>ENA-OFDP01000024-OFDP01000024.1-metagenomes-genome-assembly--contig:-NODE-24-length-112415-cov-10.194393_pt1 | contig 112415 bp, 112 predicted proteins | sample MGYA00153389_OFDP01 | MGnify analysis MGYA00153389
TAATAAATAGATAGCCAGTATTCAGAATTCTGAATACTGGCTATCTATTTATTATATCAAATTATTTACCAACTCTTTAAACATATTTCCACGTTCTTCAAAATTCTTAAACATATCAAAGCTTGCACTGGCGGGGGATAAAACGACTGAATCCCCTACAATAGCATCTTTATATGCTGTCTGTACTGCATCTTCCAAGGTGCTGGATTTTATTACTACAATGTCCTTGCCCTGTCCCGTGGCAAGAATATGTTTATTTAGTGCTTCTTCAATTTGAGGTCCTGTCTGACCGATTAATACAAGAAGCTTTACTTTTTCAGCTATTGCACTGCCCATTTCATCAAAAGGTATGTTTTTGTCATAACCTCCTGCAATAAGAATCACCTTTCGGTCAAAAGCTTTAAGTCCTGCAATTGTTCTGGTAGGGCTAGAGGCCATCGAATCGTTATAGAAGGTAATGCCCTTTAGCTTTCTGACAAGGGCCATTCGATGCTCGACACCTGCGAAGGTTGTAGCAACTTTTCTAATATCCTCAATATTGATATAATCAATAACCGCTGCAATTGCTGCTAAATAGTTTTCTAAGTTATGCTTTCCTATTAGAAGAATATCTTCAGGTTTAATGATATTAAAGAATCTCTTGGAATCCTTATAAACAACTATACCATCCTTTATAAATGCACCCTTTTCTAAGACCTCCAGTCTGGAAAATAAGATGCAGTTTCCCTTTGCTTGATCGGCAAGGTTTCTTGTAGGACCATTGTCATAGTTTAATATCAATTTGTCATTTTTATTTTGATAGAGAAAAATGTTTTTCTTAGCATCAATATATTCCTCCATATCCCTATGCACGTCCAGATGGTTAGGGGATAGGTTTGTTACAACAGCAGTATTTGGACTTTGGCTCATTGTGTGCAATTGGAAGCTGCTTAATTCTAGAATTACTTTATCCGTGGGACTGATTTCATCAATATTGCTAAGTAGGGGTGCTCCAATATTGCCTCCCAGCCAGCATTTGTAACCAGCTTCAACAAGCATTTTGTAAATTAGAGTAGTAGTTGTCGTTTTGCCATCGCTGCCTGTAACAGCAAAGGTCTCTGCAGGACAAAGCTTCAGAAACACCTCCATTTCCGAAGTGATTTCAGCACCCCTGTTTTTCTCTTCAACGAGCTCAGGAATATCATAACGAACCTTGGGTGTCTTGAAGATTACGTCAAAGCCCTTCAGGCTCTGCAAATAGTTCTTGCCAACATGGTACTTGATGTTCAATTGCTCTAATTCATCTAAAGTACTCTTAAGATCATTTTCCTCAGCCAAATCGAAAGCAGTAATATTAACACCTAAGGCAGCTAAATATCTGATAAGGGGTTTGTTGCTTATTCCTAGACCTAATACCGCTACTTTCTTATCTTTTATATACAGCTTATATTCTTCTAGTTTCTTATTCATAGTATCACCTTCCTGCTAAAGATTAATTTGATAATCGGGGTCAATAGATTTTAGAAACTTGCCAATCTCTTCGGGGGACAAGTCACCCTTTATTATTCTGTAATAATGCCTATTTATTATAAGCGGATTAACAAAGGTTATCTCCAAAATTTCTTCGCTGCCCTTATAAAAGACAGCAGTGTGTATCCAACCCGCTGAAGGCTCAGGGTTTTTAAATTCTATTACAGTATATTTGTCTAATAGACACAAAAACTCCTCAACCTGTCGTTCATTCTCAACAGTAACCGGCTTATTTTGCCCACCCCTGCCGTCATAAAATACAATTTTAGTAATATCTTTAGGGTTTATATCAGCTGCCTCATAGATGCTCTGAAAATTAAGAAAAGTATAGAGCAGACATAGAGCGGCAATTGCGCATATTAAAAATACTAGATTCCTTTTCATAAATATCAACTCCCTGATTTATATATCATTTGAACAATATTCCCGGAGTAAAAGTAAAGTCTAATAGTCCAATAAAAAATATCATAAAAAATAAAAGTGAAAATATAATAAGAACTCCGATTTCCTTTGTGTATTTGCCAAGGGGTATTGTCTTCAAACATTTGCCTGCAAATTGATGCAGAAATAATGGATAGAACAGAAAGCTAAGGGGATAAAGCAGGGATTCTGGCAATTGCTTATGCGAGATAGGGTATAATTTAATAGCTATACATATAAATACCCACATTATAATGCTTTAAGTAAAAACTAAGAAGGAAAAGTAAACAATATTTCTCGCTTTGCTTGGAACAATATTGTGTTCTGTTTTATTATCCATGCTAAAACTCCTCATTATCAAAGATGGAATACATTGCAATTATAACATATTATTCCAGTAGGATGACATTTAGAAATACTCTGCATCAGTTTGATATGGAATTTAGGGGGAATTTCAATGCCGCCCAATAAAAAAACGCTGCATCTTCAGATACAGCGTTATCACCAACTTTAAAATTTCTTCTGTTTAATACCATTTGCAACTAATACAGCTTTGATTTGCTTTAGGGTTTCAGTATCACCCTTAAGAACAATGTTGCCTAAATCATAGCTTTGCTCAATCAATAGTTTATCATTCAAGTCCAAAAATGTAATGATTCTATTAAAAGGGTAATAGCCTGAGGGGTTATGATAATTAGATGGAATTGGTATCTCTAATCTTAAATCAATACCTCTAATAATAATTCCTCTGTTAGTAATAAATGCCTTCATGGTTTTGCTATTAACATAAAACAGAATCTCTATTATAATTATAAGTGAAATCATGAATAGCATTGACTGCAGGGTTATTACTGATAAAGATCTTGCTTGCATAACAGACATTATAATACCTAAGGCAGGCAGGAAGTATACTAAAAGCCTGTCAGCCAATCTGAATTTTCCTAAGGGTAATTTTACATGGACTGTGGCATTTTTAAGGGGCTTGCTTACATGCCAATACTTAACAGCAGCTTGAGTATATATTACTACCAAAATACCTACTGCAGAGGATATGTAGATTACCATGGCTGCAAAGGCTAAGTTGCCTGTGCTTACAGCAGCGTTAATAAATGAGCTTGATATTGATAAATATATAAAGTAAGCTATAAGTGATATTATAAATACGATGGTTTTCATGGAGTTGCGCATGTTTTGGCTCCTTTCTTAAGTAAAAACATAGGGTCTTTGTTATCATTTGCAAATTTTATATTTTATATTTCTTTACAAATTATATTAAAATTTTATGTGAAAAGCAAATGATATCATATTTTCAGGAGGAATTCATGAACGAAATCTTATCCCTTGAGGACAAATTAAAAAATCTGCCCGAAAATCCTGGTATATATATAATGAAGGACGAGGGTAATGAAATAATATATGTGGGCAAGGCAAAGAATCTGAAAAATAGAGTACGTCAGTATTTCCAATCCTCAAAGGGTCACAGTCCAAAGGTAGTGGCAATGGTGGAGCGGATAAGAAATCTGGAATACATCATCACAGATACTGAGCTTGAAGCCCTTATTTTGGAATGCAATCTTATTAAGAAGCATATGCCAAGGTACAATATACTTCTAAAGGATGACAAGCATTATCCATATATTAAAGTTACAGTAAACGAGGATTATCCCCGTATTATGATTACAAGAGAAATTAAGAAGGATGGTTCAAGATATTTTGGCCCTTATACAGACAAGATGGCAGTTAATAGAACCATCGAGCTTATAAATAAGCTTTTTCCAATAAGAAACTGCAATAAGAACATGACACGAGTAGCAGGAAAGGAAAGACCTTGTCTAAATTTCCATATAAAGAGATGCATGGCCCCCTGTCAGGGAAATGTAAACAAGCAAGATTATAAAGATGTTGTAAAAGGGATTATCATGGTCCTAGATGGCAAGCAAGAGGAAATGGTTAAGGATTTAGATCAAAAGATGCAGCAAGCCGCTGAAAATCTAGACTTTGAAAGAGCAGCTGAAATCAGAGATAGCATAGCTTCCTTGCGCAAAATAGGGGAAAGGCAAAAGATTATTTCTTCTGCCCTTGTAGACCAAGATGTAATTGCCATGGCAAGAGAGGATGGACAGGTTTGCATGCAGGTGTTCTTTGTCAGAGGCGGCAAGCTTATTGGCAGGGAGCACTTCTTGTTAGATGGAGGGGACCTTGACGATGGAGGCGAAGTAATAGCCAGCTTTATAAAACAGTTCTATAATGGTGAAACCTACGTTCCTAAGGAAATCATTTTGCAATATGAAATTGAGGATGTTGACATCATAGACAGTTGGCTAAGCGAGAAAAGAGGCAGTAAGGTTACAATTACTGTACCTAAAAAAGGTGAAAAACATAAGCTGATTGAAATGGTAAGCAAAAATGCTGAGGATACCATTAAGCTTTTAATAGAGAAATATAAGCAGGATGAACAAAAGACCTTCGGTGCAATTAAGGAACTATCCAATTACATTGGATTGTCCAAAGCTCCGAAGCGTATTGAGGCCTTTGATATATCTCATTTGCAGGGCGTAGAAAACGTAGGCTCAATGATTGTTTTTGAAAACGGAAAACCAAAAAACCGCGATTATAGAAGATTTAAAATTAAATTTGTTGAAGGTGCTAATGACTATGAGAGTATGAGGGAAGTATTAGAACGACGTTTTAAACACGGCATCAAGGAGCGGGAACGGTTGGAACAAGAAGGCAAGGATATCGAATCTGGTAAATTTGCTATTCTTCCTGATTTAATTTTACTTGATGGTGGATTGGGACAAATTAATGCTGTATTGCCTATATTGCAGGAATTGGGGATTAAAACACCTGTTTGCGGTATGGTAAAGGACGAGAAGCATCGTACCAGAGGTTTGATATATAATAAGCAAGAAATAACCATACCTATTAGCTCTCTTACTTTTAGATTAATTACAAATGTTCAGGATGAAGCACATAGATTTGCCATAACCTATCATAGAAGCTTGCGCAGCAAAACTGTAGTCAAGTCTCAACTTGATGAGGTTCCTGGCATTGGTCCCGCAAGGCGTCAGGCACTGCTCAAAAAGTTTGGAAGCTTGAAAAATATAAAATCTGCTACCATAGAAGAATTAAGCGATGTGCCAGGTATGAGTAAAAAGACTGCGGAAATGTTATATAATTATTTCAACTTATAAGCGTCTACAAGAAAATAATTATTCATATACTTAAGACTTTTTTGTTTGCTGTCCGTATTATATAGTGAAAATACACAAAACGACATGATTTTGAAATATATGGAGGTAAATTTATGAATAAGAGGCTTTATAGATCAAGAACAAAAAGAACTTTATCAGGCGTATGCGGCGGCTTAGAGGACTATTTTGAGATAGACGTAACAATAATAAGACTTGTTTGGGTTTTGATTTCACTTGTATCAGGTGTTTTCCCTGGTATTGTGGCGTACGTAATAGCAGTGTTCATCATCCCGGAACAGCCTGTAGGCTATCACAATGATGATATGAACAGGAATAATTCAGACTACAAAGTAAACAACGAAGATGAAAATAAGTTATAAGTAGGTGCTCTTTTGAAGTTATTAGTTGATACTCACTGTCATACCTTGGCTAGCGGCCATGCATACAGCACAATCAAAGAAATGGCTGATTATGCAAGTCAAATTGGTATGAAAATAATTGGCATGACGGATCATGGTCCTTCACTACCTGGAGGACCTCATATATATCACTTTGGAAACCTAAGAATATTGCCGGAGTATATAAGCGGGGTCAGAATACTAAAGGGCGTAGAAGCAAATATTATGGACTTTGAAGGGGCTCTAGATATGCCGGAAAGGTTCCTTAGCAAGCTTGAACTGGTACTAGCAGGCTTCCATGATGGCTCTCTCGTGCCTGGCAATGTAGAAGAAAATACTCGGGCAGTAATAGCTGTTATGAAGAATCCTTTGGTTGATGTAATTTCTCATCCCGGAAACCCTCAGTTTCCAATAGATATTGAAAGAGTTGTTGATTGCGCAGTGGAAACGGGAACCTTAATTGAAATAAATAATAGCTCTTTTGGTAATGCCAGAAAAGGCAGCGAGGATAACTGCAGACGCATCGCCTTGGAAGCTAAGAAAAAGGGTGCGCTGCTTACAACGGGCAGTGATTCCCACATATGTTTTCATGTAGGTAAGTTTGACAAGGTCCTTGCGCTGTTTGAAGATTTGGGTATTGGTGAGGAACTGGTTGTTAGCTCAAATCCACAAAGATTAATTGATTACTTAAATAAGAAGGGTAAAAAGCTTAACTATGGCATACCAACCCCCCTGGTTTAAAATCATATCTTAAGATTCGGAAATAAAAAGTGTATAACATTTCACACTTATGAAGAGCGAATGAAAATGTATAGTGCAAGAGATATTGAATATATATAGAGTAAAAGCTTATTTGGAGGGATATAAATGACCCTAAAAAGAGCCTTTACTCTTTTTTTATGCTTACTCATGGCGGTATTTGTGATATTGGGTCCGGGGTTGCTATATAGATATAAAGTTGATTATAATAAAAGTTTTGATCACATGAAAGGTAAGGTGCCTTGGAGAGGTGTCATTACGGTTTGGGATTACCCAAGGCTAAATACACAAAACGGCACAAAGCTTACCTGGATAAGTGCAAGAATTAAGCAGTTTGAAAAGCTGCACCCCGGAGTATACATAGATTTTAAGGAGCTTGATGTAAATAGCGGTTCAATACTTCTTAAGGCTGCAGCCAAGACTGGAGCATATCCAGATGTTGCCCCAGTTGGCACTGACAGCTATTTCATGTCCCAAGGGCTTCTAGAGGAATTGGATGGATATATTACAGAAGCTGAAAAGTCAGATTTTCTGACCTCTGCCATAGAAAGTACAAGTTATGGAAGCAAATTATACGGCTTGCCATGGATGATGACTAGTTACACAATGCTCTTAAATACACAATTATTTAACGAAAAAAATGTGCCTGTACCTCAGGATGGAAACTGGACTTATGAGCAATTTACAGAGGCTATAAAGCAGCTGACCTATGATACAAACAGGAAAAAAGGTCCGGAGGTATATGGCTTCAACTCCAGCATGCAGCCTGGCAGCTATAATATTTATGGAATATTAATGAGTGATGGTGCAGAGATAATAAGCAGTGAAAACGGCAGATACGCTTTTGATAGTCCACAAGCGTTATCGGGGGTTCAGAAGCTATACCAGCTTAAGTATACCTATAATGCTACCCCTGATAATTTTGGCGCAGCAACTCAATGGGAAGTACTTAGCTCCTTTATTAATGGAAAAACTGCTGTAATCACAGCACCGTCTTGGGCAATTCCATACATCAGGAATCTTTCTACGGGTTCCATAGAGTTTACAACTGCCAACTATCCTACAGGAAAAGCAGAAGTACCTGTTGGAATAGATGCAAACACCTGCGCTTTTGGGGTATTAAAGCAGACTGATGAGAATAAACGGCAAATGTGTATAGAGTTCATCAAACTTTTAACTTCTGCAGAGAGTCAGGAAGAATTAAAAAATTATGGGTATTTTCCTGTGCGTAAGTCTGGGGAAAATCTGTATCAAAATGATAAGGAAATGAGTATGATACAGAAAAGTCTTGGTTTTGTGAAGCCTATACCAAGACATGAGAATTGGGAGCAAATTGATTTGATATTGCAATCAAGAATTAAAGCGGCAATCACGGGAGAATTGACACCGGAGCAAGCCTTGAAGGATGCGAGAGAGCTCCTTAGAAAATATACGGAATAATACTGTGCAAAATCCAAAAATATTGTATAATGTAACTTGCAGCTATGTCTTTTGCAAGACATACATTGTCGTAGTAAGAAAGCTTGACTGCATAAAATATGCAATAATATTGGATAATAGAGGATATGCAGTGTCTTAAGGGGGATTTAAAATGGAAGATTTTAAAGTTGACATAGAAAGAATAGGAATCATTAATATAAAGTATAATGAGTTGATGAGCCAACACACATCCTTCAAGGTAGGGGGGCCAGCTGATATCTTTATAGAACCGGCAGATTTGGAAGAGCTTAAGAAAGCTTTGGGTTTTGTAAAAAAGCATAATATTCCGTATTATGTTATAGGCAATGGGACTAATCTGCTGATAGGTGACAAAGGGATTCGCGGTGCGGTAATCAAGGTTGGCGAAAACTTTGGAGATATAGAGATATCCGGCGAAGAAGTTATTGCTGAATGCGGAGTACTTCTCTCTACGCTCTCCAAGACGGTTGCTAGAAGTACATTAGCTGGCTTGGAATTTGCAAGTGGGATACCGGGTTATTTAGGTGGCGCTATTGCAATGAATGCCGGAGCTTATGGCGGCGAAATGAAGGATATCGTTGAGTGGGTAGAGGTTTTAGATGAAAATATGGAGCTTCAAAGGTATAACAATGCCGAGATGGAGTTTGTTTATAGAAAAAGCATAGTTGAGCCAAGGAATTTAATCGTAATACGCTGCAAGATGAGGCTTAAGAAGGGTAATCAAGAGGAAATAAACAGCATTATGTCTGATTTGAATATGAAGAGAAAAACGAAGCAGCCCCTGCACCTACCTAGTGCGGGCAGTACCTTCAAAAGACCCCCGGGATATTTTGCAGGAAAGTTGATTGAAGATGCGGGACTTAGAGGTTTTAGCATAGGTGGAGCGCAAGTGTCTGAGCTACATTGCGGTTTTGTTGTAAACAATGGCAATGCATCCGCCAGAGATGTATATGACTTGATAAAGCACGTACAGCAGACTGTTTTCAACCAATTTGGGGTTAACGTAGAAACAGAAGTAAAGATGTTAGGTGAATTCTAATAAAAATGTGCTTAATAGCACATTTTTTTATGGAGTTAAAATGGCAAATGCTCTTATATATTATTTAGGTGTATAATAAATGAGAGATAACTACAAAGAATGACAAATTATGTTTTGTATATAATAAAGGTATTATATAATTAGAGAAGCGTATATAAGTTGCGAAAAAGATTTATCAAATACAAAATCAGTAGAAACATCCGATTTGTCTTATCAAAGATGTATTTTTCACAACTTATAAGCAGAGGAAAATGTTTTGCACTTTGTGCAAAACATATAATAAGTTGCGAAAAAGATTTATCAAATACATAATCAGTAGAAGCATCCGATTTTGTATTATCAAAGATGTATTTTTCACAACTTATAAACAGAGGATAATGTTTTGCACTATTTGATTAAATGAAAGTGTATAGTGCAAAACATATAGCTAATGAAGAGGTGGATTTTATTGATTAAATTATATGCAGATTACCATACTCATACCACTTATAGTCATGGAAAAGGGACCATCATGGATAACGTAATGGCAGCAAGAAGCAAAGGGCTTTCAGAAATTGCCATAACTGACCACGGCATAAGGCATCTGACCTTTGGCGTAAAGAAGAAAAACATTGCAGTAATGAGAGCTGAAATAGATCGGATAAATGAAAAATGCGAAGGTATTAAGGTGCTTTTGGGTATGGAATGCAATATCATCAGTTCTGAAGGTGATATTGATATGGACGACGAAATTAGAAAGCACCTGGATATATTATTGGTCGGTTATCATATGATGGTAGCGCCAGCAAGCCTCAAGGATACATGGAATATATATGGCTTGAACTATATGGATAAGTTTTTCTCATATAATACGGAAAAGGTAAAAGAGAAGAACACAATATCCATGGAAAAAGCTATTAGAAAGCATAAAATTGATATTATTACCCATCCGGGAGCAAGAATATCAATTGATACAGCATATATCGCAAGAGTAGCTGTAAAAGCAGGAACTGCACTTGAAATTAATTCTCATAGCAGTGCAATGACTGCAGAGCATGTAATCGCAGCTGCCAAGTCAGGAGTTAAATTTGTGATTGACAGCGATGCCCATAGACCTGAGGATGTAGGAAGATTGGACAATGGATTAAAAATCGCTATAGAGGCAGGGCTGGATAGCAGCCAAATTATCAATGCCGTAAAGTAATGTATTATAAAAGATTTGTTTGGGGAGGGGCACTATATGAAGTTTTTAATTGTAACCGGACTGTCAGGTGCGGGTAAAAGTTTATCTATCAAATATTTAGAGGATTTAGGCTATTTTTGTGTGGACAATCTTCCCCCTGCTCTTATCGTAAAATTTGCAGAGCTATGGAGTCAGAGTAAAGGCACTGAAAATATTGCTTTAGTAATTGATATCAGAGGCGGCAAGTTCTTTGATAAGCTGCAAGCCAGCCTTGAGGAATTGAAGGGTGCAGGCTTTGATTATGAAATATTATTCCTTGAAGCATCGGATGAGATTCTGATTAAGCGCTTCAAGGCCAGCAGGAGACAGCATCCCCTCGCTATTAATGGTAGAATTAACAGGGGTATAAAGGCTGAACGCAGAAAGCTGGAACATGTAAAATCAAAAGCAAGCTTCATAATAGATACTACCAATATGATGCCATCAGATTTAAAGGATGAGATGAAGCATATCTTTGTTGATGGTGGAATTTCTGAAGGCATCAATATAAGTGTAGTATCCTTTGGTTTCAAATATGGAATACCTTTGGATTCCGATATGGTTTTTGATGTGCGTTTTCTACCGAATCCATACTATGTAGAGAGCTTAAGGAAATACAGCGGGATGGATGAGGGTGTAAGAAGCTATGTAATGAAGTGGCCGGAAGCTGTTGCGTTTATGGAAAAACTGGTGGATATGGTAGAATTCCTTATTCCCAATTTCATTAAAGAAGGTAAGAGTCAGTTGGTTATCGCTATTGGCTGCACAGGAGGCCGTCATAGGTCAGTAACTATGGTAAATATGCTGAGTCAAAAACTTAAGGAAAATAATCATAGAGTAATAACCGAGCATAGAGATATTGAAGAGGATAATCACTAAAAAACATAAGGAGCCGAACAGTTTAATATAATGATATATAATACTGTGGCTATTAGACATAAACTAAGTACCGCTTTGTTATTCGACCTTTCATTCAGAATGACAAAGAAGGAATAAGCTTTGAAAAGTTATATATATAAACACAGTAAAGCTTAGCTTTACTGAGAAATAAATGAAAAAACACAGCATAGCCAACTTTACGTAAATGTTGCCTACGGTACCTGGGGGTACCTACACAACATTAACGTAAATTAAGCTCTGCTGTGTTTCTTGGAGGGGTGTCGAGGTGAAGGATAGTTCTATTAAAGGCCTTCTTTATGAAACTGGTATATATTCGGGTGGTCCAAGAATAGTTACTATCGGTGGGGGAACCGGTCTTTCTGTACTTCTTAGAGGGTTAAAGAAATATACCTCCAATTTAACAGCTATTGTTACAGTAGCTGATGACGGCGGAGGCTCAGGTACATTACGTGAGGATATGGGAATGCTGCCTCCCGGAGACATTCGCAATTGTTTGGTGGCACTTGCAAATACAGAGCCAATTATTGAGAGATTGATGCAATATAGATTTAAAGAAGGGCAATTAAAGGGGCAAAGCTTTGGCAACCTTTTTATTGCTGTCTTAAATGATATATGTGGCAGCTTTGATGAAGCAGTTAAAGAAATGAGTAACGTTTTGGCCATAACTGGTAAAGTTTTACCTGTTACTTTAGAGGATATGGTACTTTTTGCTGAGCTAGAGGATGGGACTATAATCGAGGGTGAATCTCAAATACCAATAAAGCAGCATATAACAAATCAAAGAATAAAGAAGATATTCATACGACCGACCAATTGTAAAGCCCTGCCTGAGGCTATAGATGAGATTTTAAATGCAGATGCAATAATACTGGGCCCTGGCAGCTTATATACAAGCATTATTCCTAATTTGCTGATAAAGGATATTAGCGAGGCCATAGCAAAATCCACAGCGATGAAGCTTTATGTAAGCAATTTAATGACACAACAGGGTGAAACTGTAGGCTACAGCTTGGCAGATCATTTAGAAACCATTTATCAGCACTCTGAAAAAATAAGCATTGATTATGCAATTGTAAATAATGGAGTTATCTCTGATTATTTATTAGATAAATATAGCACTGAACATGCATCTCCCGTTAAAATAGATTATAATGTTATAAGAGATATGAACATTAAGCTAATTGAGGGAGATTTTGTAAGCGTAGAAAAGGAATATCTGAGACATAACTATAATCATTTGTCTGAGGTAATTTTTGAATTAATTAGTGAAGAAAGGCTTGCAAAGGATAAAAAGAGAATAGTAGACTATTATTATGTTAATGGAAAACTTAAGAAGCAGAAAGCCATAAATAAGGAGTGAACTTGATGGAAGGAAACAACAACAATTCAGTTGAATTAGATGAGGATAAAAAAGATAATCAGAAAAGTAATAAGGATGAGATATTATCCTGGATAAAGGTAATTTTATCAGCTCTTTTAATTGCTATAGTCCTTAGAACCTTTATATTTCAAATGGCACTTGTAAACCAAATATCCATGGAGCCTACACTGCATGAGGGGCAAATGCTGGTGATTTCTAAAATAAATTACTTTATAGGGGATCCGGGGCGTGGCCAAATCGTTGTGCTTAAGGATGACGTAGAAAACAAGCTGCTTATCAAAAGGGTAATTGGATTACCGGGAGAAAAAGTGCAGCTAAAGGATGGTAAGGTATTTATAAATTCTAAAGAGCTTCAACCGGATTATACAGTTTTTCCAACCTATGCTTATAACCTGGATGAATGGACACTGCCTGAGGGAGAATACTTTGTATTAGGTGACAATAGGGAGCATAGCCGTGACAGCAGAGTAGAGAATGTAGGGATGGTAGAAAGAGAAAATATAATAGGCAGGGCTGTGTTTAGGATTTGGCCTTTGAATAAACTGGGCGTATTGAAATAGACGGGGTGCTAAAAAAATGACATTTTCATCTAAAGTAAAAAATGAAATATCTAAAATAGCTACTGATGATAAGTGCTGTCATATAGCTGAATTATCTGCACTTATAAAAATGACAGGTACCATACAAATTCATGGCAGAAGCAATATTGGTATTAAGCTTTCTACTGAAAATGCTTCAATTGCAAGAATGCTTTTTACCTTGATTAAGGATTTGTTTGATATAAATACAAGGGTTGCTGTCAGGAGAAACAAACAGCTTAAGAAGAATAATAACTATACTTTATATATAGAGACTAAGTCCGGTGGAGAAACGGTACTTTTAGCAACAGGTATACTATCAAAAACCGAAGAAGGTATAAAAATTAATTATAAACTGCCTCATAAGCTGGTCAAAAAACCTTGCTGCAAGAAAGCCTATCTAAGGGGTGTGTTCCTAGGAGGCGGCTCTATAAGTGATCCAGAAAAAACATACCACCTAGAGCTTGTAACCAATAATAACGAATATGCAGAGTCAATAAAGAAGCTAATTAACAGCTATAATCTAAATGCTAAAGTGGTTTATAGAAAAGGAAACTATGTTGTTTATTTAAAAGAAGGAGAGCAGATAGTTGACTTTTTAAATATAATTGGTGCTCATAAGGCATTGTTTAGCTTAGAGAATGTGAGAATTAACAAAGAAATAAGAAACAATGTCAATAGAATAGTAAATTGTGAGACTGCAAACCTTAGTAAGATTGTAAATGCATCGGTTAGGCAGATAAATAATATTGAACTGATACAGCAAAGAATTGGCTTTGATAATATACCGGAAGGATTAGCTGAAATCGCAGAGCTTAGATTGAAATATCCCGATGCAAGTCTTAAAGAGATGGGAGAAATGATGAGTCCTCCTATAGGCAAGTCAGGTATAAATCATAGACTAAGAAAACTAGATGAAATAGCAGAGAAAATTAAGCTATAGGAATTTGAATTAAGAAAAATGTTTTGCACAAAACATACTGTACAAGCTATTAATTGACTTTTGTTTGGGGGAGTTGTATATGAGGAGAATTTCCGTAGAAAGGCTAAATGAAGATATGGTACTTGCCAGGACGCTTTTTAGTATTGATGGTAATATCCTTTTGAATGCTGGAATTAAACTTAAGGAATCCTACATAAGCAAATTCAAAGCACTTGGCATAGCTGACATATATATTGATGACAAAATAAGCTCAGATATTGTTATAGAAGATATTATTAAGGATGAAACCAGATTTGAGGCCAGGGTAGCTGTTAAAAAGGCTATGGATGGCGTTATGAGCGGTAACAATTTGGATGTAAAGCCTGTAAGAAATGTTGTAACTAATATAGTAGAAGAACTGTTAACTGTTCGGGATGCGGTGATAAATCTGCAGGATATTAAGTCCTTAGATAGTTACACCTTTTCTCATTCAGCCAATGTTTGTGTCTTATCTGCTGTAACGGGAATCTCTATGGGTTATGACAGCTACAAATTAAAGGAGCTTTGTATGGGAGCTCTGCTTCATGACATAGGAAAAACGAAAATTCCAAATGAAATATTGAATAAAGCTGGTTCCTTAACGCAGGAAGAATTTGAAGTTATTAAAAAACACTCAAGATATGGCTATGATATACTTAAGGAAAGTGCGGATATAAGCACTTATACCTCTTATGTAGCCCTGACTCATCATGAAAAATACAATGGAGAAGGATATCCTTTAGGGCTCAAAGGGAAAGCCATACACGAGTTTTCAAGGATTGTCAGCGTAGCCGATGTATATGATGCTATGACTTCTAATAGAGTCTACAGAAAAAGGATAAATATAAGTGAGGTACTTGAATATCTAGTTTCTTTGGGAGGCCATCAGTTCGATTATGAAATTGTTAAAAAAATGATTGAACATATATCTGTTTTCCCCTTGGGAAGTTTAATCACCATAAGCACAGGGGAAACCGCAATAGTTGTTGACAATAATAAAAAATATCCCAATAGACCTGTTATTAGAGTAATTAAAGATCCTTATGGAGTAGAATATAAACACTTTAATGAAATAGATTTAGCCAGCTGTATTAACATTACTATTACAGAGGTTTTAGATGATTTTTAAGGGGGAGTAGGCGTATGTACATAGGCGTGGACTTAGGCGGCACAAAAATAAAGATTGGAATTGTAAATGAAGAGGGGCAAATTGTAAGCAGCGGCATAATCAATACAGATCCTTCTCATAATGACAAAATAATAATGAGAGATATGACTGAAGAAATTGATAGGTTGATTAAGCAAGAAGGGCTGCAGACTATAGATATAAAATCCATAGGAATCGGGGTTCCAGGCCTGGTTGACTATGAAAAAGGCAGTATAATATATTGCACAAATTTATCATGGTACAATGTTGAGGCAGTAAGCTATCTTAAGGAGCATTTTAATATACCGGTTTATATTGAAAATGATGCAACTGTGGCAGCCTATGCAGAGAGCTTGTTTGGCTCAACTAAGGAAGCTAAGGATTCTGTGTTCTTGACCATTGGAACCGGAATTGGCGGAGGAATTATTATAAACAAGCAAATCATAAGAGGCGCTCATGGGGCAGGTTCTGAAATAGGACATATGGTTATTGGAGAAAACTTCTATGATTGCAACTGCGGAAGAAATGGTTGTTTTGAAACTCTTGCTTCTGCAACAGCTATGATTAAGTATGCTTTGCATAAAATAGCTACGGATTATCCGAATTCGAGTCTTAAAGGGTTATTTGAGAAAAATGGACAGCTTGAGGCAAAGGATATATTTGATCAAGCTGCACTGGGAGACCCATTGGCGACGGAAACTGTACATAGAACAGCCAAATATATGGCTATAGGAATTGCTAATATATACAACATTCTCGATCCGGAAATTATAGCAATTGGCGGAGGGGTATCCAAGGCAGGAGACAGCTTCTTTGACTTGATACGAAGCAAAGTCAAGAAAATGACTTTGGTGGATAGTGAAAGTATAGACTATGGCAAGATTGTCAGAGCTGAACTAGGCAATGATGCAGGGATTGTCGGAGCCGCATTCTTAAGTAAGCAGGCATAAGTTAAGCAGTGAATTATGGGATAGTATGAAAAGTCACATATACTATCCTTTTTCTTTGTATAATACTACAATTGAAAATTGCTCTTAATTAGAATAAATTTATGTATATGATAAATAATTATAGAGGCTGGTTTCAAAATTGTATCATACAGATGCAGGGGCACTGCTTTCCAGTCCGCATAAAATGATTATATTGATTGGAGGATAACTATATGGAAAACTTAAAATTAGACTATAGCAAGGCGATGATAAAGTCTTATGAAATTGAAAATTTACAGGAACAAATAAAGGCAGCTCATAACCAGCTTCATAATAAGACTGGTGCAGGCAATGAGTTTTTGGGCTGGGTAGAGCATCCCATAAGCTATGATAAGAAGGAATTAGAAGAAATTCAAAGGGCTGCAGAAGAAATAAGAGAAAGTTCTGATGCTTTGGTTGTTATAGGCATTGGGGGTTCATATTTAGGAGCAAGAGCGGCTGTTGAGGCCCTTAATCATTCCTTTCACAATATGCTGGCAAAATCCAAAAGAAAAGGTCCTGCAGTTTATTTCTTAGGCAACAATATCAGCAGTACTTATATGAATAATTTGCTAGAGCTTATTGAGGATATGGAAGTAAGTGTATGTGTTGTATCAAAATCCGGGACTACAACAGAGCCGGCTATAGCGTTTAGACACATGAAAGCTTTTATGGAAACTAAGTACGGCAGAGAAAAAGCTGCCAAGAGGATATATGCTATAACAGATGCAAAGAAAGGTGCTCTAAAGAAGCTAGCAGACGCAGAAGGCTACAAGAGCTTTGTAATCTCTGATGATATAGGCGGTAGATATTCTGTATTAACACCTGTAGGATTGCTTCCTATAGCTGCTGCAGGCTTGGATATCACTAAGATTATGGAAGGTGCAGCTGCAGCATACCAGGAGTATAACAATGAAGATTTATTAAGCAATGAGTGCTATAAATACGTTGCCGTCAGAAACATACTTCATAGGAGAGGCAAAGCCATTGAAATACTTTTAAGCTATGAGCCATCCTTGCAGTATTTTATGGAATGGTGGAAGCAGCTATATGGTGAAAGCGAAGGCAAGGATGGCAAAGGCATATTCCCTGCAGCAATGCTTTTCTCCACAGATTTGCATTCTCTGGGACAATTTGTTCAAGACGGTACAAGGAATATGTTTGAAACTATCATAAATGTAGAAAAGCCTAAGGAAGAAGTTGTTATTATAGAAGATGAGCAAAACTTGGACGGCTTGAATTTTATAAGCGGTAAAACTATGGATTACGTTAATAAACAAGCTTATAGGGGCACAATGCTTGCGCATAATGACGGCGGGGTATCAATCAGTGTGCTGAATGTACCGGAATTAAATGAATATTACTTCGGACAAATGGTTTATTTCTTTGAGAAGGCTTGCGGTGTCAGTGGTTACCTGCTGGGCGTCAATCCCTTTGATCAGCCGGGAGTTGAGGAATATAAGAAAAATATGTTTGCACTTTTAGGCAAGCCAGGCTTCGAAGAGCTTAAAGAGGAACTGGAAAGAAGATTATAGAACTTATGGAAGGTATTTACAATAAACTGTTGAATATATATTAAGTAGACTATATTAACAGGAGGTTGCTAAATATGATTAATGTTACCTTCCACATCATGTTGGCCTTGGGGATAATAGGTTTAACGGCTGTAATGCTCATACACAGACTTCTCATTTCAAGGCAGATGAGTGAAAAGCTTTATAAAAATTTCGGATTTGCCTTACTGGGTGTTGGAGCGCTTGCAAGCTGTGCTGGCGTAGTAGAAACCTATGTTGAAAATAATTACATGATTGATCGTATAAGGGCCGGAGATTTAGATTTAGAGAAATTAAATAAAATGGCCAATGATTTGATAACCAACTTAAATAGTATGACCCTATATCTTATTGCAGCCATTGCGTTTTATGCACTTGCACTGCTAGTAGTAAAGAGTATTGCAAAGGATATAGAAAAAGACGCTAATAAGCCTAAATATCGTTGGAATAAAGTAGATAAAGAATCCACTATTGATTAGTGGATTCTTTTTTTTTATTGACATTATTTGTTATAGGTATTACAATGTACTTAGTAATACAAAGTATATAGTCATAAGAGGTGTTTTGATGAATGAAGTAAGCAAGCAGCTGAAAAAGGGAGTAATTGAAATATTAGTGCTAAAGATATTGAGTTTAAAAGAGATGTATGGATATGAGATTATTCAACTCCTGGATGAAAAAAGCGGAGGAACCTTCAAGATGAAGGAAGGCACTTTGTATCCAATACTCTATAGATTAGAGGATAACAAATTAATAGAGAGCTATTGGGAGTCTGGTAGTGAGAAAAGAAGTGTACCTAGAAAGTACTATAGATTAACGACGGATGGGCAGAGTCAGCTGCAGGATATGCAGAGGGAATGGCAAGTTATGGTTGCTAGTATAAATTCAATTTTAGGTATGGAGGTTATAATATGAGAAGTAATGTAGATGCTTATGTAGCTGCAGTATTAGAGTGTATTGTCGCTGATGACGGGTTGAAAAAAAGAATAGAAAAGGATTTGTTATCTCACATCAATGAGGCTTCTGCGCGGGAGAGAGAAGAAGATATACTCCTTAGAATGGGGAAGCCTGAAGAGGTAGCTAGGGAGTTCATGGATAATATTTACGAAAATAAAGAGGATGTTATAGAAAAGCTTGTACAGGAAAGATCATTGAATAAGAAACTATTAAAAGGTTATTATGAATATAAGTCCAAAGCAGTCTTGTTTGGTCTTCCTTTGGTTCATGTAAAGCTAAGCAGAAGATATTATAGCAAGCAAATTTGCGTAGCCAAAGGTATAATTGCCATTGGGGACGTCTCGGTTGGAGTATTATCCATGGGTGCCCTTGCTTTTGGAGGCATTTGCCTAGGTGGACTGTCTGTTGGGCTAATATCTTTTGCCGGTATTGCTTTTGGACTATTGCTGGCAATGGGCGGCGTTGCTATTGGCGGTATGGCCATGGGTGGAGTAGCTATTGGGCTTGGAGCTGTTGGTGGAGTCGCCATGGGCAAAATAGCAGTTGGAGGTTTTGCCAAGGGTGTTGTTGCCATTGGAGGCAAGGCTGTAGGTGATTTTGTAATAAGCGGCAACAATTATGGCAATGGCAGCTACATCTTAGATTCTGTAAGCAAACAGCAAATTTCGGATGTAATCAGAATGGGCTATCCAGGCATCAATGAATGGATTGTAAAGTTCTTTACAATATTTGGAGCGTAATGCGAATTAGACTATGCTATTGAAGCCTGAGCCAATTTGTATTATCATTAAACTATATACATTTTTAGCAAAGCACATATGTATTATATATGTGCTTTTGCAATTGTGAGGCGGATATAATGAGTGATTTTGTACATCTGCACGTTCATACAGAATACAGCCTGCTGGATGGTGCCGGCAGAGTGGAAAAGCTGGTAGAGAGAGCTCGGGACCTGGGGATGAAGTCTGTAGCTATCACTGACCATGGTGTAATGTATGGCGTAGTGGATTTTTATAAAAAAGCGAAAAGCTGTGGTATAAAACCAATCATTGGCTGTGAGGTCTATGTGGCTCCCCGAACTATGAAGGACAGGGATCCGAAGTATGATGGCAGTCAATACCATCTAGTGCTTTTGGCTAAGAACCAAGAGGGCTACAACAACCTTATTAAGCTGGTTTCTATGGGCTTTACGGAGGGCTTTTACTATAAGCCTAGAGTTGATATAGAGGTCTTGAAAGAGTATTCCGAAGGCTTGGTGGCTTTAAGTGCTTGCTTAGCCGGAGAAGTACCTAATATGCTGCTTAACGGAAATTATGAAAAGGCAAAGGAATCTGCACTACGCTATAGAGATATATTTGGAGAAGAAAACTTCTATCTTGAGGTGCAGGATCACGGGATTCAGGAGCAGGTTCTAGTGAATCAACAGGTTGTGAGGCTTTCCAAGGAAACTGGTATACCCTTGATTGCCACAAATGACGTTCATTATGTGGAGAGAGATGACAGTAGATCCCACGACGTATTGCTTTGCATACAGACAGGTAAAACCGTTGAAGATACCGTAAGGCTTAAATTCAGCGGTGAGGAATTTTATCTAAAATCTCATGAGGAAATGTATGACCTATTTAAATATATTCCTGAGGCTATTGAGAACACGAGCAAGGTAGCTGATATGTGCAACATGGACTTTATATTTGGACAGGTTCATTTGCCTGCTTTTGAAGTGCCAGAGGGCTATACTTCAGACAGCTATTTAAGGCATATATGCTTTGAGGGCTTGAAGACAAGATATAAGGAAATCACTGCGGAAATCAAGGAAAGAGCAGATTATGAGTTGTCTGTAATAGCTCAGATGGGCTATGCGGATTACTACTTAATCGTATGGGATTATGTTAAGTTTGCCAAAGACAACGGTATAATGGTCGGACCGGGAAGAGGCTCAGGTACGGGGAGTATAGTAGCGTACTGCGTTGGAATTACCAATATTGACCCATTGAAGTACAACCTCATATTTGAACGTTTCCTAAATCCAGAAAGAATAAGTATGCCTGATTTCGACGTAGATTTTTGCTACGAAAGAAGGCAGGAAGTAATAGATTATGTAATAGAGAAGTACGGTAAAAGCAGAGTGGCGCAGATAATAACCTTCGGTACCATGGCTGCTAGAGGCGCTATAAGAGATGTAGGCAGAGCCCTAAACATTCCTTACTTTCAAGTGGATCTTATTGCCAAGAAGATACCTTTTGAGATAGGGATGACTATTTCCAGAGCTTTAGAGGTAAGCCCGGAGCTTAGTAAGATTTATGATGAAGATGATACAATAAAGCAGCTTCTTGATATGAGTATGTCTGTGGAAGGTATGCCTAGGCATTCTTCTACTCACGCTGCAGGGGTAGTTATATCTAAGAAGGATGTAACAGAATATGTACCTTTGCAGAAGAATGATGATGTAGTAACGACACAATTCACCATGGGTACCTTAGAGGAGCTAGGGCTGCTCAAGATGGATTTCTTGGGTCTTAGGACACTTACAGTAATTAGAGATACCCTTGATATTATAAGAAACAAGGGTCTTGAAGTTCCGGATGTTGACGCTTTGCCTTATGATGATCAGAAGGTCTACAAGATGATTTCCGATGGAGAGACTTATGGGGTATTCCAGCTGGAAAGCAACGGCATGACAAATTTCATGAAAGAGCTTAAGCCAAATACCTTTGAGGATATTATAGCGGGAATTTCACTTTATAGACCGGGACCAATGGACCAGATTCCAAGATATATCAAAAATAAGAATAATCCAAACCTGGTAAAATACCTGCATCCTCAGCTGGAGCATATACTGCAGGTTACCTATGGCTGTATTATATATCAAGAGCAAGTAATGCAGTTGGTTCGTGATCTTGCAGGTTATTCCTTGGGTAGATCTGACCTTGTGCGCAGGGTTATGTCCAAGAAAAAAATTGAGATGATGGCCAAAGAAAGGGTAAATTTCATCCATGGAATAGTTGAAGACGGCAGGATTATTGTACCAGGCTGTGTCCGCAATGGAATAGATGCCGAGGTTGCCGCAGAGATATTTGATGAACTTGGTGAGTTTGCAAAGTATGGCTTCAACAAGTGCCATGCTGCAGCCTATGCTGTTATAGCTTATCAAACTGCATGGCTTAAGTGTTATTATCCTGTAGAGTTTACTGCTGCACTAATAAGCAGTGTTATGGGCAGCAGCGGCAGGGTAGCTGAATACATCATGCACAGCAAAAATTTAAACATCGAGGTTTTGCCTCCAGATATAAATGAAAGCTTTATAAAATTTACTGTAAGCGAAAAATATATAAGATTTGGATTGGCAGCAGTTAAAAATGTTGGAATTAACGCCATAGCTTCAATCATACGAGGAAGAGAAGAAAAAGGCAGATTTAAGAGCCTATATGACTTCTTGAATAAAGTGGATTTAAGCCTTATAAATAAACGGGCAGTGGAAAGCCTAATAAAGTGCGGAGCTTTTGACAGCTTGGGAGCCAAGAGAAGTCAAATGTTGGCGGTACATGAGAAGCTAATGGACGGGGTACAGGAACAAAAGAAACGCAATGTGGAAGGACAGCTTTCACTTTTTGATACCATAGAGACAACAGAAACCATGGAGCAGAATATTTACCCCAATATTGAGGAGTATCCTCAAAACATGCTGCTGTCTATGGAGAAGGAAATGTTAGGACTCTACGTCAGCGGTCATCCGCTTCTGGAATATAAAGAAATACTGGACAAAAAAATTAGTATTACAACTGCTGATTTGATAAAACATAGTGATGAGGAAGAGGTTGAAAAGGATATTGAGGATTTGAGCCTTGACGGTAAAAAGGTCATAATGGGAGGAATCTTTGCCAGCATAAAGCAAAAGAGCACAAAGAACAATGCCATGATGGCATTTGCACAGCTGGAAGATTTGTATGGAACCATTGAGGTTATAATATTCCCTAAAACCTATGAGGAAAATTTAAGCTTCATAAAGCCTGACAGCATTGTTTTAGTAGAGGGGCGTGTAAGTCAAAGAGAAGATGAAGAGACTAAAATTATCTGTATGAAAATTACGCCCTTGGCAGAATCAGTACAGGAAAACCCAGGAAAGCTTTATGTAAAGATTGATTCGACCCTAAAACCAGAGATTTTGAACCAGGTAAGTCAGATATTAACGAAGTACAAGGGTGAACAGCCTGTTTACGTAGTTGATGAGGGCAAAAAAACAGATAGCAGCAAACCACAAGTAATGGTGGCAGATAAGAATCTTTGGGTGACTGTAAAAGATGAATTAATAGCAGAACTGGTGAAATTACTAGGTAAAGAATGTGTAGCCATTAAAAAGTAAGGGACGGTTTTATGCCGCCCCATCTATGCAAATCTAATTAATTTACTTGAAATAATTGTGAATTTAATTTAATATTTTATATAGGCACTTGGTTTTACTATAGGAGGCTGCAATATGTGGACGGTAGTGTATTTAGCAAAGAATAAAAAAGAAGCTGAAAAAATGAAAGAACTTATAACTCTAGAAGGCGTATTGGTAAAGGTACGACCTGTAAGTAAAAGCGCCAATGAAGAAGAAGGCTATTATGAGGTGCTGGTGCCAGAGGCTGAAGTAGAAGAAGCTCATAGTATTTTAATAGAGCTTGGTTATTAGATTGGATTATACAAGAACACCTAGGGTGTTTTTGTTTTACTACTGCGGGACGATAAGTGTCCGGGCGGGACTAGCGTAAAGGGGGAATAGAAATGAGAAACATAGCTGTATTAACAAGCGGTGGTGATGCACCTGGAATGAATGCTGCGATTAGAGCAGTTGTAAGAAGTGGTATCAATAGCGGCTTTAGGGTGTTTGGGATTAAACGAGGATATAATGGATTGATTCAGGGTGATATTCAAGAAATGCATATGTCTTCTGTTGCTGATATTATTCATCGAGGGGGTACCATACTTAGAACCGCAAGAAGTGAAGAGATGAGGACGCCCGAGGGAATTGCAAAAGCAGTAAATGTTGCAAATGTATTTAATATTGAAGGCATTGTAATAATAGGTGGAGACGGTTCCTTTATGGGGGCACAAAAGCTTACTGAAAGTGGAATCGACTGTATCGGAATTCCAGGTACTATAGACAACGATTTAGCTTATACCGATTTTACAATAGGCTTTGACACTGCGGTTAACAATGTACTAGATGCAGTGAACAAGATAAGGGATACCTCTACTTCTCACGAGAGAGTAAGTATTATTGAAGTAATGGGTAGGCACTGCGGGGATATTGCACTGCACGCAGGTATTGCCGGTGGAGCAGAAAGTATTATAGTTCCTGAAGTAGAGTTTTCAGTAGATGATATATGCAGAAAACTTTTACAAGGAAAGAGCAGAGGAAAGCTTCATAGCATAATTATATTAGCAGAAGGTGCAGGAGATGGCATTGATTTAGAAAGGCAAATAGCCAGCAAAGTAGATATGGAAGTAAGAACTACAATATTAGGTTATATCCAAAGAGGCGGAAATGCCACTGCAGTTGACCGCTTGCTTGCAAGTAGAATGGGTGCAAAGGCAGTAGAGCTTTTGAACGAGGGCAAAAGTGGCAGAGTAGTTGGAATTAAAGAAAACAGGATATTTGATATGGATATACATGAGGCTTTGAGTAAAGAACGGGTTTTCCATAAGGAGTTATTGCAGCTTTCAGATATTTTGTCCAACAATATAGGCGATTAATGATATGAAAGCCTCCCAAATATGTAGTCTTAAATAGCTAAAAGTGTTATAATATATAGATATATTATGATGTATAATTTACATCTATTTAATATTATTAGAAATAAGAATTAACAATTTAAGATTATAATTATGAGGAGGAATATAATGTCTACACTAGTTGGAAATTGTCTTGTTGCACAGTCCGGAGGTCCAACTTCCGTAATAAATGCCAGCGCATGCGGCGTAGTTCAGGAGGCTTTTAGAACAGGAGAAATAAATCGCGTTTATGGTGCATTAAATGGTATAGCAGGGGTATTAAATGAAGAGCTGTTTTGCTTCAACGAAGAATCCCCGGAAGAAATAGAACTCCTTAAGGTTACACCTGCTTCGGCACTTGGATCCTGTAGATATAAGCTGAAATCTATAGAGCACAGCAGAGAAGACTTTGATAGGATAATTGAGATATTTAAAGCACATAATATTAGATATTTCTTCTATATTGGAGGAAATGACTCTATGGACACAGCTTACAAAGTAAGCCAATATGCTCAAAAAGTAGGCTATGACCTCAAATCAATTGGCGTGCCAAAGACAATTGACAATGATTTACCTATTACTGACCATACACCAGGCTTTGGAAGCACTGCAAAATTTATTGCAACTTCCATCAAAGAAGTAGGCCTAGATGCAAGAGTGTATAACTACAATACAGTAACAATATGTGAGCTAATGGGCAGAAATGCCGGCTGGATAACAGCTTCCTCAGCGTTAGCAAAGAAATATGAGGATGATGCGCCACATTTTATATATCTTCCGGAAGTACCCTTCACTTTTGAGCAGTTTGACAAGGATATAAGATATGCTTTGGAAAAATATAATTATGCAGTAATTGCTGTTTCAGAAGGAATAAAGGACCTTGATGGTAAATATATTTCTGAAATGTGCAGTGATTCACAGACAAAGGACGCTTTCGGCCATGTTCAGTTAGGCGGTGTTACAGGCATTTTGGAAGCCTATGTATCTCAAAACATCTGCAAGAAGGTTAGGTCTGTAAATTATAGTACAATTCAAAGAAGTGCTGCACACTGCGCTTCCTTAACAGATAACGAAGAAGCGTATCTTTGTGGATCAATGGCAGTGAGATATGCCATTGAAGGTCATACAGGCAAGATGGTTGGTTTGTTTAGGGAGAATTCAAAGGAATACAGCTGTGAAACACAATTGGTAGATTTAGATGATGTGGCAAACAAAGAAAAACCTATCCCAAGAGAATGGTTAAACGACGAAGGCAACTTTGTAAATCAAGAGTTTATAGATTACGTAAGACCACTTATAATGGGAGAAGTAAAAATAAGAATGGAAAACGGCATTCCAAGATACTGCAAGTTGAGCAAAAAGCTTGTTGAAAAGAAGGCAGAGCCTTGGAATGTAAAATAAAGTCTAAGGCGGGATTAATTTATGCGAGGAACAAAAATTGTATGTACAATAGGACCAGCAAGTGAAAGTGAAGAAATGCTGATTCAGCTTGTTAATGCGGGTATGAATGTGGCAAGGCTTAATTTTTCACACGGAGATCATGCGGAGCACAAAGTAAGAATAGATACCATAAAAAGAGTTAGGCAAAAGCTGCAAAGACCAATCGCTATTATGCTTGATACAAAGGGACCGGAAGTAAGACTTGGCTCCTTTAAGGACGGTGTCGCAGAAATAAATGCGGGAGATAAGTTTATTCTCACAATCGAGGATATACTTGGGGACAATACAAGAAGCAGTATAACCTACAAAGAATTGCCGAGGGAAGTTAGTATAGGGACTAGAATACTTATTGCAGATGGACTTATTGAGCTTAAGGCAGTTGATAAGACAGAGACAGAGGTTATTTGCCAAGTTATTAACGGCGGAACCTTGGCCAATCGTAAGAATGTAAACATACCGGGAGCTACTTCAAAGCTGCCTGCTATTACACAGAAGGATATATCCGACCTTATTTTTGGTATTGAAAATGACATTGATATGGTAGCGGCATCCTTTATTAGAAAAGCCGCTGACGTACTTGAAATAAGAAAGATATTAGAAGGAAATGGCGGAAGCTATATCAACATTATTTCTAAGATAGAAAATCAAGAAGGTGTGGATAATGTTGATGAAATACTTAAGGTATCCGATGGCCTTATGGTTGCCAGAGGAGACTTAGGAGTAGAATTACCAGCTGAGGAAATACCTTTGACTCAGAAGATGCTTATAAGAAAATGCAATAAGGCAGGAAAACCTGTAATTACAGCTACACAGATGCTTGATTCTATGACTAGAAATCCAAGACCTACTAGAGCTGAGGTTACGGATATTGCTAACTCTATATTAGATGGAACTGATGCCATCATGCTGTCAGGCGAAACTGCAGCAGGCAAATACCCTATTGAGGCAGTAAAGACTATGGCAGTCATTGCAGAACGTACAGAACGGGATTTGGACTACAAACAGATTGAAAAAAGACAGGAGTTCAAGGATGGTGTTACAGTGGCAAATGCCATTAGTCATGCTTCTTGTACTACAGCTAGTGAGCTAGGGGCAGCTGCGATTATTACACCTACTCAATCCGGCTCAACAGCCAGAATGGTATCAAAATTCAGACCTAAGGCACCAATCATAGCAGCTACTTTTGACGAGAGAGTCAGAAGAAAGCTTTGCTTAAGCTTTGGTGTACATTCTGTGTTGATACAAGGCGTAGACAGCACAGATGATTTGATAGAGCAATCTGTAAATCAAGCTATTGCAAATGAATATGTAAGCAGCGGAGACTTGGTTGTAATCACAGCGGGTGTACCTGCAGGGGTAGCCGGTACTACAAACCTTATCAAGGTTCATATTGTAGGCAACATTGCCGCAAGAGGTATTGGCGTTGGTCAGCACTCTGTTTCTGGTAAGGTTGCGATCATTCGTGACTTGGAAAAGGATTCGGAAAAGGTAGAAGATGGAGATATACTTGTAGTAGTAAGTACTGACAAAGAAGTGGTTCCTTTGATGAAAAAGGCTGCTGCATTTATTATAGAAGAAGGCGGAATAACCTCCCACGCAGCAATAGTTGGATTAGCCTTAGGCAAGCCTGTTATTGTTGGTGTAAAGGATGCAATGAACTTATTCAAGGACGGACAGATTGTTACGATGGATACCGTTCGCGGAGTAATATATAAGGGGACCGCAAGGGTTCTATAATTGTGAGTTTTCAAGGAGAAAAAATGCAGGCAAGCGAAACAAAACTTACTACAAGGTACTACGAAACGGATCAAATGGGAATTATACATCACAGCAACTATTATAGGTATTTTGAAGTTGCTCGGACAGACTACTTGAAGGATATAATAGGCATGACTTATAGAGACATTGAAGGTGCAGGAGTAAGAATGCCGTTGACTGAAACTCATTGCAAATACAAGACCCCGGCTCTTTATGATGATGAAATTACAATAACAACTACTGTTAGAGAGATGACAGTAGTGAGGATAACTTTTGATTACGTTATTACAAGGGAAAGAGATGGGGCATTAATTGCAGAAGGTGTTACAGCTCATGCCTTCACCAATGTTGAAAATAGACCCATTAATCTAAAAAAGTTCTCAAATGATCTATATCAACAGCTTTTTAATGCAGCAGATTTAGGCGTTTAGAGAAATAAAGTAAAAGCCTTCACAGACTTTTATTTATTATAAAATAAGTTTTATGCATAGTAAAATTTGGTATAAAATTTAACATATGTGTTAATAATCTAAATAATATACAGGGAACTGATTCATTTTGCACCCATTTTGGGTGTTTTTTTTTGCAAATTCTTGATAACTTGCAAGAGGATATATGATTAATGGTGTTTCATTGCATATACTTAAAAAGTGTGAAAAATATGATATATGTTGTGGAAAAACATATATATACAAAACCAGTAGGGGCATCCGTTTTTGTATTATCAAAAGTGTATTTCCACAACATATGAACAGAGGAAAATTTTTCGCACTTTGTGAATTGAATTTAAATATGATAAGTGCAAAAAATATTATTGATATTGCAAAACAAAAAAGTTATAATATAAGTAAATAAACTGATGGTTAAATTTTATAGGCGTCAAATAAGCTCTCGCACGAGTAATTTGAAGGAGAAGGTGACATAATGAAGGATATGAGATGTGAAAAACTAGCTACAGTATTGCTTAATCACTCCCTAAAAGTAAAGGCAGGAGAAAATTTAATTATCAGAAGCAATTATAATGGAAAACCCTTGGTTGATGAAGTTTACAAGCAAGCTATAAAAGCGGGTTTAAATGTTTTTACACACGTTTTGATAAATGAACATACAAAGTTTTTTATGGAAAATGCATCTGAAGAGCAGTTTCAAAATACGAATACATTCCTAGAAGCCGCATATGAAAAGGCTGATGCTTTCGTAATAATTGAATCACCAGACAATGTAAAGCATCTATCTAAAGTTGATTCTGAGAAAAATATGAGACACAATAAGGCTGCAAGCCCTTTAATAAAATTGATTACCGATAAAAGATGGGTCATGACAAATTTCCCTACACATTCATTTGCACAGGAAGCGGATATGTCTCTTGAAGAGTATGAAAATATGCTCTTTGATGCTACCTTGGTAGATTATCAGCAAATGGATAAAGAAATGGATAAGATTATAGATATATTTGATAAGGCAGAGACTGTTAGAATTGTAGGCAAAGATACAGACTTGACCTTTAGCATCAAGGGTAGAAAAGGCATCAAATGCAGTGGTGCAAACAACATTCCCGATGGTGAGGTCTTCTACGCGCCTATTACAAACTCAGCCAATGGGCATGTATACTACGAATTCCCGGCTATTAAATATGGGGTTCAAGTGGATGGCATCAGATTGGAGTTCAAGGATGGCAAGGTAGTTAAGGCTACTGCAGAAAAGAACGAAGAATTCTTAAATAAAATGCTGGATACAGATGAAGGGGCTAGATTCATTGGAGAATTTGGCATAGGACTGAATTATGGTATTCAGAAGTTTATAAAAAATATATTATTTGATGAAAAAATAGGCGGCACAATTCACCTGGCAGTAGGAAATGCCTATGAGGAATCCGGCGGAGAAAACAGATCCATGATTCATTGGGATATGATCAAGGAGCTGCGAGTAGGCGGAGAAATATATGTTGATGGAAGGTTGGTTCAAAAAAATGGGACCTTCAAATAAATGATGTGTGAAATCATGGCACAAGGCCAAGCATATGCTTGGCCTTGTGCTTTTTTTGCATTTTTTAAACTCAAATGAAGATAATAATATGACAAAAGATAATTTTTACTTTGTCATTGCTATGAAAGCTCACGTTATCATCCTAAATGAAGAATGAGTGAAGAATATTTAGGAACAAAAGGTAAGACATATAACACTTAATGGGAGTGATGAATTTGGATAAAGATACTATTTCTGATATATTGATAGACGACCGTGAAGAGCGGGAGGAAAGATTGCATGAGCTTTTAAGAGCAAGGAAATCCCTAAATATAAATACTGAATTGCACATGACTTCTTCACTGGGAGAACGGATGTCAGACCGTTTAGCAAGATTTGCAGGCAGCTGGTCTTTCTTAATATTTTTTGGCATTGTTATTTTAACTTGGGGTATCGTCAATACAACTTTTATTTTAGTAAGACCCTTTGACCCTTTTCCTTATGTTTTCTTGAATTTACTATTGGCATGTATTTCTTCCATGCAGGCACCAATTATAATGATGAGCCAAAATAGAGAGTGTCAGAAGGATAGAATAAGAGCAGAGAATGATTATTTAATTAATCTTAAGTCTGAAATAATATTAGAGGACCTTCATATGAAGGTCGATGAATTACTTGATGATCAGAAAAGGTTGAATAAAAGGCTCAATACCATTATGATTAATATACACGACACAAACCAAATATTTAATTCGAAAGATAACAGCTTAAGGAGCGATACGAATGGAAAAGTTAATACCCATAGAGAAGAACAAGGAATATACGATAGAGATAACAGGACTCACTAATGAAGGTATGGGCGTAGGCAGGGTTGAAGGGTTTGCAGTTTTTGTAGAAGGTGCTTTGCCTGAGGAAACTGTAATAGCTAAAATCGTGAAGATTCAAAAGACCTTTGCTTACGGAAAACTAATAAATATAGACAGACAATCTCAGAGCAGAATCAAACCTTCCTGCGCAATTGTGAATAAATGTGGAGGCTGTCAGCTACAGCACTTGGATTATACAGCGCAGCTAAGCAATAAAACACAAATGGTCAAGGATGTAATGGAGAGAATAGGCGGTTTCAAGGATTTGGTGATTCACGATGCCATTGGCATGCAGGACCCATGGAGATACCGCAACAAGGCGCAGTTCCCTGTTGGATTTTCTAATGACGTGGTTATAGGCTTTTATGCAAATCGCAGCCATGACATTATTGATACAGATAAATGTGTAATACAAGATAAGATTAATGATAAAATTATCAAGATTTTCAAAGAGTACATAAGAAGATTCAACATTCCAGTTTATGATGAAGCAACACATAAGGGGCTTATACGACACATAGTGACCCGCAAAGGCTTTAAAACCGGTGAAGTAATGGTATGTATTGTCGTAAACGGAGAAAGCATCCCAGAGACTGATTATCTATTTGAAAAGCTAACAAGCAAGGTGCCGGAAATTAAGAGCATAGTGCTTAATATTAACAAAAGGCAGTCCAATGTAATTCTTGGAACAACGAATATCGTAATTTATGGAGAAAGTGCAATTTATGATTATATTGGGAAGTTCAAATTCAGAATTTCACCTAATTCCTTCTTCCAAGTAAATCCGGTTCAAACTGATGTATTATACAGTAAAGCTTTGGAATATGCAGCTCTAAGCGGCAAGGAAACAGTCTTTGATGCGTATTGCGGAATAGGAACCATATCTCTGTTTTTAAGTGAAAAGGCTAAAAAGGTTTATGGAGTAGAAATTGTTCCTCAAGCAATCAAAAACGCCAAGGAAAATGCTGTGCTTAACAATGTGCATAATGTGGACTTTGTTTTAGGTGAATCGGAGAAAGTAATACCGGATATGCACAGAAAAGGCATCAAAGCAGATGTAATCGTAGTGGATCCACCACGTAAAGGCTGTGAGCAGGAGCTATTAGATGTAATCGTTGAAATGCAGTGTCCTAGGGTGGTGTATGTGTCGTGTAACCCTGCTACTTTGGCTAGAGATTTGAAGTTTTTGGTGGAGAAGGGGTATGTGGTGAAGGAAGTGCAGCCTGTGGATATGTTTCCGCATACTGTGCATTGCGAGGTCGTCACGTACCTGACAATCGGGTAGTGCTGGATATCTTAGTGTTTACAAGGGCTATGAAAGGTTTTTGTTTTGACACAGATGAGAGTGGAAATAGGGAAAAAAGGTTACATAAACGCATGACGGTAATTATTTCAATAAGGATATAGTGTAATTGAACATGTCCACCGAACGTAGGTGGGGGTATTATGTAATGATTGAGATAGCTTTCTCCATTAGTGGGGAAGGCTATTTTTATTGATAATACTATGGTAAAAATTTGTAGAGTAAGAAGGTATTGGAATTAAAAATGAAGAATTATCTGTAATAGTTGAAATTACACAATTAATACTAGATTCACTTTATTAATATTAAGTAATAATTCAAGCTAACGATATCTATAAAAATATTCTGGAAGTAGGTGTATTGATGCAGAAGTTAAATGTTAGATTTGAAAATTGTTATGGCCTCAAAAAAATAATATGCGAGTTTGATTTCAGTAACAGTAAGGTAAATGCAATTTATGCCAAAAACGGTTTAATGAAAACCTCGTTTACAAAAACATTTAAGATGATACAAATGGGCAAAGTAGCTGACATTAAGGATGAAATATTTGATGTTAGGCCAGTCATAGTAGATGCCAAGGTTGATGGTACAGACATCAATAAGGACCAAGTCTTTGTAATAAAGCCTTTTGAAAACTTTTATGAATCTGAAAGTATAGCATCACTTCTGATAAATGATAATTTGAAGGTATCTTTAAGAAACGTTCTTAAACTAAGAGATGTTCTCTTTAAAACATTAGAAGCAAAATCAGGATTGAAGGTAGCTAAGATATCATTAGGCAAAAAGGTTTATGAACTTGAGCCGACTTTAATTGGAGATTTTTCTTTTGTTGAAAATAGTTTTCTTATAAATATAGACAATTTTGATATAGAGTCTCTGAATAGTGATTACCGAAATATAAAATATGCTAGTCTATTTGATGAATCGGTATTGAAGAAAATTAAATCAGATGTTTTTCAAGAAAAAATTATGGATTTCTTGAATAAAAGTGATGAAATCTATGCGGAATACAGTTTTTTGGATAAAGGCAAATTTACACTTCCTAGATTGAAGGATATTGAAAAAGGATTAAAAAAGAATAGTTATTTTGTAAAGGATAATAAAATCCTACTAGCTGGAGAAATTAGTATTCTAGCTTTGGAAGAATTAAGTATTACAATTGAAAAAGTTGAAAGTCAATTACAAAATACCTCAGAATTCAAGGAAATTGAAAAACTATTGAGTGACGCAAAAGGTATGGAGCTGAAAGACATCATTGAAAATAATCCTGAAATAGTAGAAGATCTACAGTTATCTAAATTAGATGATTTAAAAAAGAAACTTTGGCTCTCATATATAAAATCTGAGGAAGCTAAGTTTAACGAATTAAAGACTTATTATCACCAGCTTGAAGAGGAAGTTGATAGAGCAGAAATTGATCAAACACCTTGGAAAGAGGCACTAGATATTTTTGAGAGCAGGTTTTCTGTACCGTTTAGGATGCAGATAATTAATCTAAAGAGTTCAATAATCGGCGAGAGCATCCCTAAAATAGTATTTAGATTCTGCAAAGATGGTAATTTACAAAACCTATGTGAAGATAATTGGGTAAGGCTTAATCGAGATGAGCTGGAAGAGAAGGATACCTTAAGTCAAGGTGAAAGACGTGCATTATATTTACTAAATATAATCTTTGATATTGGAAAGAGAAAAAGGGATAATCAAAGGACTTTATTCATAATTGATGATATTGCGGATTCCTTTGACTATAAAAATAAATATGCAATAGTTGAATATTTAAAAGAGATATCTCAACAAGACGATTTTTTTATTATTTTATTATCTCATAACTTTGATTTCTATCGAACAATATCAAGTAGATTAAATCTTGAAAGAACAAATTGCTTCTCTGCAATTACCAATGGGATGGAAATAATTCTTGAACCAGCGTTATATCAGGCTCAACCATTCAAATTTTGGAAAAATAATCTGGATGAGAAGAATATTATCGCACTTATCCCATTTGTAAGAAATTTGATTGAGTATGGTGTTGATAAAAAAATAAACGAATTTGATGGAATTAATGATGATTATTTATTTTTAACAAACTTGCTTCATCTTAAAGAGAACACGCGAGAATTAACTTTTGGTATGCTAAAAAAGATTTATAAAGAATATATTGGGGAGGATAGCTTTAAACAAAGTATTGCAGATTCAAGTAAAGTTAGTCAAGAAATCGTGCAAATAGCTGATGGAATAACTACTAACGATACAAATCTTGAAAACAAAATAGTTTTAGCAATTGCAATTAGACTAAAAGCAGAAGAGTTTATGTTAAGTGAAATTAATAATTCAGGAAGTACTTTCTCTTGGAAAAAGAGAAGGACAGTAATGACAGGTAATAAAGATGATTTTCTTAATGCTATAAGAGAAAAGGGAAATCAGACTAGAGAACTATTTCTGGGATATGAACAAATTGGTGAGCAAAGAAAAATTAAAATATTAGATAGTGTGAATATCATGACACCAGAAAATATACATTTAAATTCATTTATGTATGAACCAATTCTAGATATGGATATACAAGAATTATTAAGGTTATACAATGCCGTAAAAGAGCTATAAAAGCAGATTGCTTTCGGCGTGGAAAATAATATGATGTATTGCAAAGAAAGCTCTCTATTATTAGTTGAAATTACATATAATTATCTATTATTATGTCGTACACAGACATTGTGGGGTCCTAGCCTCGGTGGTTGGGGATGTATGTAAAATTAAATAAGTAAGGATTAGTTAAAACAATTTATAAAAGGACTAGAAATGAATATGTATTAGAATTAAAGGGTATTAATTTCATACCAAATATATCTAATCTTAAGACTAGAAGCTCTAGGGTACACCTGGAGTTTTTGTTTTGTTACAAACTGTTGAAAAAATCATTGTCTTAACAATTTGTATAAAGCCTCAGCTATATGGAAAAAATTAGTGTATGAGGTGATGATAATGTACATGGTTTTGAATAAAGAATCTGATTTAATGGTGAAGTATTCTGGTATAAGTACTGTACCAGATATTGAGAAATGGTCCTCGCTAAAAATAGGTAAGGAGGAAACGGTTTATCTGACTAAAGATGAGTCTGAACTTGCAAACAAAGTTCAAAATGATAAAAGTTATTTTGAAAAATTATGTTTAGTACCTGGGTTTGCACGACTTGAGTTTGAAATTTACAATCTTAAGCCTGTCAATTTGTAAATATATGTAATAATGTTCTTCTCCGTGCATAAAGTGTATGGGGAGGGATGTCCATGGATACAAATATAATAAATAACCAACTTCAAAGTTTGTAAAAGCAAATTGATATATTAGATTCAAATTATAAGTTTTATATTAATTTCATAATTGCAGTTATTATGATAATTTTAGCATTAGCAAATTTTACTTTTTACATATATATAAAAGGGAAAATTGATAAGATAATTGCAAAGATTATTAATAGAAGGTTTGATTTGCTTGTAGCTCCTAATCATGATTATGTTATAGAACAGGGAGAGATTAGAATATTAAAGGAGCAACTAATCAATAATAGGTTTAGTTTTAGTGTTCTAGATAAGAATTTCTATTTGTCTCCTAACTTGGTAAACAAAATAATTATTGAGCCACTTTGCGGCAATAGGATATTGGATTATAAAGCAGAAATAAAAAATGGTAATATGAATATTAGATTTAAGAATTTTGATCCAGCTAAGGATGAAGGTATTCGATGGAAAGCCATGTACCTAAAACAAGAACAAGACAATGATATATATGCCGAATAATCAAATGAATTGTATTCTTATACCACGCACGATGCACTGTGAGGCCGTAGCCTTGGTGGTTAAGGAGTAACCAGTATATAATTTATAATATCCTTTACTAAGATTTTGAGCAGAGGATATTTTTATCTTGCAGATTATTGTTTTGTAAAATGTACTTGTATGGATATAAATGGTATTATTGAGGAGAAACTCTGATTAAATTTATGGAGGGAATGGTTTAATGAAAAATCTGAGAGTAGCTTTATTGCAGCTCATGCCTGAAGATACTTTAGATGGTAACCTTCAGAAAGGATTGAAATATTGCAGAAAATCGAAGGAAATGGGTGCAGACATTGTATTGTTTCCTGAAATGTGGAGCGTTGGCTATAACATTCCAGAAGATATTGTTGAATTGAAAGCAAACGCTATATTTGCTGATAGTATATTTGTCAATTCCTTTGGTAATCTTGCAAAAGATCTCAATTTGGCTATTGGAATAACCTTCCTTGAAAAGTACGATCCATTACCAAGGAACACTCTGTGCTTGTTTGATCGTTTTGGCAACAAGGTACTTAAATACGCAAAAGTACACACCTGCGATTTTGGCGATGAATCTAGATTGACCGCCGGCGATGATTTTTATGTTGCTGATTTAGATACCGAGCAAGGCAATGTAAAAATTGGTGTAATGATTTGCTATGATAGAGAATTTCCAGAAAGCGCGAGAATTCTTATGTTAAAAGGCGCAGAGGTTATTTTAGTACCAAATGCATGCCCTATGGAGATAAATCGCATATCACAACTTAGGGCAAGAGCGTATGAAAACATGGTTGGCATTGCAACTGTAAATTATCCAAAAGGCAAGCCTGATTGCAACGGTCATTCTACTGCGTTTGATGGGATTGCTTACAGGCCTTTTGAGTTTGCTTCAAGAGATACGCTTATTATTGAAGCAGGAGAACAAGAGGGGATTTACATAGCTGACTTTCCTGTTGATGAAATCAAAGAGTATAGAAGAAATGAAGTTCATGGCAACGCATATCGTCATCCGCAGAAATACAAATTACTCGTTTCCGAATATATTGAGGAGCCTTTTATAAGAAAGGATTACAGAAAATAGTTAACGGGGAGATATAACTTATAATGGGGAACCGCCCCAAACGCTTTCTATTCCAATGAAAAATAAGGGTAAGTGCCAGGTGCGACTTTTGAAGGTTATTGAGTTTGAATATAAACATATGCTAACAAGAACACACCATCCACGTGGAGTGTGTAGTGAAGATAGAGCGGAAATAGCTGTACAAATTAGCATATAAGAGAATATGGTGCCAGGTACAGAACATAAGAACATATTGTTTCAATTGCAATGAATAAGTTCATATGTTCTGTAATGGCACTAGTGTTTGTTAATGTTGTACTTTGTTAGATGAAATAAATCATATTCAGCAGTATAATTAAAGTAAAAAAGCGAGGCAAATGATATGAACAGTGATTTTTACAAAGGAAACAGGCAAAAGCTCTATGAAAGCTTAAAACCGGGTACGGTTGTGGCGCTTTTTTCTGGTCACCCAATCAGAAAAACAGCTGATGAAAACTACCCATTTTATGCAAGCAGAAACTTTGTGTATATGACAGGTATTGACCGCGAACAGTTTATTCTATTGGCAGAAAAAGGTGAGTATTCAACAAAAGAGACAATTTTCATATTACCCTCGGACGCTTATGCTGAAAGATGGACAGGCAGAAGATTGAAGAAAGAAGAGGTTGAACAAATTTCAGGCATAGAGAATATTAGATATACTTCTGATTTTGATATATATTTACTCATTCTTATGAAATCTGGCAAGTTCAACACGATATCTCTTGACCTATATAAAAATGACATCACTGATATTGATACAGAGGCATTTATATTTGCTGAAAAAACTAAAAAAGATTATCCCTATATAAATATCGAAAATGTTCTGCCACAAATAAGAAAGCAAAGAACAATTAAGGAGCCTTGCGAAATTGAAGCAATCAAGGAAGCTGTAAAAATTACACGTGACGGTATAGTAGCAATGATGAAAGCATCGAAACCGGGTATGTATGAATATCAGTATAGGGCAGAATTTGACTACGCTTTAGCGCAGCATGGCGATATGGAAACATCTTTCCCACCAATTATCTCAACAGGGGATAACAACTTTTGTATTCACTATTATGATTATAACGGTCAGGCAAAAGACGGTGATATGATTTTAAACGATGTTGGTGCAAAGTATGATTATATGATGAACGACGTTTCACGTGCTTTCCCTTGCAATGGTAAATTCAATGAAAAGCAAAGAATGCTTTATACCTGCGCATACAACACATCAGAATATATGTTCAGCATTATAAAACCGGGTATGCCTATGGCTGATGTTGATAAAATTATAAAGGAATACAATTTCGAACAGCTAAAAGCTATAGGCTTGTGCGAAGAATTTGAAGATATAAGCAAGTATATGTGGCACGGTGGTGCACATCACGTCGGATTTGACTGTCATGATATAGTTGACCCTGTAACAACAATAGAAGCAGGAATGGTTTTCTGCGTAGATATCGGCATTTATTGTGAAGAGTGGGGAATTGGCTTTAGGCTCGAAGATAACTGTCTTGTTACAGAAAATGGCTGCGAAAACCTCACCGCAGCAGTGCCTAGAACAATTGAAGAAATTGAACAGGTAATGAAAAATTAGAGAAGTGAATTATTGTGCCAGGTATAGAACATAAGAACATATTGGTTTAATTCTGATAGATAAGTTCTTAAGTACTGCACCTGGCACTAGTTTTACCTAATAAGAATGGATAGAAGCCCTTGAGTGTGTGGATGAACCTCATAAACTATACTATATCTAAAAGTTCGGATATGTCATGTATGATATAGTCGGCATTTGTACATTCAACTTTTTTGTTGTGTTGATAAAAACAAGAAGTAATTCCGGCATTAACGGCTCCATTCACATCAGAAGTAGGGCTATCTCCTACCATGATTATGGAGCTATTTGAAGCTCCGCATATGTTTTTGAGACAGTAATCAAAGAAATAAGGGGAAGGCTTTTCATATTTTATTTTGTCAGAAATAAAATGCCCATCAAACAAGTCAAATATGCCAGCATTTGACATGCGCTTGATTTGCGTTGTATAAACACCGTTAGATGCTGAATAAATTCTTTTTCCCATTATCTTCAGTTCTGTTAAGGTGTATTTTGCATTGGGAATGAGCGAGGAAGAATTATTAAGGTAAAATCTGTATCTTTTTTCCATATCTCTACCTTCAACATGAATACCATAAAGCTTAAAAAATTCGCTAAAACGCGTATTCAATACAGTTTCTTTTGATAATTTTCCTTGCTCAAGGCAATTCCACAAAGATTCATTTGTTTTCTTGTATTGCTGTAATAATTTATCTGTATATTTTAGTCCCATTGATTCAACAACCTTTATGAAACCGTCTTTTTCAGCAGAATCAAAGTCCAAAATTGTATTGTCTAGATCTAACAAAATGATATCATACATGATCTGTACTCCTTCTACAAATGTTTTTTATGAAAAGAATATGAAAGTCCTATTAGCTTAGAGAGCAGAAAAAAACTAATGAGAGTTCCTTCTCTTATATATAGACTATGGTTGAATACTAAAGTGAGTAGCAATGTGCTGACAAAAAAGAAAATATCAAACCGCATTCGAATTGTCGCTAGATTGTATCCAAATTTTTGACCCAATAGAATGCATAAACTTTCTAGTGGGAACTGAATGATTTCCATAGCTAGAATTGCCCCCAGACTAAGGGAAGCTAATATAAGCCCAATCATAAATAACAATACATTCATAAAGTAGGTTTGAATTATTAAATGGTTCAAAATGATGTAAATATAAAAGTTAACGATATAGCCATTTACTATTGTCGCAGCTATTTGAATAATGTCGCGACGGTTAATGTGAGACCGCCTGATAATAAGATAAATAATTAAAAATAATATGTTTAAAAAGTTTAGCACAGTTCCAAGCTCTAAATTAAATAGGTCTGCCAAAATCAAAGAGAACGCATTAAACATACTTTGACCAATTCCAGCTTTGATTTGCAGAGAAATACCTAAGCCCAGCATTAGAAAAGCCAATACTGAATATAATAATTTTTGTGTCTGTTGTGGAATCATATTTCACCTCAGATAATCTAAGATTCTTAGTATTATAAACATGTTATAATAAAAAAGGGAAATGAAATATGAGAAATATCACATTGGGAGAGAATTAGATATGTTTTTTGAAAATGAAATACCCACGGTAGTATATGAAAGTGGAAAGAAAAGGACTTTCTTAAAAAACGATAATATTTATAATATGGGCAGTAGTCCAATATATTGCTATTTTATTCTGTCTGGGACTGCTAAAATTTATATTGATCACAAAAACGGACGACGTTCAATTCTTGACTTTGTAGGGAGAAACGACTGGTTAGGTGAGCTTTCCTTGTTCTGCTATGAATCAGACATAAAAGAAAATAGAGTTCTTCAAGATGTCGAATGTTTGGAATTTGATATGAATGAATTACAAAAGTTATGCAAAGAAAATGCAAGAGTTTCTTTTTATTTTGCATCGTATATCTCGAATAAATTATTAGTGAGAAGTTATCGAATGAGCGAGAGCTTGAATTATTCTTTGAATAGAAGACTTGCGGCGTTTATTCTTCAATATCAACAGAATGGTATATATAATATTCCTCATACAGATGTATCTGAATATATGAATGTTAGTTATCGTCATGTGCTATACGTCATTGAGCAATTCTGTGAGTTGGGAATATTAAAAAAAGAAAAGGGAAAAGAATATATAATTTCTGACATAGATAAATTAAAGGAATTACAGGAAAAGTAAAAAGATATTGACTTGGTATATAATTGGTATATAAAGTGTTTCGTATTGATTACAAAGATAGTCTACCACCAAGGAATTATTGGGTATTCACGACATCATTTTTGTCTACTCAAGGCATTGTTAGGCCGTAGCTTTGGTGGTTAGGGAGTAAAGTAGTAATTATAATCCTCTGTTGGAATTAACTAATAGAGGATTATTTATGTAAATAAGTTCTTTATAATTGTGTCGAAGCCATAACTTCGATAAAATAAACAATGTATAGTGTGGGAACATATTTGAAAATCTGAGATGAATAGTATTGGACATTTAGTCATCTAGAAATCATATGATCTTCATAAAAATTGGACTGAGAAAGAAAGATATAATAATCTAAAGGAGTGAGTATTCTATGACAGGGCCAGATAAGAAAAAACTATATCCAAATGAGATTATAAGGACGGTTTGTTATATAAATAATCTGCCCAAAATACCTAATGTTGAGATAGGAGATTACACTTATTATAGTGATAATAAAAAGTCTCCTGAGAAATTTTACGATAACATAGAACATCATTACGAGTTTATTGGAGATAAGCTGATAATAGGAAAATTCTGTGCAATTGCAGAAGAGGTTAAGTTTATTATGAATGGGGCAAACCATAGAATGGATGGAATTACAACATATCCATTTAATATATTTGGTGGGGGTTGGGAAAAGGCGACTCCTACAGTTGAACAATTACCCTTTAAGGGAGATACAGTGATTGGTAATGATGTATGGATAGGACAAAATGTAACTATTATGCCTGGTGTTAAAATTGGTGATGGAGCGATTATTGCTACTAATTCAACTGTAGCAAAAAATGTTGAACCGTATACAATATACGGGGGAAATCCCGCTAAATTTATTAAAAAGCGTTTTAGTGATGAAACAATAGAACAGCTGTTAAAACTTCAATGGTGGAATTGGGACGAAGAGAAGATATTTAATAATCTCGAAATGTTGACTTCGGGGGATGGATTAGAACATCTGATATAATGCATAATTATTGATTGAACTAATTGTTAGCGAAACCTATAATATAAGCGCTGGGTATCGAAGTTTAGCATTTGTAATGACAAGCTAACAAGAACGTACCATCCATTGTGAGGCTGTAGCTTTTGTGGTTAGGTAGTAGAATAAGAACATAAAGCCTCTGATGAGAAATTCTTCATCAGAGGCTTTTTCCATAGATCAGATGCTAGGCACGATAGTTATTCCCGCTAGAAAAAACTTGACTAAATGTTATAATATGATTACAATATGAATGAATAATAGAATATATTCATTCATATTGATGAGGTGGGTTGAAGTTGTTAGATAAAAAAAATGATATATTTACGGCTGCACAAAAGGTCTTTCTTGAAAAAGGATATAAAAGTACGAATATCTCTGATATAACAAATGAGGCAGGAATGGCTGTCGGATCATTCTATAAATACTATAAATCAAAGGAAGAATTGTTCTTAGAAATATATATCCAAGAAAATGAAAGGGTAAGACATAAATTGATAGATACGATTGATTGGAATCGTGAAGCTATTGATGTGATTGATGACATATTTAATTATTCAATAGAGGTTATTATCAATAATAATATTCTAGCAGAATGGAATAAATCAGGTATTTCAGACCTTTTACATCAATATTACCTTTCAGAAAAGGGAAAAGCTGATTATACATTTCAGAATTTTTTAAAAGGTGTTCTTTCTGAAAGATTGGAAAAAGAGGCCTTTGAAAAAGAGATAATAGACAAAATTATAAAAGTACTTGATTTAATATATTATATGGATTGTCTCATTACTACTAAGGATTTTGAAGATTATCAGGAGACATTAAGAACATTAGTAAAATACTTTATGAAAGGTGTATTTTCATAAAATACAAATATAGGGAATCGAATTGATTCCCTATATTTAAAGAAAAATGTGAATGAATAATTGAGAATATTCATTCAATAAAATTTGTACGTTATCTACGATAGATATAAAGTAATGATGTTAAAATCCATACCATTGCTATGAACCATAATTAAAATCAAAATAAGAAAGGAAGGTGTGAAGCATGAAAAAAGTAAAAATATGTAAACGCTGCTCGGGGTTTGATGTAAGAGAACTAAAAGAACACTCAAAAAAGATAAATTGTAAACTAGCATTTGGTTGCATTGCAAAATGTAGACAAAAACATCCTGAGTTATCTGGTAATTATTTTGGGTTAATAGATGGAAATTTTGTCTCATGTAGTACCAAAGAAGAATTTCTTGAAGTAATGAAATAAAGTATAGTATAAACGAAAATATATCTATTAGAAGAGGTGCTTTATGAAAAATAAAAAAGTTTTTGGTGTAGCTTTAGGTATTACTGTTGTATGTATAGTGATATTTAATGCAGGATATTATTTGTTTTATAAACAAACAAAGGAGTGGAATGTAGATAAATTAACTAGGACTATTTCGTCTGAAGAACAATTTGTTGTGGATGAAAATATATTTACAAAAGAAATATTAGCACAATATAATGGTAAAAATGGTTATAAGGCGTATATTGCTATAAATGGTATTGTTTATGATGTTAGCAATAAGTGGAATGATGGAAAACATCATGGTTTAGAAGCTGGTAAAGATTTAACTCAAGAGTTTTTAAATTCACCACATGGACACGCAATGATAGGTAAATTAGAAATTGTTGGCCAATACCAAGCGGAATAAAAGCGCTAGGTGCCAGTATTACAGGTAGACAGTTATTGAATATACTGTGGAATATGGTGCCAGGTACAGAGCATAAGAACATATTGATTTAATTCTGAAATATTAGATTTATAAGGAGATATCAGATGAACAATGAAATAGAAAGATATAATGCATCTCAGTCTGATATAGATCAAAAAATATGCAATTTTTTGTGGATGAAATTAATCGTAGTCTAGCAGAGGCAAAGAGCAAAATATGGTATGGTAGTCCTGTTTGGTTTATAGAAGGCAATCCGATTGTGGGTTACTGCAAGCTCAAAAACTGTATTCAATTACTTTTCTGGAGTGGGCAGGAGTTTGAAGATGGCTTAGCAAATCAATAGAAATTCATTGGTACTATAAAAACATCGTTAAACATAAAGGTGTACTCCAATGGCTAAGTAGCAAAAGTACATAAGTAGTAGGATAAGTACCAGGTACCAGAGTTATCCAGTTATTATATTTAATATTGTATTCTTAGCAGCACACCACACATTACGAGATCGTTACGTTGTTGCTTAGGGAATAGAGACAAAAGTATGGTTATAAAAACCATTAATATGATATAATCATATTAAGATACTAGTATAATTTAGGAGGTGCTAAGATGTTGACAATTTCTGAAATAAAAAGTTCAGTTATTGATATTGCGGAAAAATATCCGATAAAGAGGCTCTCTTTATTTGGTTCTTATGCCGATGGAAATGCAAAAGATGATAGTGATGTTGATATGTTAGTTGAATTCTTTGCACCTAATGTTTCGCTCTTTATGCTCTATAGTATAAAGGAAGAAATTGAGTCAAAATTGAATAAGGAAGTAGATCTGATACATGCTACTATAGATGATAATTCCCTAATTAAAATTGATAAGGTAGTTGATATCTATGGACAATAGAGATTTTCAAATAATCAGCAAGATATTGAAAGAGATAGATGTGATTGAAGAGCTTATTAATGGATTTGACTTAGATAAATTCTCATCTGATGAACGGACCAAAAGAGCTGTGTGTATGACGGTTATTAATATTGGTGAGCTTACAAAAAGCTTAACTGAAGATGTTAGAAATACTTACAGCAGCATTCCTTGGAAATCTATTGCAGGTATGAGGGATATTACAGTTCATAAATATCAAACTTTGAAGATTGGGGACGTTTGGCTTACAATTGTGAATGATATACCGAAGCTCAAAGGTCAGTTGATTGATATAATAAATAATGTTTAGATAAGGGTGGTTTTTAAGGAACTACCTTTTTTTAATAGAGTATTCAATAGATAAGGGGAGGGAGACCGATGCTAATAGAATGTACTAAGAAACTAGCTGATGCAATGAAAATTCAGCTAGAGGCTGTAGATAGTATTGCCCATGAACCTTTCTTTGAATGGCATGCTAATATATTTATGTTTGATAGGCGTAAGGCTGTTATAATAATGAATAACGCAGCACGCTATTGTATTGTGTTGTATGGATTGAAAGCAGAGCATTTTAAGAAGCTAGAAAGTATAGCTTTGTCTGCTATTGAAGAAACTTTCTTAGCTGAGGGGTTCAGCTCTAGTAAGGTAAAGCGATATATAGAAAAGTGTGGAAGTGTGAAATACACAAAAACACATGATAGAAGCATTATAAGCCAAATGAATGAATTCCTTATCCATATTACATGGGAGATAGAAAATCACCTTCCAAGCGAAAGATTAAATCTAGTGGAGTTAAATAAATGGACAGGGGAAATAATTAGTCTTCAATTGGAAGAAGTATATCCAATACAAGCGTTAAAGAAGGAAATGGATAAGATTTAGTATTATTCAATATGCTGACGAGAACACATCATCCATGTTGAGTGTGTGGCGTTGATGTCAAGGGTGGAGAAGTAGAACGCCTGTAAATGCCCATAAACAAAGGATTTACAGACTATGGTGTTTTCTCCGCTTCATTCTGAAAACGATTTATGTTATATAAAGAAATCTTTATAATAAGTAAATCTTTTTATTTTAAGGAGGAAAATATGAAAGAAATTCAATTCTCAATCGAAATAAATGCTTCTAAAGAAAGAGTTTGGACAACTCTTTGGGAAGATAAAACATTCCGTGACTGGGCAAATATTATCGATGAAGGCACATATATGAAGGGCGTAATGAAGGAAGGAAATGAAATCCAGTTTATATCATCTGTAAATGGTTACGGTGTGACAGATCTCATAGAGAAACTTAATCCGAATGAGTTTGTATTATTCAGGCACGCTGCAGACACAAAAGAAAGTGGACAACAGGAACGCGAAAAAGAGTGGACTGGTGGGACAGAGAGTTATTCTGTTACCGAAAAAAATGGAGTTACTACATTAATTATTAAAACCGATGTTCCACAAGAGCAAGAAGAAACATTTAATATCAGGTTTCCCAAAGCTCTGGAGCGTATAAAAACTCTAGCGGAAAAAATGCAATAAGAATATAATGCCAGATACAGAACCTTAGAACTTATTTTTTAGTTGCATTGCTTATAAGTTCTTTTGTTCAGTATCTGGCATTAATTTATGGAGGCTTCTTAACAGGCTGGCATAGGATTCTAAATTGGAATATACTAGATATAGGGCAGATGGTTGCGGTGATAATAAAGATCAAGCAACATTAAGTTATGGGTGGACAAGTTGAGAAAAAGCGATGATGGAGATATAACGATGAATCAGAAAATAAATTTAATGTATTTTAGTGCCACAGGCACAACTAAAAAGGTAGTATATGGAATAGCAGATAGTATGCTAGCAAATTTAAAAATGGTATCAAAAAATATTGACTTTACATCGCCCGATGTTAGGGAGAAGTCAGTAAGTTTTACAGTAGAAGATATTGTTATTATGGGGGTTCCAGTTTATGCAGGGAGAGTTCCAAATGTATTACTAAACTATCTAAATAGTATTAACGGAAATGGAGCTTTGGCAATTCCTGTAGTGGTTTATGGAAATAGGAATTATGATGATGCTTTAATAGAACTTAGTGATATTCTTAAATCTAGGGGCTTTACAATTATAGCAGGGGCAGCATTTATTGGAGAGCACTCTTTTTCTAATACCCTTGCACAAAACAGACCTGATGAAAAAGATATGGATATAGCAAGAGATTTCGGTAATCAAATATATAGAAAAATAGCAACTGGGGTTAAAATGGATAACGTCTTTGTAAATGGCAATAAGCCCTATAGAAACTATTATAGGCCAATAGATGAAGAAGGTAATCCTGTGGATATTAGAAAGGTTAAGCCAAAAACAAATAGTCAGTGTACTAATTGTAAACTTTGTGTAAGCTTATGCCCTATGGGATCTATTGATAATAAAGATGTATATAACTTTAATTATATATGTATTAAATGTGGAGCTTGTATAAAAAAGTGTCCCTCTAATGCAAAGTATTATGATAATAATGATTATTTAAAGCATAAGCATGAACTGGAAGTGGAATTCTGCCATAGAAGAGAGCCACAGTTGTTTATATAATTTTTAAACTATGGTGGTTAAAGCGCTGGGGACGATTCTTTTTGCTTTTATTTAAGAAGCGGAAGGAACCGCACCTAGCGCTTTGATTTTTTTGCGCTTTTCAGATGAAGATGCTAGGTGCAGTAACCCTTTTTACCAGTGGTGAATATACTAATACATGGTGCTCCAACATATAATCTAGTATGTGATTGAGAGGGAATTGCAATGATCAAGCTTGCTTTGATGGGCTGTGGAAAATGGGGAAAGAATTATCTGAAAACCGTAAATGCAATAGAGGGCTGTGAATTGAAGTGGGCCTGCGACCTTGACTATCAAAAGCTAAATCAGGCCGCAACGGTTTACCCTCAGACGAGATTCACTGAAAACAAAGCAGATATATTGAATGACAGTGAGGTACAGGGAGTTATTATAGCCACAACACCGGTCAGTCATTACTTGCTGGCGAAGGAAGCAATAAACAAAGGCAAGGCTGTTCTTGTAGAAAAGCCTGTGACAATAAACAGAAAAGACTGTAATGATCTAATTGAATTGGCTGCGGCTCAAAATACCATATTGATGGCCGGCTACTCATTGATTTACCATCCTGCTGTCAAAAAGATAAAAGGGCTCTTGGAAGAAAAAGATATTATTGATGACATATATTACTTAAACATGTCCAGAACCAGTTCATGCTCTCAGGCTCTGAATGTTGATGTTCTTCATGATCTGGCAGTTCATGATATCTATCTTTCCCGCCACCTGATAGGGGTAGACCCCATCTGGGTAATTGCCCATGGGGAAAGTTATATTCAAACTCCACATAATAACGTTATTCATATACTGATGGGTTTCCCGGAAGGTAAAATAGCTTCTATATTTGCAAGCTTCATTCATACCGAAAAAACCAGAAAAATTACAGTGGTCTCATCGAAAACAAAATTAGTATTTGATGATGCCCAGACCTCTGATAGAAAAATCCAACTCTTCGATAAGGTCGAGGGATCGCACTTTTTGGCAGTTGAAGATAATTTGCCTTTGACACAGGCGTGTCTTCATTTTATTGAATGCATTAGAGAAAACAAGGAGCCCCTTAGCGGCAGAGAAAATATAGATTTTGTGGCAAAAATAACTGATTGCATTTCCGACTCTCTCGCAAAAGGCGGAGAAAAAGTTATCATCCGCTGATGGAGAAGGTAAGTGTTATGTTCAGGTAAGTGGGGTAGAAATTATGTTGGTTGTAAAGCGCTATTCAAAAGAATATGAAAATGAATGGGAGGGATTTGTCGGTTCCTCAGTGAACGGCACTCTTATGCAGGAGAGAAAATTCCTGGGTTATCATCCTTCAGACAGGTTTTCAGATCATTCCCTGATATTTATGGAGGATAACAGAATCATTGCCGTTCTTCCTGCTGCCGTAGTACAACAAGAGGATAAACGCATCCTGCATTCTCACCCCGGTGCTTCCCATGGAGGGCTGATTATCAAGTCCAGTCTAAGTACTAAAAAATGCTTAGAGTTAGTAAGTGTCCTTGTTGAATATTGTACCATGACCGGTTTTGACTATATACGGCTAAAGCCTGTGCCGAGGGTTTACCATAGTGAACTTTCGGACCAACTTGACTTTGCATTAAGGTTCTCGGAGTTTGAAATTGAACATACAGAGCTGGCTACAGTCCTTGAGCTTAAGAAAGGCGAGGAACATTTTTTAAAGCAGGTGATGAGCTCCACAGCTTTTCGAAATTATCAAAAGGCACTGAAAAGTGGACTTACGATAATTGAGGATGGGGATATACATGATTATTGGCCAGTACTTAAGAATAAGCTTGAACTTAGTCATAATGCAAAGCCTACACATACATTTGAGGAAATCAAATACTTGAAAGAACTTTACCCGGGTAAAATCAAGCTCTTTGCTGCTTATAAAGGGGAAATCTTGACGACCGGTGTTCTAGCGTTTTTGCTGAATGAAAGAGTAATAAACTGTTTTTATATTGCTCACGACGATAGATACCAGCACATGCGGCCCCTAAACCTGATTTTTGGTTATATGATGGAGTGGGGACAAAAAAACAGTTTTTCTTATTTGGATTGGGGTATTTCCACTGAAGCAAAAGGAAGCCGGGTTAATACCGGGTTGTTTCAGTTCAAGGAAGGCTTTGGAGGTCATGGAGTGTTACGAGAAAGTTATTTGTATGCCGTAAACAATAGAAAAGAGTTTAGTGAGGTAGGACAATGAGATTAGCAGGACACCAACCGAATTATATTCCCTGGCCGGGATATTTTGTTAAGATGGCTCAGTGTGATATTTTTTTTATTTTAGATACGGCTCAGTTTCAAAATTGCAGTTCACTGGATAATAGGAATCTTATCAAAACTTCCCAAGGGACTCTGATGCTCACCGTGCCGGTCAAACGCAAAGGCATGGGCTTGCAGCGATTTGATGAAGTTATGGTGATACCGGGTTGGAAAAGGAATCATCTTATGGCACTTAAAGTAAACTACGCAAAGGCACCCTATTTCGAAGAAATTTTCCCGATGCTGGAGCAGGCATTTCAAGATGCCGGATATCTTATAGACACCAACATAGCTTTTATCAAGCTTGTACATGATCTGCTGGGACTTAAAACAAAGCTTGTTTTTATATCTTCTTTACCTCAATTTGCCGATTTAAGAAAAAATGAACAGATCGCTGCAATCTGCCGCCACTTTTCAGCTGACAGTTACCTGTCCGGCATTGGAGCAAAGGAATATATTCAGCCCGAGATTTTTGAAAAACAAGGCATTCAGTTGGAATATCAGGACTATCAGCCGATTACATATCCGCAGCTTTGGGGTAGCTTCATCCCAAACCTGTCTATCGTTGATATGCTATTTAACTGTGGGGCTGAGGGCACACGCAAGCTTTTGTTGAGAGGGGTGGAAGTATGACCAGGGTATTATTTTTTTCACATGATTCGAAATATACGCTTGGGCTGCCGCAAGGCTTTAGGGAACTGAACTGCCCTGTTTTTATTTTGAGGGATTTAAGTAGAAGTTCTATAAAGGAGGCAGTTGATCACTTTAGGCCAGACCTTATGATAACAACAGGATGGGCCTACCGCAGGCATAAACGTGAGCATATAGATGAGCTGGTTAAGAGAGCCGCTAAATATAAGGTGAAACATCTCTATTGGGCAACTGAAGATCCAAGATGGATGGTCGAGTGTTCCTTAAAGTGTATTGAAATCTATAAGCCTGATGCAGTTATGACCATACATCCTGATAGCATAAATAAATACAGGGAGTTGGGACTTCCTGCCGAGCATCTGGATTTTGGTTGCAATCAAGAATTCAACAAGTCTGAGCCTCCAAGCAGGAAATATGCTTATGATGTGGCTTTAGTCGGAAACGGGGGCAAAGCCTGGAAGTCGTATCGCAAGGATAGTGTACAGATACTGCTTAAGCCTTTGGTGGAAAAGGGCTATGACGTTGCAATCTGGGGCAGCAGATGGAATCACTTCAACGAAGAAATGATGGGCTTTAAAATCCCGAAGCACATGATAAAAGGGGAGCTGCCATATGAGGAAACAAATAAGGTTTATAATTCAGCTAAAATCATATTGGGTCTGCAAAATGACCAAGGAATGTTAACCTCCAGGACTTTTGAAGTGCTGGGCTCAGGCGGTTTCGTTCTGACATTGCCGACACAGTCCGTAGGTAAGCTATTTGTGAATAATGTTCATTTAGCATGCTCATCTTCCCCGGTCGATACAGTCAGGCTTGTTGATTATTTTTTGGAAAATGAGGCAGAGCGCCATGCAATAGCAGGTCACGGGCAGCTGGAGGTCTATTCAAAGCATACGTACAAGGAACGTGCCAATCACATTTTGAAATTCATAAAGCTCTAGTGAAAGGAATTGAAATGGATAATCAGACAACTATTAAACAAAAGGTTTCTTTAATGGGTACCAGCATTACTGGCGAAGATGATGCAAAGGTTACTTTTTATCCTGCGCCACCGGATACAGGAATCGTATTTGTCCGTAATGACCTGGCAGGCTGCCCTAAAGTAAAATGCTCATTTGAAAAAGCAGATGTTGAATACAGATGGACTTCTCTTGCTGAAGGGGATGTTCGCATTGAACACACGGAGCATGCTTTGGCAGCCATATTTGGATTAGGCTTAGACAATGTATTGATTGAGCTGGAACAGGCCAGCCTGCCTGTAACAACCGATTACGCCAGTAAAGAGTTCACACAGGTGCTTAAGGGAGCAGGGATAGTGGAACAACCCTTCAAGAAGGGAAGGATAAAAATACATAAGCCCATTATTGTATATAAACATGAAGGTTTAGAGGTTATGGAATATGAGAAGTTTTTGATAGCTCTTCCTTACGATGGGTTTAAACTAACCTATATGCTGGACTATCCCAAGCTGCCCCTATTATCCCAAGTCGCTGAAATGGATGTAACTCCTGAAACCTTTGTCAAGGAATTAGCGGATGCTCGTTCTTATGTAATTGAGTCGGAGTTTGAAGAAATTGTAAAATTGACCGGAAAGGTAAGCACACACGATTTGGTAGTCAGATCCGGAGCTGAACGAGGGGAGTGGCAGTGGCCCAATGAACCTGCCCGACATAAAGTGCTGGACCTTCTCGGGGACCTTGGCTTACTTGGAAAAGAGGTACAGGGACATGTGATAGGCTTCAGATCCGGTCACCGGTTAAATCTAGAATTGTGCAAAAAAATTTATGAGGAGTGTAATGATGATTGCTTTAGCTAAACCCATGCTTGGTATAGAGGAAAAAACACTGGTCAATGAAGTTCTTTCCAGTGGAATGTTAGCTCAGGGAGAATATGTGGAAAGGTTTGAACGGGATTTTGCCGCATTCCTGGGCAGTAAGCATTGTGTCGCCACCTCTTCAGGAACCTCAGCCCTTCATGTAGCTTTGCTGGCCCTAGGTATTAAACCGGGGGATAAAGTAATAACCACACCTTTCTCATTTATTGCAACTGCAAATGCCATCCTTTATGCACAAGCGGTTCCTGTCTTTTGTGACATTGATCTGCAGGATTATAATATTTCGCCAAAGGAACTGCTGGATACCATCAAAAATCATCCTGATGCAAAAGCAATCATAATAGTTCATCTTTACGGATATCCCGCACGTATGACAGAGCTAATGACAATAGCAAATAAATATAATTTGGCGGTGATAGAGGATTGCGCACAAGCTCATGGTGCGTCAATCAATGGCAAGAAAGTCGGAACCTTTGGGCACATTGGAATCTTTAGCTTTTATCCTACAAAAAACATGACCTGCGGAGAAGGCGGCTTGCTTGCAACCCAGAACAAGGAATTGGCGGAGAAGGCCAGACGTCTTATAAACCATGGCCAGACAGCCAAATACCAGCATAATGTGCTTGGGTACAATTACAGGATGACCAATATACATGCAGCAATAGGCATAGAACAGCTGCGCAAGTTGACTGGCTTCAATGAAAGGCGCAAAACTATTGCAGCTAGGTATTCCAGGGAGATAACCAACCCCGCTTTTATTAAGCCCGTATGCTTACCGGGTTTTGAGCATGTATATCACCAATATACCCTTGGGGTCAATAATCGGAGCAGTTTCATAGAGTTCCTGGAAACACAGGGTATTGGGTATGGCATCCATTATCCCACAACTATCCCTGACCAGCCCCTGTATCAGCAGGGAGAAATCCTCGGAACTTGCACAAACGCCCGACAAGCTTCTGAAAGGGTAATTTCAATACCCGTTCATCCTGGGTTGACAGAGCAGGAGGTTGATTACATTGTCAGCAGCTTACAAAAATATGAATGAGATCAATAGTCCTTTGAGTGTATTGGTTACAGGTGCAGGTTCGGTATACGGGCTGGGCATTATCAAAGCACTGAAAGCATCGGCGCTGCCTCTTGAAATAATAGCAATTGACATTAATCCATATTCCCTAGGTTTATTTTTTTCTGACAAAAGCTTTATCGCCCCCCGGGCAGCAGCTGAAGAAAGCTATTATATGTTTATTGAGAACCTTTGTAAAGACCATCAGATTAAAGCGATATTTATCGGCTCTACACAGGAGCTTTCATTTTATGCAAAAAATAGAGAATCCATTGAAATGTCTACAGGAGCAAAGGTGTTTGTAAATTCTCCTGCAGTTTTAGAGCTTTGCACCGATAAGTGGCTTACCATGTGCCATTTGTCACGCTCCGGTTTTCAAATTCCTGAAAGTATCAGATATCCCGAAGATGCTAGTATGCTCTCCTCATTTATTAAAAGTGCGGGTTTTCCCTTGATAGTCAAGCCCCGTGGGGGTCGTGGCTCAGAAGGGGTCGTTCTGCTTCAGGATAATGAGCAGTTGCTTGAACATGTAAAGGGTAAGAAAAGCTTAATTATACAGGAATACCTTACAGATGTGGAACAAGAGTTTACCGTGGGAATTTGTATTAATGGAGAGGGAAAGGTTATTTCCAAAATCGCTTTAAGGCGGTATTTGCAGGAAGGACTTTCTATTGCTGCAGTTTCTGATGGTTATAACGGCATTGCGGATTATTGTGCGGTGGTTGCAAGTACACTGGGAGCGTATGGGGCTATAAATATTCAATTGCGCCTCAAAGACGGAATGCCAGTAATTTTCGAAATAAATCCCAGATTCAGCAGTTCTACAGGTATGCGGTTGTTATTTGGAGTAAATGAGCCTGATAGCTTAATACGATCAGAAGTGCTTTGTCAGGAGGTAATACCCGGCTGCGCGGCAACTGGCCTTGTACTTAGGCAATATATCGATTATTACTTTCCACTAGATAAGCTTAACTCGCTTTCTACAGAAGTCTAGAGGATAAGTGTCATGTGCAAAGGTTATTGATATAACACACTCTCTGCGGTAAAATATGTATAATATTATGCCGTAGGGGGTGTGTTTTTTTTGCAAGGGTATGGTGTGGAATATAAAGCTGGAGTATACCATGTATCAAGAAATATAGTGCCAGGCGCAGAACATAGGAACATATTGATTCAATTCTGACAAATTAAATTTATAAGGAGATAATCAGATGAACGACGAAATAGAAAGATATAATGCATCACAGTCCGATACAGACCAAAAAATATGCAATTTATTAATGGATGAAATTAATCGTAATCTTGCGGAGGCAAAGAGCAAGATATGGCATGGTAGTCCTGTTTGGTTTATAGAAGACAATCCGATTGTGGGTTACTGCAAGCTTAAAAATAGTATTCAATTACTTTTCTGGAGTGGGCAGACCTTTGAAGATAGCTTAAAACCTGTGGGTAAGTATAAGGCTGCCGAAGCTCGCTACAATGCGCCTGATGAAATAAATATCGATGATCTGACCCGGTGGCTTAGCAAATCAATAGAAATTCAGTGGGACTATAAAAACATCGTTAGACGTAAAGGGGTACTCGAACTGCTAAGTAGCAAAAGTACGTAAGTGCCAGGCACCGAAGTTATCCAGTTATGAAAGTGAGTAAAATATAAACATCTATTGAGATATCTCAATAGATGTTTTTTTATGAGTGGATAATAAATTTTATTGACACATTAGTACGCTCGTGCTAAACTATTAATTAGTACGATAGTACTAATGCGGAGGTAGAGAAATGGATAAAAAGAATCAAATTATTAATGCTGCAGTAGAGCTCACTATAGAATTAGGGTTTATTAATTTCTCGGTAGGAAAAGTTGCTAATAAGCTTAATGTGAGCAAAGGGGTAATAACTTATCATTTTCCAACTAAGGAATCTTTGTTGCAATCAGTTGTTATCAATTACTATGAAGAGGCGGCTAGGTACATGGAAAAGCACATACAAATTGGTAAAGGCGCTGTTGATACTTTAAATAATTATATAGAAGCAAATTTGCATTTCGCAAAAGAAAAAAAGAAACAAACGGTGGCAATAGTTGATATTGTTCTAAACAGTCGTACTGAAGCGGGAGTGCCATTATTTGCAGGGGGTAACAATAATCTCTATCAGCCACTTATAGACATATTTAAGTATGGACAGGAGGTAGAAAAAGTTTATCGGTATTTTTCACATGAAATTATGGCACGAAGCGTTAGAAGTGTAATTGACTCATTTTGTCTAGCAATTGCAAAAGATGAAATTCAAGATGTGGAAAAGGCAGTAAGAGAAATAGAGTTAATTTTTGAATCAGCCACAATATTATATAAAAGGAGAAATGAAAATGAGTGAGAAAAAGAATATATTTTTTAGAATACTAGCTATGGTGTTATTCGTTGTATCTGTTCAGAAGCTGATTAGAAGCATCATATCAGGGGCTAAGGGATTAGGATATACATTTGCTGAGTTTGGATTATCAAATGCAACTATGTTTACAATAACAATAGTATTGCTGTTAATTAGTCTCTACCTATTCAATATCACAGATTCTATTTCTACTAAAGAGGAAAAATAATAGCTATAGTGCTACCAAGCACTGAAGCTATTTAGTATTATGCGGGAGCATATGCTAACAAAAACATGATATCCACTGTGAGGCAGTGACTTTTGTGGTTAGAGAGTAGAATAATAGTAAAAATCCTATGATGGCGAATTTTCATCATAGGATTTTTAGTGAAATAAGTTCTTAAGTGTTGTACCTGGCACCATAGTCCTATGAAAGAATTGCATTTCATATGGCAATCCTTTATATTAATATGGGAAATAGATTAAAGCTATCTTAATAAAACCTTAAGGTTTTATTAAGATAATTATTACGATATAAATTTTTGTTTTGCAGTACTATAATAATGAGCACTAGGCAGGAAGAAGGGATAGAACTTATGAGTATCAATATTTTGGTTGTAGACGATGAGCAGTCCATTGCGGACCTAATTGAACTTTATTTAAAAAATGAAGGTTATACAATATTCAAATTTTATAACGGTATAGACGCACTCAGGTGTGTTGAGTCGGAACAGTTAGAGCTTGCGATACTTGATGTCATGCTGCCTGATATTGATGGCTTTACTCTCTGCCGGAAAATCAGGGAAAAACATAATTTTCCGGTTATCATGCTGACAGCCAAAGAAGAAGAAATCGATAAGATTACAGGGCTGACATTAGGTGCAGATGATTACATGACAAAACCGTTTCGGCCTTTGGAGCTTGTTGCCCGTGTAAAGGCACAGCTCCGGAGATTTACCAAATATAATTCTGCGGAGCCAAAACAGGAAGAACACTTGATTGCCTTTTCTGGCTTGGTATTGGACAAAGATACTCATGAGTGTACGCTGAATGAGAAGAAGCTTTCTCTCACTCCTACAGAATTTTCTATTCTGTGGGTCCTTTGTTCCAATCGAGGGCGTGTGGTCAGTTCGGAAGAATTATTCAATGAGGTATGGGGAGACAAGTATTTCACCAATAGCAATAATACGGTAATGGTTCATATTAGGCATTTAAGGGAAAAAATGCACGACAGTGCGGAACATCCTAAATATATCAAAACCGTATGGGGGGTTGGCTATAAAATTGAAAAATAAGAGAGATAAAAGAAGAAATGATTATACAAAATTAAAAAGAAAAGTATTTTTTCGAATGCTCCTGATTACAGTTGCCGCCGCTGTGACTGTTTATCTATTGAGATATATCCTGCGTGGACAGATCGGAGACCCTATCGTTCGATTTTTAGTCAACGCTTTTAAATTTGATAATTCAGAAGCACAGACAATCTATCAGTTGGTGATTCGTAACAATATGGACATGATCCTTTTTGTTGTAATCCTAATATTTTTAGTTATCCTATTTCGATTTTCGATTTCTTGGTTTACTAAATATTTCGATGAAGTCAGTGCTGGAATGGATAAACTTGCGGAGGAATCCGATGATGAAATTACATTATCACTGGAATTGGATTTTATGGAAAATAAGCTGAATCAGATAAAAAACAACTTGGAAAAACAAAAGAAAACTGCACTTGAAGCCGAGCAGCGCAAAAATGATTTGGTAGTTTACTTGGCTCATGATATAAAGACACCTCTGACCTCTGTTATAGGATACTTAAGTCTTCTGGATGAGGCTCACGACATGCCTCCTGAGCAGAAGGCAAAATATGTCGGTATTACCTTGGATAAAGCATATCGATTAGAGCAGCTTATAAATGAGTTTTTTGAGATTACAAGGTTTAATCTCCAAACTATTGTTTTGAATAAAGAAAAAATCAATTTACTCTTCATGCTCCAGCAGATGGCAGATGAATTCTATCCAATGCTGACTCCACAGGAAAAGCAGGTGTCCGTCAATGTGCCAGAGGTTCTCACTCTGTGGGGAGATGCAGACAAACTGGCTCGTGTGTTCAATAACATTCTGAGAAATGCCATAGCCTATAGCTATGAAAACAGCATTATTGATATTTCTGCTAAACAGCAGGACAAAAATATTGTTATAACTTTTACGAATCAGGGAAATTCAATCCCCCAGGCAAAGCTTGAAACAATTTTTGAAAAATTTTACCGATTAGATTCTTCACGTTCCACGAACACCGGTGGAGCAGGGTTAGGTTTGGCAATCGCACAAGAAATTGTCACCGCTCACCATGGAACAATCTCCGTGGAAAGCAACCCGAAAAATACTACATTTACAGTAAAGCTACCGTTTTAAGAAAATCTTAAGAAGTTCATAAGATGGAATTCCAATATGGCTCCTTCTTCTGTGTTTAAATAATATCAGCACAGAAGAAGGAGTTGTTTTATTATAGTACGAAAAGCAAAAAAGAAAAAATCAGGAATACGCATGTTTATAGTACTTCTGTTGATGGTTGTCATTGCTACACTTTTTTATATTAATCAAGGAAACCAACAAATAGTTGAGAAAGAATATGACGATAAGACGATGCCGGTTCCGATCTCAAAGATAGAACCTGATCCCTCTGTTTCTAAATCTTTTGACAAGCTGAACAGTCCTAATGCGATTCTGATCCGTTTAAAGGATAATACCATCCTAATGCAGAAAAATAGTGAAGAAAAAATCTATCCTGCTTCTTTAACTAAAATGATGACAGCCATTGTTGCCATAGAAAATTTACCTGATCTGAAGGAAAAAATCAAACTTACCAATTCTACATTTCAAGGGCTCTACGAAGCAGATGCATCAATGGCAGGTTTTAAGCCAGGGGAGCAGGTTAGGGCAATCGATCTGTTATATGGAGTAATGCTGCCCAGCGGTGCGGAGTGTTGTAATGGACTTGCTGGTCAGATTGCGGGATCAGAGCAAGATTTTGTAAAATTAATGAATCAAAAGGCAGCAGCTCTTGGTATGGATAATACTCATTTTGAAAATGCGACAGGGCTTCACGATGAAAACCACTACACAACAGTCAAAGATCTGGCTATTCTTCTAAGCTATGCTTTGCAAAATGATACTTTTCGGGAGATTTTTACGGCGTCCCGTTATTCCACACCACTTACGAATAAGCACCCTGGCGGGATAACCTTTTACAGCACCATGTTCGAAGAACTGTGCAATCAAAACATTGTTGATGGGGAAATTATAGGAGGAAAAACTGGATATACCGATGAGGCCGGTCTATGTCTCGCCAGTCTCGCCAACGTGGGTAAACAAGAATATATTCTGATTTCAGCTGGTGCGAAAGGGGATCACCATTCAGAACAGTATAATATCACTGATGCATTTGCTGTATACAACAGTATTGGGAAATAATAAGCTCTATGGAGGAATTATGAATAAACGAGGACGAATCAAAACAGTATTGTTATATGGTATTTTCATTTGCTATATACTTTTGTTAATTAAAATATTGTTCTTATCAAGAGTTTCACTTTTTGAGGTGTTTAATAGTCAAAGGACTTTATTTAGGTCAATCAATCTCATTCCTTTTCACAGTATAATGGAATATATATCTAGCGGTTCTGATACAATAAGAGGATTCGCTTTCGGCAATGTGGTTGGAAATATAGGTATTTTCATTCCCCTTGGCATATATTTGCCATTATTAAAAAAAGATAAAAGAGTATTAATGAGTCTCTTATTTATATTCATAGTGAGTTTATTTGTTGAAATCATTCAGGGGCTTTTGGGCATCGGAGTATCAGACATTGATGATATAATTCTAAATTGTTTTGGTGGATGGATTGGTATTTTAGGGTATAAATTTTTATTATTTATATTACGAGATGAGAAAAAAGTAAATACTGTAATCACAATGCTATCTACTATTGCAGGATTACCTGTTATATTGTATTTATTATTTATGATCAAAATGAGATTTTGAATATTCTTATTGCATATACAAGACGATACCCTACACAAAAGGAACGTAGAAATTAAGCATTTTCAGTACAAAAACTACTTCGTAGCTCTTATAAAAAACGCAACCTGAAACAAATTCATAATATATGATACGGACAACTACAATATGTAGTGTACACCTATGTTAAGTGGATACCCAGGTAATATTATTGACATGTTCCATTGGACAGACATTTTCAGAAAAACAAACTAAAAACTTATTGATATGTTCCCACGAACAGAAGGTTTCAAAATTGTCGCCGACATCAATGCTATCCTCTCGAGCCACGTTAAGGCTGTTGTGTTGATAGAGCGGAGTTAGAGAGTTTTATATGTTCCCTCAGACTTATATTTGAGGGATTTTTTTGTTATGGGGGTCGCACTTCTACGCAGAAATACAACTAATGCGCGAAAAGGACAGGAAATCTACAAATTGGCATAATAGTATTGTATAATATTTTTAGTATTCAGTGTAAAGATGATTTTTTGGAGGGTAAAATGATTCAAATAGAAACGAATATCATATCGGTAAATGGAAATGATTTTGAATATGCAATTAAGGGTACTAAAAGCCCAGCTATCATACTGATTAATGGTGCTGGAGGGCCAATAGAAGGTTGGTCAAAAATATGGGGGGAATTAGGACACGAGAATGTATTATTCGCATATAATCGATTAGGTATTGGAAAAAGTAGCAAGTCTAAGGAGCCACAGACCGGCATTGTAATGGTTAAAAACTTAAAAGAATTATTGCTAAGTTTGAAGATAGAACCACCCTACCTCATTGTGGGGCATTCACTTGGTGGATTTATTGCACATTTATTTACTATAACTTATCCTGATGATGTACGCGGACTTGTTTTTCTCGAATCTTCAACTATAAAGGATGTCTTGACTGATTTAAAGAGAAAAAAAGAAACAGGTCCAAATAAGTTTTCTGAAGTTGATCATGTACTATCTACAGTAAAGCAAATTGAAGAGTTAGGGGTTTTTCCTAATATCCCTATTATTGTCGTTGCAGGTAATAAACCAGCTTTTGGTTGGGTTATGCCAAGGGCAATAAAAGAGGCAAGAATGAACCATCAAAAAGAATTATTAAATCTTTCGGGGCGAGGGAGAGTAACGATAGCAAGAAATAGTGGGCATTTTCCTCAGTTATCTGAACCTAATTTGGTTATTAATGAAATTAACAGTTTATTACATGAAATAACCAATGATTAGTGAGTGTTACGAATTATAATATCGCACCCCCCCCGCTGGAATGATACCCTTTAATAAACTTATTAAAATTGCGTATTATTATTTCCTTACTAACAAAAACACACGTTGAGACAGTAGTAAAGCTGGTTAAAAAGTAAAATACAAAGTCCTTGAAAATGCCAATTTTACGGGATTTTCAGGGGCTTTTTTATATGGGAAAGCTTTTACTTTAATGATTATAGTGGAGAATAAATTACTAGAAGCCAGCTAGGATACTTACAATATCTCGGTTGAATCTTTTTTTGTTTTATACAAATGTTTTAGCAATTGTATTTAAGTAACGAAAAGTATGGCATGAACTTATATTGTAAGGTGCTTGTTCTAACCTATAGTAGTATTTTAAATTTCATTGGTAAAAATAAACTTAAAAAATAAATATATTATATTGACACTACCACTACTACGTGATACTATATAGTGGTAGTAAGTAATACTGAATATCGGTAATACTAGATAGTGAAGAGGTGAATGATTTGGATAATATCACAGAAATGTTAAAAGGCGTTCTGGAAGGCTGTGTTCTTGAAATCATCAGTCATGAAGAAATATATGGTTATGAGATTACAAAGAGGCTGAATGCCCTCGGATTTTCAGATGTTGTGGACGGGACAGTTTACACCATATTGGTGCGGCTTGAAAAAAATAAATTAGTGGAAATTACCAAGAAGCCATCTGACATGGGGCCGCCGCGAAAGTTTTTCACGCTTAATGAGGCTGGACGCGAGGAATTGAGAAGGTTCTGGGAAAGATGGGAATTCGTATCATCAAAGATTAACGAGTTAAAGGAGAAAAAGTAATGAATTTTTGGGAAAAAATTACGGGAAATGACATGACTAAAGAATTTAAAACCTTTGAATTGAGAGTTAAAAAGCTACCAGCTGATTATCAAGCAGCATGGGAAGAAATTAAGACGAATCTATGGCAACACTCAGATTTCACCGGTCGCAATCTCATGCCAATTCTTGACGGTGTGCTTGGCTTACTCGAAGAAACAGCTGCGGACGGTCAGAGTATACAAGAGGTTTTGGATGACGATATCAAAGGCTTCTGTTCAGCACTGATCGGCGAAGAAGGGGCAAATACCTTTCGAGACAAGTGGCGCAAGCAGCTCAACAATAATATTGCTAGAAAATTAGGTAAATAGGAGGATAAAATGAGAATACAAGATATCATCGAAGGTAAAAAAGAGTGGCGAGCACACGTGGCCCGGGTCAAAGCGCTTCCGAAGGATTATCAGATTGTTTATAAAGAGATTCAAAATTATCTCTACAAGGTTGGCCCTGTTGAGCTAACCAACGGGATAGGTTTGCTCTCGGGGATTATCGATCTTTTTGAAGAAGGGGCGGCCATGGGGAAAGGAGTGCTGGAAGTGACGGGCAGTGACGTAGCGGCTTTCTGCGACGATCTAATCAAAGATTCAAGAACTTACGCTGACATTTATCAAGAATCTGCTAACCAAGAAGTTAACAAAGCTATGAGAAAGGTTACGGATAAAACAAAGTAAGGGGATGGTAGAATGTGTGAATACGAGTGGATAAAGTGCCCGGTCTGTGGCAACAAAACAAGAGTCAAGATGCGTGAGGATACGGTGCTTGAAAACTTCCCGCTATTTTGTCCCAAATGTAAACAGGAAACAATAATCAATGTAAAACAACTGAATATATCAGTTATAAAAGAGCCAGACGCTAAGACGCAGAGCCGATAACATGTGAGTGAAATCACAGTTGTCGGTTCTTTTTTTATGATAACGACTCACGCTGCACTGAAAGGATTAGACGCAGATTTGAGTAAGATTACTATATTGTAGAGGAGGAAAAGAAAATGAAAAAAAATATCATACAAATTAAAGGGGTAAAGAAAGCCTACAAAGATGTAGAAGTACTCAAAGGAGTAGATTTGGAAGTAGAGCAGGGAGGTATCTTTGCATTACTGGGTTCCAATGGATCAGGAAAAACAACGATGATTAGAATCATGGCTACTTTACTTAAAGTAGATGCTGGAAGTGTTGTGATCAATGGTTTTGATATTGAAAAAAACCCAGGGAAGATTAGAGGTTCTATCAGTCTTACTGGTCAATTTGCTGCTATTGATGAAATTTTGACTGGACGTGAAAATCTTCAAATGATAGCGAAACTTAGACATCTTAAAAATCCAAATCAAGTGACAGATGAATTAATTAATCGTTTTGGTATGTCAGAGGCTGCAGACCGTAGAGTGGGTACTTACTCAGGGGGTATGAAAAGAAGAATTGATATCGCAATGAGTCTTGTGGGAAATCCAAAAATTATTTTTCTTGATGAGCCAACGACAGGTCTAGATCCAGAAGCACGTTTAGAAGTTTGGAAGATTGTAAAAGAGTTATCAGCTGCAGGAACTACAGTATTCTTAACGACTCAATACTTAGAAGAAGCTGAACAACTTGCAGGTAAAATCGCTATTCTTCATGATGGGAAAATCATTGCTCTAGATACACTAGAGGGATTGAAAAAATTATTCCCACCTGCAAAAGTTGAGTATATTGAAAAACAACCTACATTAGAAGAAATATTTCTAACAATCATAGGTAAAAAGGGGGAGAAATAAATGGAATCAACAAACAAATATTTTTTCAAAGATATGAGTGTTATGTTTGGACGTTCTATGCGTCATATTTCTAGAAGTATGGATACAATTATTACAGTTTGTATCACACCAATTGCGATGATGTTATTATTTGTTTATGTATTTGGTGGTGCAATTGAAACAGGTACAGAAAATTATGTTAATTATCTATTGCCAGGTATCATGCTAATGGCTATTGGCAGTGGGATTGCATATGTAGCTTACCGTTTGTTTATTGATAAGCAGCGTGGTATCTTTGAACGTTTTCACTCTATGCCTATCGCGCGTTCTACAGTATTGTGGGGACATGTATTAACTTCACTGATTTCAAATGGTATTTCTGTAGTAGTGATTATACTTGTTGCATTTGTAATGGGTTTTCGTTCTTCAGCCGGAATTTTAGAATGGTTGACGGTATTTGGAATTCTAGGAGTATTTACACTTGCTTTGACTTGGATTGCTGTAATAGCGGGACTTGCGGCTAAAACACCAGATGGTGCAGGGGCATTCTCTTACCCAATCATCTTCTTGCCATTTATTAGTTCTGCCTTTGTACCAACAGATACGATGCCAAACATAGTACGTGCTTTTGCAGAAAATCAGCCTGTAACTCCTATCGTAGAAGCTATTCGCAATTTATTAGCAAACCAACCAGTAGGAAATGATATCTGGGTTGCCCTTGCTTGGTGCATAGCAATAATAGTTGTAGCTTATATCTTTGCAATGAGAATCTATAAAAAATTGTAACCTATCTTCATACTAGGTATAGTTGCTCTCTCATAGGGCAGATTACGTAAAAGGTTATTATATCAATAGCCTTTTGCGTAATTGCATAGAGATTATGTTCTCACACACTGTGCGGCTGTTACTTTGTTGTATAGAAAATAGGCATGAAGTAAGAATCCTCTACTGAGTATTGCATAGCAGAGGATTTTTGTTATGCTAAAAAATGACATGGCGCCAGGCACCAAAGGTATCCAGCTATTTTGGAATGATTAGATTGCTTTATAATAACTGCAAATGAAATAGAGTTAGTTAAAAAAACATATTTAGATTTCTAAGTTATCGTGCAACAAAAAAATATCTTTACATATATAGTATGGTGGCTTACTATATATGTAAGGAGGTGTTATTATGGAAGGTTTTAAATTTAGTCTTAGGGATATGCCGAAACGAGAGATTTTAAATGATTATTCTAGCCGGTTTCCGGGGATAAATGTAGATGCAGTTGAAAGTTGTATAGCGCTTCTTAGGACGGCTTCTGATATTTCTAAAATGCTTGATGAACATTTTTATAAGTGTGGTATTTCGGAAGGAAAATTTACAATTTTGATGCTTTTGTACCGACAGAGTGATTATCAATTATCCCCAATAGCTCTTAGCAAAAAGGCTGAAGTTACTAAGGGAACTATGACAGGATTAATAGCTGGCCTTGAGAATCAAGGTTTTGTAGAGAAAATTTCTAATCCTTGTGACCAGAGAGGTTATTTGGTTCGTCTAAGCCCAAAAGGGTTATATATTTTAGAGGAGCTTTTGCCTGTGCATTACACCTTAATTGCTAGGCTAATGTCTGGACTTGAGAGTAATCAATTGAAGGAATTAACCTCTTTACTTAATTTGTTATCAAAGAATTTACTATGATATAGAAGGGATGAGGTATTATATGATACTTATAACTGGAGCGAATGGGAAAACTGGTCGCGCAATAATTAAGGCCTTATTAACTAAAGGAGAGCGGATTAGGGCTTTCGTTCATACAACCGAACAAATTCAGGAAATAAAATCCTTAGGTGAGATGGAAGTAGTTGCTGGGGATATGATGGATCAAAAGGCTCTAGAAGAAGCATTTATGGGAGTTAGTACGGCATACCATATTTGTTCTGCAGTAAATCCTCATGAGGTTGAGATCGGACAAAGGGTAATTAATGCTGCACGCCTTGCCAAAGTAGAGCATTTCGTATACCATTCTGTATTGCATTCCGTACTTCAAGATATGCCGCATCATCAGAAAAAACTCATGGTTGAGGAGCTTCTTGTGAATTCAGGAATCCCATATACTATTATTCAGCCAGCAGTATTTATGCAGAATATACTCGAGTCCTGGAAGTTACTTAGTGAAAAAGGTATTTTTCAGCAGAAGTTTTTTACAACTTCAGAAACTCGCATGTGTATGGTTGACTTAGAAGACTTAGCCGAGGCTGCTTCTATAATTCTCACGAGTCCAGGTCATACAGGGGCTACATATGAACTTTGTGGACCAGAAAATTTATCTTTATCGGATATGGTAGAAGCTATGGAGCAGCATTTTGGTCGTGAAATCAAAGTTGAGATGCCTAAAGATGAAGTGTTTGCTGCACAATTAAAAAAGTTTGGAGTAGGAGACTATCAGGTTAATACACTATTAAAGATGTTTCAACATTATAATGAGCATGGATTTATTGGTAACCCAAAGGTTTTAACGTGGATATTGGGTCGAAAGCCAAATAATTTTTCATCCTTCATTCTTAGGACATTGAAAAGTGAAATAAAATAGGTGTCAGGCATCCTAGACTTATTGATAATTCACATAACGAGTCATCAAAGGTTAATGTAAACGTATGTGATATGATATACTGCTGAGAGGTAATAAAAGAATGAGACAATAAAAACGTCCCCGTAGGTTTCATTATTTGAGTAATAGTGTTGAAAATAGTATAATAAATTATGAAGTTTCGAACTTTCATTAGGAGGTTTCATTATGGAAAAACAAAATAGGGAGTTGTCTACCCAACAACAGGAAGAACTACTCGGAACATTAAAAGTCCGTTTTGAGAAAAATATGAATCGTCATAAAGATCTTGAATGGGCTGACGTAGAAGCGAAGTTGAAAGGTAATACAGAAAAACTTTGGTCACTCAATGAAATGGAAAGAACTGGCGGTGAGCCGGACGTTGTTGGTCATGATAATACGACGGGCGAATACATTTTTTATGATTGTTCAGCGGAAAGTCCTAAGGGACGCAGAAGTACTTGTTACGATCGTGAAGCGCTGGAGTCAAGAAAAGAACATAAACCAGAAAATAGCGCAGTTGATATGGCGGCCTTCATGGGCATTGAGCTTTTAACGGAAGAACAATATCGAGAGCTGCAGAAGCTTGGAAATTTCGATGCCAAAACATCTAGTTGGTTGAAAACACCTTCTGAGATTAGAGTGCTAGGAGGCGCTATATTTGCTGATTATCGCTATGGTAATGTCTTCGTGTATCATAATGGTGCGGAATCTTACTATGGTGTCAGAGGGTTCCGTGGCTCCCTAAGGGTGTAAAAACCATGATTCGTGGTGAAAAACGATTTTTAGAGGTTTATTGAGTATCAAGTATAAGCATATGCTAGCTAGAACACACCACACATGTGGAGTGTTCTAGCTTTATTGGTTAGGGAATAGGATAAATGAACAAACTTTATACTAGAATTTACTCAGCATAGGGTTTTATTGTTCAAATAAGCGCTTATATGATGTGCGTGCCATCATCAATTATAGACGATACTTTTATTAGAAAACATAGCTAGAAGATTTGAATTGAGTCTTCAGGAAGATAAATTAAGGAGAATACATTATGAAAATTTCAAAAAATGATGCATTGATATGGTTTGATTTTTTTTCGCAAATGACTGAGGCAGAGGCAATTAACACAAAACATGAAGAAATCATTTACTCTACTTTTGCGCAAATTGAGGCAGCAATCGATCATAGAAATGATACGTTAATGTCGGAAATTAGAAGTTTAAAAACTTTGGAGAATAGAACTATTTTTGTTGGAAATGAAAACAAGTTCCCAAGCGGATGTCGTTCTTGTTTGCTGGGCACTGGTTTGAGTGCAATCAGGAAAACAAACAAATGCAACATAGAGTGTAAATTCTGTTATAACTATGGACAATTAGATAAAATTCCGACCGTCGGTGAAGGCATGTGGGAAATTGGAGGCACGAAATTTTATGAGAAGGATATTGATTTACTTCTTTCTATCTACCAGAAACCCACTGGCATTTCCTACGTTTATTTAGAGCCATTCATGGAAATTGAAAAATACTATTCGGTTATAAAGAAATTTAGTGATGCAGGGATTCATCAACATTTATACACAAATGGCATTTTAGCTACAGAAGAGACATTGAAAGCATTAGGGGAAGCCGGTCTTGATGAGATACGTTTTAACCTGGGTGCGGCTAATTGTTCAGACAGCGTTATTAAGAATATTGGAATAGCAAAGAAATATATTAAAAATGTAGGGATAGAAACTCCGATGACTCCTGAGTTCTTCGAAGCATTTTTAAAGAAAAAGCAAGCAATCTTAGAGACAAAGCTCGATTTTATCAATTGTGCAGAGTTACATTTAAATGAGAATAACATAAACAATTATTATGGGGAAAACATGTACATTTCCAGACATGGCTATATATCTCCAACTTGGAGCAGGGAATTAACTCTGAAATTCATGAAAATAGCCGATGAAGAAAACTGGGATTTAGCAGTTCATGATTGCTCAAACCATACAAAATTTGCTAGAAGTTTAAATCTCAGCAGTAAAGAGGGCAAGTGGTTCGGAGCCAGTGATTATGCTAGTGAGTTTTCCACGATTCCATTCGAAATATTTTTACCAATACTGAATGATGACAATTTCAAATTTCTAAGTGAAGAAGAATTGCCTGAGGAGTATAAACCAGTATTGGTGAATTATTAGGGTGTCTTGTCAAACATGAGTGGGAAAATCATTGAATAACAAGATGTTTGGGCAGACGATAAAGATGGCATCAGATTTATTTAAGCAGATTGGAGAGGTAGTATTGGGAAATACTGATAAATTTGAAAAGATGGCTAATATATATGACACTTCTGAAAGAATCCAGATTGCTAAGGTATCATCAGATGCCATTGGTGAATATTTGGTTGATTCCAAAAGCAAGAAGGCTATTGATTTTGGGTGTGGAACTGGTCTTGTGGGAATGAACCTGTTAAATGACTTTAAATCGATTCTGTTTTTGGATACATCGCAGAATATGATTAATCAAGTAAAACAGAAGATTTCCGATGCTAATATTCAGAATGCTGATACGTTATGCTTTGATTTTGAAAAGGAAGGTCAATCGGTTATACATGGAGACTATATTTTTATGGTTCAGGTTCTACTCCATATTAATGATGTTGAGTTAGTTCTATCAAAATTATATGATATTCTAAACGTAGGAGGACATTTATTAATTGTAGATTTTAATAAAAATGAAGAAATAGTTTCAGATATGGTTCATAATGGATTTGATCAAGTAAAGCTAACCGACATTATGACTAAAATAGGGTACAAGGATATTCAATCCAAAACTTTTTATACTGGCAGTAAAATATTTATGGGACATGATGCATCTATGTTTGTTCTTGATTCACAGAAATAGATCGAATATGGTGCCAGACGCCGCCTTTAGCACTTAATAATTTCAAATAGTTGAATAGTTTTGTATTCTTATACCGTACACGACACATTGGAGTGCATGGCGTAGTTGGTTAGGGAATAATATAATGTTGAAAACCTCTGCTGAGATTCTTTAGCAGAGGTTTTATATGTCAATAAGTCTTTTTTGGAATAACAACTGCTAACCCAATAGTAGCGTCGGGAACAACAGGGAGAGATTTAGAGTCTGAAATAAGGAGAAAGTAACGCTAAGGGATGGATGCTGTACAAATTTGATATATGACAGTAATAGTTATAAAATCAATTTATCTTGGGTTCAATTATTGCTTGTTGGAAAAATAGAGAGATATCAGAATGCGCGTTATCCAACTATTAGGTGTTAAAAGTTATAGGGCTTAAATCGTTCACTTCAATAAATTATAGGAGGGATTATATGAGTATAATATCAAAGAGAATAACTGTGGTATTTATTGCATTCTTATGCATGACATATTTAGCGGGGTGTCAAATTAACACTGTGGGCACAAATCCTGAGGAGACAACTAATCAAGAGGAAATAGTAGTAAAAGAAGATGAAAAGCCAACAACGGGAAATACGAAATTAAAAGAGCTTGCCATTCAATATGAGGGGAAGAGTTTACAGATTTCTGGTGATGCCAATGAAGAGCTATTGCAGAATTTATTTGGAGTAGAAGAAGAGAAAAAAACACATACCTATACTGCAGAGGACAACATGGATCCTCATATTGGGAAAACTACCAATGAATATAGATTTCCTGGTATGATTATAAGAACTATCAATACCCTAGAGGCGGAAGAAAAATTTTATGTATATCAAATAGAGGTTTCCAATCCGAAGTATACCACTCCAAGATTAATAAAGGTTAGTGACAGCTTGGATAAGCTAAAAAAAGAATATCCTGAAGCAAGCTTAGTGCCAGATAGCGATGGCTACTACCTTTATAATCCAGTCGACCACTTTGATGCAATGGGATTTACAATAAAGGACAATAAAATTAGCAAGATTAAAATATACACTCTTCTAGAGTAAGAGAAGTGTAGGTGCCAGGGAGGCCTTCGAAAAACTATCGTGCCTGACACTTACTTTTTTCATGAGGCAGAAACCTGGACTGATATAAAATCAACACAATATTAATGGAGAACCCCGGAGGATAAATCCAAAGGGGTTCTCGTTTTTTGAGTGTGAACTATAATTCACTACGTAAAAGAATGTATAGAAATGGGTATTAATCATACCAAATTAAAAGTAGATATAATATAATTGAAATAGAATTGATAAAACAAATTCAAGACTTATTGATCAGGCAAAATTACAACATTTATTATACTTTATGAAAAGTAAATCAGTAAAACAGGAGTAAATATAACTAAAGAGGAGGATAAATCGTGGATCTATTTGAGATTATGAGCGAGATTGAGTCGCTTGCTACTGAAAGAATGAAGAAGCTCTATGTAAGCCAGGGGGCGAGGGAACCGCTTTTCGGCGTTGCTACAGGTGCCTTAAAGCCAATTGCTAAGAAAATAAAGAAAAACCAGCCTCTTGCTGAGGAGCTGTATGCAACTGGAAATTATGATGCCATGTATTTGGCTGGAATGATAGCAGATCCCAAGAATATGACACCAGCAGATTTTGACCGTTGGATTGAAAAGGCCTATTTCCATATGATTTCAGATTATATTGTCGCGGTGACTCTTGCTGAAACCGATTTTGCTCAAGTGGTTGCTGATAAATTTATTGCAAGCGGAAGCGAATTGGTTATGTCTGCAGGATGGAGCTGTTACCAATGGTTAATTGGCTCAAGGAAAGATATAGAATTTGATCGCAGAAAGCTTCTTTCTATGCTTGAAGCAGTTGAAAAAAACATACATACACAACCTAACAGGACGAGATATGCAATGAACAATTTTGTTATTGCTGTAGGCGTATCGTTTATTCCACTTCATGAAGAAGCTATGCGCACGGCAGAGCGGATTGGTGAAATATCGGTTTTATCGGGCAAGGGAGTATGCAGCTTACTCAACGCCTTTGAGAGCATCAAAAGTGAAACACAAAAAGGTCGGCTGGGATTCAAACGCAAGAATGTTAGATGTTAACTAAAAAAGATATGAAAAAACATAAAACCTTTGATGAAAAATTTTTCATCAGAGGTTTTTTAACTAATATACACTTAAGTTCTGTACTCGCACTAAACATATACTTCTTTGAAAATAAGCTTCTCTCTACTTTAATTATACCATATAAAAAATTATAAATGCAGACTATTTGTTCTCATTTGCTAGTGCTATAATGCAATAATAGCATGATATGCGATTTGTTAGAGGGGTATTGTTATGGAATCCAAAGGAATTAATATGATTCCAAAAACATAAACTAAATGCAATAAAAAAGCTCTAGAGTAAATCTTTCAACGGGTTATTTGAAGAAATCACATTGGTCTGATTATTATTTTATAATTTAAAGTTACCGAATACGGAATTGCCAAAGGAGGTAAACATATGAGTTCTTATGTACTTGGTTTTCAGGGTATTGACAAAACAAAACTCATGGTTGTTGGGGGTAAAGGGGCGAATTTAGGGGAGCTTTCAAAGATTGAAGGAATACGCGTACCAGATGGCTTCTGTATTTCTATTGAGGCTTTTAAAAAAATTATTGTGGAAACGGCGATGATTAACGAATTGCTTGATCAATTATCAATTCTTGCGGTGGAAGACCGAAAAAAAATCGCTGAACTTAGTGGTGAGATTCGCAAGGCAATTGAGGGGATAACCATTCCTGAAGACATTAGTGAAGAGATCACCAGCCATCTCTCCAGACTTGGTAAAAATGATGCCTATGCAGTACGATCCAGTGCAACTGCAGAGGATTTACCGACAGCCTCCTTTGCCGGTCAGCAGGACACGTATCTGAACGTTATCGGAAAGGATGCAATTCTAAAGCACATCAGCAAGTGCTGGGCATCTCTATTTACAGAGAGGGCAGTAATTTACCGCCTTCAAAATGGCTTCGAACACCGTAAAGTACTCTTGTCTGTGGTTGTTCAGAAGATGGTCTTTCCGAAGTCAGCAGGAATTTTGTTTACTGCCGATCCCGTTACTTCTAATAGGAAGGTGCTGACCATTGATGCCAGCTTTGGACTTGGTGAGGCTATGGTTTCTGGACTAGTGAATGCTGATATCTATAAAGTACGTAAGGGCGAGGCTGGTCGTTCGGTACAAGGCGCCGAACTGCTCGCCTATTCATCCGAGATTATCGATAAGAAGATATCTACTAAGAAGCTGGCTATTTATGCCGTAAATGATGGCGGTACAAAAGAACAGCAGATTGAGCCTGAGATGCAGAATATGCAAGCGTTGACCGATGAGCAGATTCTGCAGCTTGAACACATGGGCAGAAAAATCGAAGAACATTTCGGCAGCCCCCAGGATATTGAATGGTGTCTAGCTGATGATACATTTTATATTGTCCAGAGTCGCCCAATCACTACTTTATTTCCGATCCCTGAAGCAAAAGACCAAGAAAATCACGTTTATTTATCCGTCGGCCATCAACAAATGATGACCGACCCCTTGAAGCCGTTGGGAATGTCTTTTCACTTATTAATCACTCGTGCACCTATGCGTAAAGCTGGTGGTTGGTTGTTCGTTGATGTTACACCTATGCTGGCTTCATCTGAAAGTAGAAAAATGTTATTAAATAACATGGGACAACATGATCCCCTCATGAAAGACTCCCTCAAAAACATAATAGAACGAGGAGATTTTATTAAATCTTTACCAAATGATGAAAAAGAAGTAAGTCCCAGTGGAAACGAAAAGGGTCCAACCTCTTGGGCTTTTCAGGCACAAATCGATAACGATCCAGGACGCTTGGGCGAGCAGCAAACGAAGTTTGCGACCAGCCCAACCATAGTTGATGAATTGATTAAGAAACATGAAAAATCCATAGAAGAGTTAAAACATAACATCCAAGGAAAAAAAGGATCAGATTTATTTGATTTTATTCTAGAAGATATTCAGGAGTTAAAGAAGATTTTATTTGACCCACAAAGTTCGTCTGTGTATATGACTGCTATAAATGCAACATATTGGATCAACGAAAAAATGCAGGAATGGCTAGGAGAAAAAAACGTAGGAGACATCATTTCTCAATCTGTACCAAACAATATTACTTCAGAAATGGGACTGGCGTTATTGGATGTGGCAGATGTGATTCGTCCTTATCCGGAAGTAATCGATTACTTACTGAAAGTATCGGAAAGAAGTTCGACGGCGAAGTCGAAAACCCCGGAGGGGTCTTTACTGAATATAGAAGATGAAAAATTTTTGGATGAACTGCTTAAGTATGAAGGCGGACGGGAAACCCAAGAAGCAATAATTGCTTACCTCGACAAATATGGAATGCGATGTACCGGTGAAATCGATATTACTAGAACTCGTTGGAGTGAAAAGCCAAATATCCTTGTCCCCATGATTCTGGGTAACATCAAAAACTTTGAGCCTAATGCTGGCAAGAGGAAATTTGAGCAAGGGCTACAAGCTGCTTTACAAAAAGAACAAGAGTTATTAGAACGATTAAAGCTTTTACCGGATGGTGAAGGAAAAGCCAAAGAAACAAAACGAGTAATCGACCTCATCCGGAATTTTATCGGATATCGTGAATATCCAAAATACGGCATTGTAAGTCGTTACATCGTCTATAAGCAGGCGATACTTAAAGAAGCCGAACGACTCGTTCAAGCCAACGTGATACATGAAAAAGAAGATATTTACTACCTCACCTTTCAGGAGCTTCACGAGGTAATACGCACAAATAAAGTGGATTTCGCAGGTTGCTTGGTCGAGCAGCAGAGCATAGAATGCTCTGCGACCAGACAGACCATCAGCCTCCGAAAAGACGAGTACAAACTATATGAAAAACTAACTCCCCCTCGGGTTATCACCTCTGATGGTGAAATTGGTACAGGTGAGTACAAACGAGAAAATCTCCCACTGGGCGCTATTGTGGGTCTACCTGTTTCTTCTGGAGTTATAGAGGGGAGGGCCAGGGTCATCTTAAATATGGAAGATGCTAATCTAGAAGCTGGAGATATATTAGTCACCGCCTATACTGACCCTAGCTGGACACCATTGTTTGTATCTATAAAAGGCTTAGTCACCGAAGTTGGCGGACTGATGACCCATGGAGCAGTTATCGCACGTGAATATGGCTTACCAGCAGTTGTGGGAGTGGAAAATGCTACCAAACTGATAAAAGATGGTCAGCGGATTCGTGTCAATGGAACAGAAGGGTATGTAGAAATACTATAAATAGGGCAGGTACTGTTTTCCTTCTAGGGAGCAAGAAAAATATGAAAGACCTCAGCTGAGATTATTCAGCAGAGGTCTTTTGATTTTGATGTCCAAATAAGTACATAAGTACTGTGCTTGGCATCACCAATTACATGTTATCTATTAAATCAAATATTTCTGAGTTTTCAGGGATGTCCGCCATAGAGTGGCCGAAGTGTATATACCTTAGCATTCCCGCTTTATCTACCAGCATCTGTGCAGGCATTCGACCTAGTTTAAATATATTTACCTTTTGCCCATATAGTTTAAGCACCGAATGTTTTTCATCGGGTATACCATAGAATTTAAGACTATTTTCTTCCCAGTAATTTTTAAAGCTATTTGCATTTTCAGGCCCGATTGCAACTATTACTGTATCTTTTTTTACAAACTTATCATAGTCTTGATGCAACTGCATCATATGCTTTCGGCAGAATGGTCAAACAAATCCTCTATTCAGTACAAGAAGAACATTCTTTTCTCCTCTGAAGCTAGAAAGTTTAAACTTATTCCCCTTGAAGTCTTCGATTTCAAAATCTGGTGCTTCTTTATTTACTTCTATACTAGCCATTTTTATCATCTCCTCGTTTCATTATGATTTTTTCTATATTGTATATCCTAAGATAATAATATAACGAAAAAAACAGTTGATTTACCTCCTAATCCAAGAAAAAAACATATTTCATATGCTTTGGCAAATCTAAATCCGGATGATATGCCGTAGCAAAATGACCTTTTATACCTTGTTTTTATCCGATTCGATCTATTGTTCCTCATCGTTTCTTATACTGTATCGTTTTTTTATTGCTACTTCAATTGAAGAATTGATATTCATTTATGATTCCCTTTTTAAATAATAATACGAAATAGATTGAATGCAATTATATTGTACAAAATACATTATTTGTTGTCAATTAAAATAAGACAGTTGTCCATGATGATTGAAGATATATATATAGGAGGAGAATAAGGTGCAATTCAGAATATTAATAAATGGAAAGAACAAATCCATAATTTTAAAAGATCGAATGTGTGTATCATAATAAATACATAGATAATTTTATCAGTGTGTTTTTCTTTTATAGGCTAATAAAAAACTAAAACCCTCCACTGTCGCACCAGGGTTTTGTTTGTATGCTATAATCAAAAATGCAATTTGGGTAACCAAAGAGGGGGGTGTTCAATGAGAACCTATAGTACTTCTGAAATTGCCGCAATAATTGGGATACATCCAATACTGTTATGTTATATGAGAAATGGGGCTATATGACTCCTGTTGAAAGAAAAGAAAATGGCTATAGGGTTTACACTGAAACACATCTGGAGCAGATGAAACTGGTAAGAATTGCATTACGAAGCGAATTAATTAAATGCTATATGAAGTTTGAAGTTCAAAATATTATAAGAAGTGCTGCACTAGGGAATCTGGAAAAGGCTTTGGAGTTAAGCAGAGAGTATTTAACACACATACAAAATGAAAAGAATAACGAATTTAAGGTTATGAAAGTAATCCAGGAAATATTAAAAAGTGATTCACTGGAAGAAAATAATATTTTATTAATTAGGAATGGAGCTGCAAAACTGCTCGGGGTTTCAATAAATGTCATTGTAAACTGGGAGAGAAATGGGCTTCTTGAAGTACCAAGAAGCAAAAATGGCTATCGCGCTTATGGGGAGGATGAAATAAAGCTCCTTAGAGTCATTAAAACCTTGAGGCAGGAAAACTACAGCACGCAGTGCATCGGCAGGATGCTTAATAAACTGAAAACTAAAAGTAAGGGAAACCATATGTTTTTACTCAAAGAAGCAGAAGATTCCGATGAGTGGTTGTTCTCTTCCCTGTCTGAGGCTGAGCATGATGTAAGGGAATTGATTGATTATATAGGCGAGTTAATAAGTAAAAAAACATAAAATTTAAGAGGCGCAATTATGAAGAATAAGAAAGGTCGTTATATGGGTGATGTAGGAAATATAATAGCGGCGGGTCGTCGTCATACTGTTGGGCTTAAATCTGACGGCACGGTGACTGCTGTTGGTGATAATAAATATGGCCAATGCGATGTAAGCGACTGGTGCGATATTGTGGCGGTGGCAGCTGGTAATGTCCATATGGCGGCGAACACAGGTAATGCACATACCGTCGGACTTAAATCTGACGGCACGGTGGCGGCTGTAGGTTGGAATAAGTATGACCAATGCGATGTAAGCGGCTGGTGCAGCATTGTGGCAGTTGCGGCGGGTTGGCGTCGTACTGTCGGGCTTAAAGCAGATGGCACGGTGGTGGCTGTGGGTCGAAATAATGAAGACCAATGCAATGTAAGTGGCTGGCGTGATATTATGACGGTAGCAGCCGGTGACTGGCATACCGTCGGGCTTAAATCGGACTGCACGGTTGTAGCTGTGGGTAATAATCGGTATGGTCAATGCAATGTAAGCGGCTGGTGCGACATAGTGGCAGTTGCGGCGGGTTGTGCTCATACACTTGGGCTTAAATCCGACTGCACGGTGACTGCTGTTGGTGATAATAAATATGGCCAATGTGATGTAAGCAGTTGGCGTGGCATGCAGCGGCCAGGCATCACACTTTCTGAACATAATGCAAAATAAAGAAAAATGATATTCAGGAGGATAAAAATATGCAAATAGTTGAATATCTCCAAAATGCAAAGCCAGGGGAAATCATTACTTTTGGTACTTATCCGCAGACTTCAGATGGAACTGATGCAACACCCATAAACTGGCGCGTACTGCAAAATTCAGGAAGTGAATTGTTCATTTTGAGTGAGCATATTTTGGACTGCAAGCGATATCACGGCAAGTCCGTGGATATTACGTGGTTAATTAAATGGGGATGAATAGTTTTTATGATTTTTATCTATATTGTCATTTAATTATAGTATAATATGTTTTAGTATGATATACGGTGTATGGTGCTGCAATACTATAATAATACATGTTTAAGGATGACGATAATGATTTATTTAAGTACTTTTACATTTCCAAATGTGGACATGGAATTTGACTTTTTCATGAAAATTAAAAGGACATGTTATGATTCATTCTATCCATTTAAGATATTATCGAGAAATGGTCTTGAGAGAATAGATTTTGAGCCAGTTACCATATTATATGGTGGAAATGGCTCAGGAAAATCAACGGCATTAAATGTGATAGCAGAGAAAACTGGAATAAACCGTGATTCAATTTATAATAAATCTAATTTCTACCCTGACTATGTCGATATTTGCAATATGTGCCTTGAAGCCGATATACCTGATAACAGCAGAATTATTACCAGCGATGATGTATTTGACTATATGCTGAATATACGCAACTTTAATGAGGGTATTGATATAAAGAGGGAAAATATTTTCGAAGAATATTTAGATGCTAAATATTCGCATTTTCAGATGAAATCTATAGCAGATTATGAGCAGCTAAAAAAAGTAAACCACGCTAGAAGTAAAACACAATCACGTTTTGTTAGAAGTGAACTAATTGATAATGTACGTGAATATTCCAATGGAGAGAGTGCATTTAAGTATTTTACCGAAAAAATTGGTGAAAACGGTCTTTACATATTGGACGAGCCAGAAAACAGTCTTTCACCAAAAAGGCAGATGGAATTAATGAATTTAATTGAGGACTCTGCACGGTACTTGGGATGTCAGTTTATAATATCTACACATTCACCTTTTCTGCTTGCCATGGATGGAGCGAAAATATATGACCTTGATGAAGTGCCTGTTGATGTGAAAAGGTGGACTGCCCTTGAAAATGTGCGTGCCTATTATGAATTTTTTAAGAAACACAAAGATGAGTTTTAAAAATTAAAACCCACTGTTGAAAAATATTCAGCAGTGGGTTCTTGTTCTAATAAGCTCTTAAGTTCAGGTGTCTCTTAATGAAGCGCTTTATACAAATTACAATAACTTAATCAGTTCTTCTAGGTCTTCAGACAAAACCTTTGCAAGCTCAAAATTAGTATCTCTTAAAGCCGATTCTATTTTCGTTTCAACTGATTTTTTCTTTTGTTCAATTTCTAAATAGTCTCTATCAAAATATCTAGCATAAATCATCTTTCTGAATTTTCGCATGCTTATTTTTCTAATTGTCTTATTTTCAATGATTAAAACAAAATCTGCACAGTTTACTATGAAATAGTAATCATGAGAAATCATTAGAATCGCACCTTTATATTCTTTTATGGCTTTTTCCAATGCTATTTGTGAATAAGTGTCTAAATGACTCGTCGGTTCATCAAGAAGCAGCATGTTTGCTTTGCTAGCAGAAACTTTAGCCAATTGAAGTATGTTTTTTTCTCCTCCAGATAAAGATCCTATCTTTTGATTAATGACTTCTTCATCAAAACCATAATTTGAAATATACGATCTAATCTCTTGATAAGTTTTGAACCCTGCATCGAAGAACTCTTCAAGTATTGTCTGAGACTCATTTATCATTTCACCTTGAAGTTGAGATAAATAAGCCAAATCAATGTCCTTATTCACTTCAATAGAAGGATGGCTATTTTTAAATATTTCTCGGAGCAAAGTCGTTTTTCCAGTACCATTAGAACCAATAAGGGCTACTTTATCAGTAGATTTAATCTCAAAGTTAACATTTTCTAGAAGTATATCATCATATGCCACTCCATAATCAGTAACTTTTAGAGCAATGGTTTCTTCAATTTCATGATTAGTAACCAAACGGATTTCTGGTTGTTTAATATCTACAAAAGGGGCTTTAATCCTACGCGCCTCTAATCTTTCTTGAGCTTTAACTCTGGCTTTTAGCGTTTTTCCTCTAGCAGCTTCTGAATTATTGGTTGCTATAAATCTTAGTTTATCGATTAAGATTTCATTTCTCGCAATTTCATCAGAATCAGCAGTAGCTAGTTCTTGTGCTTCAATTTTACTTTGAAGTAATGAGAAGTTATAATCGATATATGTTCCATCAAACTCTTGCAGCTCCATGTTTTCAAGGTGTATAATTTTATTAAAACAATGATTCAATAGATACCTGTTGTGTGTAATGACTAACAGTATGCCTTTATATGAATTAATTAGATTTCTAAGAGAATTAAGGTTATCAAAATCCAAAAACACATCGGGTTCATCCATAATCATTAAATCTGGACTTTTAAGCATTTCCTTAATGACCTGAATAAGTTTAAATTCCCCACCACTAAGTTCAGATACCATTAGGTTTTTCTGCTTGTTTAGATTTGCTAAATTTAATTTCTTTTCAATATTACTTTCGAAATTATCTCCGCCAATCGCATCAAATACATCTAAAGCTTGTTGGTACTTTTCTAGTAAAGCATCGATATCCGAAGATGTTTCCATTTCAGTACAAATAGATGCTATCTCATGCTGCAACTTAATAAATTCTTCCCCTATGTATTGGAAAACTGTAGTTTCTGTTGTATTGTCTAGTTGTGAGAACTGACTTACATATCCAATTCTACAATTTGGCTCAATCTCTAATTTTCCATCGAACATATAGTCTTCTGGATCCATAATTATATCTATCAAAGTACTTTTTCCACTGCCACTTGATCCTATGAAAGCACAGTGTTGACCATCTTCTAATGTAAATGAAATTTTATTATATAGATCCTTCTGAGGAAATGAGTAGGATAAGTTATCAACTTTTAACATATTATTACCTCTCTATATCACTAAAAAAGAGCCTATAAGAATACGCTCTTCAATATATAATATTACCATGCAATTAATTATTATGTGGTAAAGACAGACATTTGAGTTTACCGTTGGTAGCATAACACTTTTTACGACAAATTTCAATTATTTCATAATAAAACTTTTCGTGGCATCCATAGAACAACAATAGAAAGAGTATTATTTGAATTGGTGAATGAAAGGTATATTGAAGTGGTTGTTAAGTTCATATGTTCTGTACCTGGCACGATAATGTAAAAAAATAACTATATTTTCTCTTTCAGATTTATTATATAATATATATAGTGGAAAATATAGGAAAATTGAGGGGTGGATAAATGTTAAAAATGACAAGATTAACAATTATGCTAATTGTGATAATACTAATTTTATTTTTCACATCGATTTTCACTTCAAAAGAAAATGTAAATGGTACTTATTATGGTGAAGGTGATTTTGGTTCAATTAAAATAATAGTTAAAAAAGATGATGATATCATCAAATACTACTTCAACTTTACTGATGATTATATAAAACAATTATTAAAAGCAAAAATATACTACCTTCAATTTGTTGCTAATAAAGAATTTAATATTTATTGTGACACAAGTCTATATACTGAAGAAAGCGAATTATTATATAGAGATGTATTCAGAGGTCATATTACAAAACCATTCACTCTAGTTAATTTTAGAGTGAACTCATACAATGAATCTGTAAAGTTAAGAAAAATTGATTAGCGAGTTGTCACCTAAGTTTTATACAAAGATTCAATTGATTTAGTGAAAAATGATTCATTTTACGTTCCCTCAGACTTATAGTTTGGGGGAATTTTGTATTGTTTTGATGTAGATTATGAATAAAAAGCTGAAAAACCGTTGTAAAGAATCTTTGAAGCAAGCTCAGACATTTTTTCTGTCGATTCGACCATACCATCATGCAACCATTTTTGAATTATGCTCAAAGCACCTGTAACGGCGAAGCATTGTAAGTACTCTGAAGTCCGCTCATCAATATATGGACTGTTATGAATTTCTGAAAGGATTTTTTCTTGCGCAAGAATCATGATTTCTTTATGAAAAGTGGAATTCCCGTTTTCACTAAGTAAAATTTTAAATATGTCTGCATTCTTCGATATATAATCCAGTATTTGATTCATTGACTGGATAGTTTGAGCTGTTTGCTTAGAAAAAGCATCTTTGGTTATGTGTTTTTTAAACTCTGCAATCACTTCCTGCTCTAGCTGCTTTAACAAATCGTATTGGTTTGTATAATGGGCATAAAAGGTACTCCTATTAATATCTGCAGATTCGCATAACATTTTAACGGATATCTTTGAGATCGGATACTCTCCCATTAACTCTACAAGGCTTTTTTTTAAAAACATTTTTGTATATTTAATTCTGCGGTCTAATTTTTCAGTTTTCATGGCTGCTCCTTAATACTATTAAGTTTGCTATTGATAACCGACATATCTGCTAATTGTGTAGTGGAATACACAATGTTAAAGAATCTGATGGTTGTAATGCATCATTATGGATATTATAATTCACCTATGACTATTATTCAACACTGTGTTGTTTAAAAAGTTTTTAATTATTTAGAAGAACTTAATGCTATAAGCAAGGCTTGGATGAAAAAAGTCTTTACTCTGAATTTTAAAAGGGGGAATTATAAATTCTGCGTGAAATAATAACTGGATTTGGGATATTTATTGGATATTATGCAATAGCAGCTTCACTGCTATTATTTACTCGATCACTTTTGAAGCCTCCAAAAGAGTTGTTTCGAAAACTGCTTCATGTAGCGTGTGTTTCGTCGGTGTGGGTGCTTCTATATGCATTCGATACATGGTATCTGGCAATGCTTACTGCCATAGTATTTGCCCTCGCCTTGTATCCAGTAATAACGTATTTTGAAAGGTTTCCTAAGATAATGGAAATGTTAGTTCAGCGTAAAAACGGCGAAATAAAATCAAGCCTGATAATTGTTTTTTTTATGATGGCGATGCTGATTGCAATATTTTGGGGATTGATGGGAGAGCAGTGGAAGTACATTATTATTGTTTCCGTTATGACCTGGGGCTTCGGTGATGCAGCGGCAGCGCTGGTTGGTAAAGCATATGGCCGCAATCCTATTAAGCACCCATGGATTGACGGAACTAAGACAAGGGAAGGAACAATTGCAATGTGTTCCGTATCTGCAACTGCAATACTTCTCTGTCTTATGATTTATACCTCATTGCCCTGGTATTTATGTGTAGTTGGCGCCATACTTGTAGCACCAATCAGCGCCGTGATAGAGTTAATTTCCCATCATGGATTGGATACAATTACAGTGCCCTTTGCAACGGCGATCCCAATGTTTTCACTTATGATACTGTTTTCTTATATAGGAGTATAGTATGAATGATTTAAATAATAAACAATCCTTTAAACGTGAAAAGACAATGTTGATTTCACTACTACTCAGCGCGCCAGGGCCAATTGTAACAGGGATTCCTGCCATAGCAAGCCATTCTGCAACACAAATAGCAGATTTCCTGAGGCGCACCGCGGAATTGGTAGCATTGTTTATCTCTTGGTGGATTTATCGCAAGCTTCAGCGAAATACAGCGCCTGACGATACCTTTCGTGCCCGCATGGAACGCACGTCAAATTTGACTGTTGCGGGGGCTATGTTTTTTTCGGGGATTGCAATGCTTGTTGTCGGAGTGGCCCGTTTGCTTGTCTATGAAGCAAATGGGAATGTAATTATAGGCATTATCATAGCAGTATTAGGAGTACTGACAAACACATGGTTCTGGTTGCGTTATAGGAGTATGACACGAGAACAATTCGATCCTGTAATTGCGGGCCAGCAAAAGCTGTATCGAGCCAAGGCCTGTGTTGATCTGTGCGTTGTTATAGCGCTGACTTCAGTGGCAGTTGCACCAAATCATCCTATGACCCAGTATATAGATGCCTTAGGTTGTATTATAGTTGCTTGCTATCTGCTGTACAACGGGGTAGATATAATACGAAAGAATAAGGCAAAGGATAGTTCTGTGTGCAAAGACTTGCCGGAGTTAAATTGAAAAAGGTAAAACCAAGAGTAATGTAAGAAGAGTTGTTCTGATTTTGAGGAAAAGATATATCAGTTGAAATATAGAGGTGGGAAATCATGAGAAAGAAGATCTATTTACTAACCGGCGCAACAGGAAATTTAGGCAGCAATATTTCTCGTGCTCTGATATCTAAGGGCGAGACAGTTCGAGGGTTGGTTCGAAGCCCAGCAACAGCGCATGTGCACAAGGGGGTAGAGATTCGTACTGGTGACGTCCTTGATATTTCGTCCTTGGAAAGGTTCTTCTTAGTAGATGAAGATACTGACATTTATGTGATCCACTGCGCTAGTGTCGTGACACTTGATCCGAATTATAGTCAGCTTGTTCATGATGCCAACATTGTTGGTACTCAGAATATAATTGACCTATGTGTGAAGCATAAGGTTCAAAAGTTGGTCTATATAAGCTCCACTGGTGCAATTCCAGAGTTGCCCGACAACCAGCCTATCGTTGAAGTGAGCCATTTCGATCCTAATACTGTAATTGGTTATTATAGCAAATCCAAGGCTGCAGCCACTCAATTGGTTTTGGATGCAGTGGATAAATATGATCTGAATGCCTCGATTGTGTTCCCCACGGGCATTTTTGGGCCTTATGATTATGGATTCGGCTTGATTACCAGCAACATTATAAATATCGTTCAAGGTAAAATTCCCTGTGGAGTTGCCGGTACTTTCAATTGTGCGGATGTGCGAGATCTTGCTGAGGGCGTGGTTTCGTGCTGCAGCAAAGGAAGAAAGGGAGAAGGTTATATCATGGGCAACCACACTGTCACCATGAGGGATTTGTTCAACGCTGTTGCGGAAGCGAGTGACTGCAAGAGAGTCAAGATAATCCTGCCCGCGGGTCTGGCCAAGTTTCTGGCAGCTACGGCTGAGACAGTCAGCAAGCTGACCCGAAAACCCACCATACTGACAAGATTCACCATATATAACCTGGTTCGCAACAATAATTTCAGCAGCCAGAAGGCCGTCACAGAGCTGAACTATCATTTCCGTCCCTTTTCTGAAACCATTCGCGATGAGGTTCTTTGGCTTCGTGAGGAAGGTTTGATTTGAATGGATTCGATATTTATTACTTTGCAGAACTCATTTCATAGCCAATGGTATAAGAAATGGATTATACATAGCTGGTGATTTCAATTTTTAGTAGAAATAGAAAAAGTAAGGCAGCCCTTGAAGGATCATTAATAGTTTAAGTAACGGACCAGTTGATAATGGAGGGCGTAGTAGCGCAGTTAAAACCACTACTGAATATAATTCAGCAGTGGTTTTTTGTATGAAAAATAGGCATATAAGTGCCATAATCTACTACCTATATACTAGATACTTGAAAATAGTAATTAATCTAGAGGCAACAGATTACTGCACCTGCTATCATATTTAGGTCCCGGTATTTGGAAATTATAGAACTATAAAATAGCACATTGACAAAAAAACGACAATGTGTTATTTTGAAGCTAAGAAACATAACGGCGTTATGTTATTATGGACGAGTATAGATTTTTATAAAATAGGGGGGTAAAGAAGGTATGAGTGAGTTTAAAATTCTTGAAATCAAGCAAAGTGTTTTTGCGGACAACGATAAACAAGCAAACATGCTAAGGGAAGAGTTAAAAAAAGAAAAGACATTTTTATTGAATTTAATGTCATCACCAGGCTCGGGCAAAACAACAACGGTTATAAGAACCATTGAGGCTTTGAAGGATGAAATGTGTATTGGCGTTTTAGAAGCCGATATTGACTCGGATGTTGATGCCCATAGGGTTGCTGAGACGGGTACAAAAGTCATCCAATTGCACACTGGTGGCATGTGTCATCTCGATGCGGACATGACCAAACAGGGGTTGTCGGGACTGGGCACTGATGAAATTGATTTTGTAATCTTAGAAAATGTAGGGAACTTGGTTTGCCCGGCTGAATTTGATACAGGGGCTTCAAAAAATGCCATGATTTTAAGCATACCTGAGGGAGATGATAAGCCTCTTAAGTACCCCTTGATGTTTTCAATTGTTGATGTTTTATTGATTAACAAAATAGATGCAATGGACTATTTCGATTTTGATTTAGAGGCAGTGAAGGAGCATGTTAAAAAGTTGAATCCTAAGGTCAAGGTAATCCCAATCTCTGCAAGAACAGGCGAGGGTATTCAACAGTGGGCTGACTGGATCCGTACTGAAGTTAAGAATTGGAATAAAGAATAGAATATTAAATTTTAATTGGGGGGGTAATCATATGGTCAGTGAAAAGGTACTTGATCTTGCCAATAAGATTAGTAGGACAAAACGTGGCACAAAATCAGAAATTAAGCCAGAACATCCGGAATATAAAATTCTTGAGCCCGTTGTTACAGATGAAATGGCAGAAGCAGCTCTTTGCCTTGAATTGCGTAAGCCGAAGAGTGCAGCAGAAGTGGCAGCGGAGTGCGGTAAATCTGTAGAGGAGACAGAGAAACTCCTATGGGAATTGGCTGTTGCCGGGGTTGCTTTTGTTAATACAATTGATGGTGTTGATAAATACTGGCATGATATTTGGGTTCCAGGTCATATGGAAATGATGGCTAACAATAAGGAAAACGTTAAAAAGTATCCGCAAATTGCTAAGGCTTTTAATGATTACGGAATAAAAAAGGGGCCGGATGCTGTAGGTATTTTTAGTGTAGGAACAGGACCTATGCGTGTAATTCCTATTGAGACAGCCATTGAAGGGGAAACCAGAAGAGCATCCTATGAGGAAGTTTCCAAGTACCTCAATGAAAATACAATTTTCTCAGTTTCAGATTGTTCCTGTCGTACATCGAGAGAAGCTATGGGAGAAGGCTGTGGTCACTTGAAAGAAGATATGTGTATTCAGATGGGTCATGCAGCTGAGTACTATATTCGAACAGAAAGAGGCCGTGAAATTACCCGTGAAGAAGCTTTTGAAATCATTAAAAAAGCTGAAGAAAATGGGCTGATGCACAGTATACCGAACACAGATGGTCCAGGAAAAACCCATGCAATTTGCAACTGCTGCGGCTGCTCTTGTTTCGCCTTGAGAATTGCAGGTATGTTCTTGAACAATGATATGGTGCGTTCAAATTATGTTTCACATGTCGATAAAGAGAAATGCGTTGCTTGCGGAGAATGTGCTGAGGTTTGCCCAGTTAATGCTTTGAAATTAGGCAAAAAGTTATGTTCTAAAACACCAATTACCGAGAAGAAGAGAACGGATTTTCCATCAAATACAGAGTGGGGTCCGGACAAATGGAACTCAGATTATCGTATTAATAGGGATAATGTGGTTGACACAGGGACAAGTCCTTGTAAAACAAATTGTCCAGCTCATATTTCCGTTCAAGGTTATATTAAGCTGGCTTCCCAAGTAAGATATAAAGAAGCACTTGAGCTTATAAAGCATGAAAATCCATTTCCGGCAGTATGCGGGCGTATCTGTCCACGAAAATGTGAATCTGATTGTACCAGAGGCGATATTGATGATCCAGTTGCAATTGATGAGATCAAAAAATTCATTGCGGAACAAGATTTAAACATGGATAATCGCTATGTGCCAAAACTTAGGCATGAATATGGCAACAAAATTGCCATTATAGGAGCTGGACCATCAGGTCTATCCTGTGCCTACTATTTAGGGATTGATGGTTATAAGGTAACTGTATTTGAAAAACAAAAGGTGCTTGGCGGTATGTTGACCCTAGGAATCCCATCCTATAGATTAAAAAAAGACGTAGTAAATGCAGAAATAGATATTTTAAAAGAGCTAGGTGTAGAATTCAAAACAGGTATTGAAGTAGGTAAGGATATAAGCCTCGAAGAACTAAGAAGTCAAGGCTATGAAGCATTCTATCTTGCAATCGGTGCACAGGCAGGCAGGAAACTTGGTATGGAAGGTGAAAATGCAGACGGCGTTATTACAGGGGTTGATTTCTTACGTGAAGTAAACTTGGGTAATGACATAAAGCTTGAAGGAAACGTCGTTGTAATTGGCGGAGGTAATGTTGCCATTGACGTTGCAAGAACTGCTACAAGAGTTGGTGCTTCAAAGGTTGATATGTATTGCCTTGAAAGCCGAAAAGAAATGCCAGCCCTTGAAGAAGAAATTACAGAAGCGGTGTCAGAAGATATTGGGATAAACAATTCTTGGGGTCCAAAACGAATTCTTCAAGAAGATGGACGTGTTGCAGGTATAGAATTCAAAAAATGCCTTTCGGTTTTTGATGAAAATGGGAAGTTTAGCCCTGTGTATGATGAAAATGAAACTACTATTGTTATGACGAAACATGTTCTAATATCAGTGGGTCAAGGAATGGAATGGGGCAGCTTACTAGAAAATAGCAAAATAGAATTGAATTCAAACAAGACCGTAAAAGCAGATTCATTTACGCTTCAGACCGGGGAGGCGGATGTATTTACTGGCGGAGATGCCATGACAGGTCCTAATTTCGCTATTGATGCCATTGCAATGGGTAAAGAGGGTGCAATTTCAATCCATCGTTATGTTCAACCGGGACAAAGCTTAATTAACGGTCGTGACAGAAGAGCGTATTATACATTTGATAAAGAAACCTTGAACCTTGATGGTTATGATCGTCTTCCAAGACAAAAATCAGAGCATATTGATGGTGCAAAGGCAAAAGAATCTTTTGACGATTTGCGTACTACATTTACAGAAGATCAAGTTAAGCTGGAGACTGAACGTTGTCTTAGCTGCGGTGCTACTACAGTGGATGATTACACATGCATAGGCTGCGGAGCATGTACAACGAGATGTAAGTTCGATGCCATTTCACTTGTCAGAAAGTATGATACTGAAAACGTGCCTTTTGAGAAGCTTAAACCGATTATTGTAAAAAATATGATTAAGCGTAAAGGTAGAATTGCAGTTAAAAAGGTTAATACATTTGTAAATGGAATTTTGTCGTCAGGTAAAAAAAATTAAAAGGCAATTAGGACCTGAGGTTCCTTTTGGTCTTGAAAATTTGTTGTGTAGAGGTGAGTTCATTTGCATGAAGTGGGCGTTTTAATTGAAGTGGTAAAGCAGGTTGAAAGTATTGCAAAGACAAATGGATTAACAAAAATCGATACCCTGGTACTACAGATTGGTGAACTCTCATCGATGATTCCGAGATACATCGAAGTGTGTTATCCAGCAGCAGTAGACGGTACATTATTGCAAGATACCAAACTAAAGATAGAAATATTGCCAGGCAATGCAATATGTAAACAGTGTAATAAGGTTTTCAATCTCATTCTGCATAAAAGCAAGTGTCCAAACTGCAAAAGTGGAGACTGGGAGCTGTTGAGCGGAAAAGAGTTTATGATCAAGGAGATCATAGCTTGCTAAAATTAATTTGAATAGAATGGAGGGTTTTTTATGTTTACTTTTAATTATGCGGAGGGAGCTACTTTCTTTTCAGCATGGGGAATATGGCTAGTAGTCTTTGCTGGTTTATTCTTATTTAATGAATTTGCAAGAAGATGGAAGTGGGCTGGTTTTTTCAGTTTTATCATTTTGCCCGTATTGCTTAGTGTTATGTGGGCGACAGTTCTGAAGGATGTAACCTATACGGATTGGTTCCACCTTGCAAAGGTTTATTCTGCAACAGCAGGTTGTATTGGCTTTTGGTGTATTAGGCATATTGAAAAGAAAGATAAACTGACAGGAAAAGTTACATGGAGACTTGCAGATAATAAAATTGCTCTTTGTTTCCCAGCTCTTATACTTGCAATCAATATTCTCGAAGCTGTGGCAAGAGATTTTCAGGTTGGTATGCAGTACTGGCTTATCAACTCCGGCGCAATAGAGGGCGAAGTAATAGGCGTAATGGGCGGACCATGGAACTATATGAATGCAGTGGCAGGTATTCTCAATGTTATTGCAATCACTGGATGGTTTGGGATTGTTATCCGTAAAAGGACAAAGAAAGACGGAAGCAAAGACATGCTATGGCCCGATATGCTGTGGTTTTGGATTATAGCATATGACATCTGGAACTTCACCTATACCTATAACTGTATCCCTACTCATTCATGGTATGCAGGCTTTGCCTTATTGCTTGCACCGACTCTTTGTGCATTTACAGTGGGAAAAGGTGCATGGCTTCAGCACAGAGCGCAGACCCTTGCAATTTGGTGCATGTTTGCCCAGACTTTCTCTTCCTTCCAGGATCAGGGAATGTTTATGGTAACATCGACCTATAATCCAACTGTTTATACCTTCTGGGGAGCTTTGGCTCTTGGAAGCAATGTTGCAGTAATCATTTATATGATTTATAAAATCGCTAAAACAAAGAGAAATCCTTATAAAGGTGAATTATATACTGATCTTGGAGAATATAAAGAAATTAAAGCTCTTGCTGAATAATCGCGGATAAGTTTAAATCTATTGTGGTATTAATAAGCGTTATATAAAATTTGCTTAAAAGCTTATATTTTTTTCAGTGGGGGCCGGACAATTAAAAGTTCGGCTCCTAATTGCATTTATGATAGCGGGTTTTGCAGGGGTATGCTAATATTAATTTAAAAATAAAAAAGAAGGAAAGAAATCCATGAGTGAAGCTAATAAAAGAAAACAGCGTATAATTGATGCTGCTATTGAGGTCTTGAAGGAAAATTCGATTGAAGAAACCACTGTGCGGAAAATAGCAGCAAAGGCAGGGCTAACTACAGGGGCAATATATCATCATTATAAAAATAAGGATGAATTGGTGTTTGACGCAATAAAAAAGTCTCTTCAGTTTACACATAGGCTAGCAGAAGAAGTAAAAGATGAGAAGGGTATGAGGAAAGGAAATGAACTTCTTTCTGAAATTGTTTCAGAGGTAGCAAAAAGACTGTCAAAGGTAGATGAGCAAAAGCTACACATTCAACTGCTGAATGACGTGATTGCCAGAAATAGTCCAACAAAGGGAAAGTATCAAAGAAATTATCATGAGATCATAAATAATACTGCTAGCTTGTTTGATAAAGCCTTTGAAATAGAGAATGATAAATATAAAAGAGGGGTTGCCGCTATTTTAGTAGCCGCCACAGATGGAATTGCTATGCAGCAAGCTCTAGAAGTTTTGCCAGAGGATCTAGAGAAGATGATAGACACTTTTATTTTATTTTTTACTGAAAGTATACCGGTATTTCTGAAAAATCATATAGAGGAATAAGTATAACAAAATGTATTTAGACCTTGTATCTTTATAGCATCCATTATGTATCTTGAGCCTCTAAGGCTGGATCCTTATGACGATAAGTAAAAAATACAAATAATGTCATACCATCTATGTGTAGTTCTTGGTATTATTTGTTAGGGAATAGAAAGAATCAAAAAAACTCTGTTGTAAAATATACAGCAGAGTTTTTTTTGTGTTGATATGCTCTTGAGTTCTGCACCTGTTACTATCTGTGGCCTCATTTAATACTTTGCAGACCTGATTTCATGGCTAATTGTCTAAGAAATGGATTATACATAGCTGGGGATTTTAAATTTTTAATAAGTAAATTTAATTTGATATCCTTTGCCTTCTGTTCATACCTATCCAAAAATCCATCAATTCCCTCATCAAGACTCTGAGCTAAGTATAAGGAGCTTTTTAATGCATAGCTGATTCCCTCTGAAGAACTGGGGCTAATTGCACCTGCAGCTTCTCCAACTAAGGCTATACCATCTCTTCCTACATATAACTGTGATATCTTCTTTGGCCGATAGATATATGCACCCTCGGTTTTTATTTTGTTATCAAAATTAAAGCCGAACCATGTTAGTTTTGTTTTTAATCTATCGTACTTTTCCCAAGTATTCTCCTTAGGTCTAAGGGCTGATCCCAACAACAGATGATTCCCCTTTGGTATTATCCAAGAATAGAAATCACTTATTTCTTCATCAAAAATTGCTGTGAAATAAGGTATTTTAGATGGACATTCATACCACTCTTGAATGGAGATGTACTTTTCAGGAGCATTTATGTCTTTACTAATAAAACTCCTTACCCTTGAAGACGCCCCATCGGCACCTATAATAACTCTTGCCCTTGTAGATAACTCTTGTCTATTATACATATATTTAACTTCATAACCTCCAGGTATTTCAGCAAAGCTTTTAAAAAGTGAATTGAACTTTTTATCAACACCAGCTGGAAGTAAGGAGACTAGCCATTTATCAAATTTCTCTCTATCCATATTATAATAGAACCTCTGATAAAGCCTTTCTAGATTATTCGTTAAATCAATGGTTCTCACAGCAAAAAGTTGCGGTTCAACTAGTATGTCTTTAGGTATCCCTAAACCCAGCTTTGCAATCATTTTCTGAGCATCAGGTGCTAGTAATCCACCGCAGCATTTATTTACAAGGTTTTTAGGATTCTCGTTTTCAAGATCTCGCTTATCTATTAATAAAACCTTATATTTATCTCCAATCAATCGTGCAAGGTTAGACCCCGCGGGTCCAGACCCTACGATAACAACGTCATACATAAATTCACCTCATAAACTTCAAGTTTGTTTTAAACACTATTTTTGTGTGAGCCACTTCTCAAGAATTGAAATTCCTGAAAGAAAAACAGCTGTCTTTAAAAGATGTTTCACCTTATGAAAAAGGCACCATAGCTAATTATTTATAATTAGATTATATTTCGTTATTTATCGAATGTCAATAAATTGTTGTTAAGAATAGATAAAAATATGTCGCCATTATTAAAATAAAGATCAATTGAAAGTTAAGATGCTACTTTGTAAAGTGAAATGCATTTACACAAAGTTTGTTTAATGTAGAATTATACTTTCTTATGCATTAAAAAAAGATTGGCTTATCACCAATCTTTTTGCAAGCCAGGATAGAACCTCACGGCCATAAATATATATCGTATTAAAACTACTTAATTCTAATGGGTGAGGGCGGCATCTTTATACATATATTTTATATTATTTAAGCACATATCCGGTTACCTTGATTCTTGTTTGGATCTTATCTAATCTGCCCTGCATTGCTTTTTTTGCCTCTGTCAATTTAGTATATGGTTCTCCAGTTACTGATGACGCCATATAGTATTCAGAATCCTTAATACCCAAATCGTAGTAATTCAGAACGTCCTTCTTGCTCATCTTATTATAGGTTGTTATCATTTGTGACATCAATTGATACGATTCGGGTGATCTATTCTTAATATATTTGCTGTTTGTTGGGTTATTCTGATTTCCTTTCCAGCCGGACATGATATAGGAACTATATAACTCTGCAAAATATTCAAATTCAGTTTTTCTAAAGTATGATAGATCATAAATCCATCGTCCCCTAATCACACTGGCAAAAAGCTTTTTGGCCTCTTTATCATAGACCTTTTTAATCTTATCTGCATTGGTTTCGTCATTTGCAACAATAAGATGTATATAATGACCAATTTCATGACCAATTACATATTCTGAATAAGGGTCGCTGAGTTCCACCAAAATCTCGCCATAGCTAGGTTTTATAACGCCTGCCGCATATGTTTCCGAATCCTCATATCCAGGCATCTTGTGTATTTCTCTCTGCAGCAATTTAATTGCAAAATCCTGTTCTTCTAACTCCTTAAGAACATCCAAAGGGATATAATTTAGTGCTTCAATTGATAAAGCTGCCTTATCTGCACTTTTTACCGGTGTCTCCATCCTGATTAGCTTAAGTGCCAACTGTTTACGGTCTTCCTTGATTCCGCTGTTCTCAATGATTGACTTGACCTCTTCAGATTCCGTCGAACTTTTGGTTATATCTTCAATCAGAGCACGTGAATCATATCTATAATTCAGTTCATCCATGGTAAGGCTGTGATTTTCATGAATTAATGTTCTTTTTCCTTCAGGGCTTATTTCTTTCCCTTTTGCATCAAAAAACTTGCCGTCAACATAATAATTCAAATGAAATGTCCCTTGAAATTTTATTGTCTTGCCATCTGGCTGATACTCCGCTCCAGCTCCATCCTTAAGTCCATATTTCCAATTACCTTCATACCCTAATTTTCCGTCTTTTTCGTATTCTACACCAGATTCATTGTACTTATTTAAATCCCATCCACCTTTGTAGATCATATTTCCCTCTATATCGTATAGAGTGCCTTGACCACTTTTGTATCCATTGTAGAAGTCTCCTTCATATTGTATCTTTCCGTCGCCATAAAAGGTTTTTCCCTTCCCATGCCTTGAACCATCTTTCCACTCTCCCTCATACACTTTACGCCCAGTGGGTGAAAATTCAATTCCGTGGCCTTCAGCTATTCCATTGGTCCATTGACCTTCATATCTTAGTACACCATCATCGTAAAAGTATTTACCTGTACCAGAGATTTTACCTAATTGTTGATGACCTTGATACATGATTTTAGAATTGGGATAAGTAAGTGTTATTTGCCTAAAAAAAACCAAGTATAGTCCCGTAGACAGTATGCAAAATAATATAGCTGCTATAAGTATGACCGCTGTCGCTTTACCTTTTGACTCATGTTTCACTGCTAGCTCATTCATCCTTTACAGCTCCTTTATTTTTAATTTTCCAACGTTTTTCGTGCTTTCAATTTAGTTTACATAACGCCTTGTTCATTGTAGCTTATTCCTAATGGCATTTCAACAGCTTGTCTTTTCCCGCACTACTTAACTATTCATTTTTATCCAGATATTTATAAACTCCATATTCAAAATTAAAAAATTCAGATAAAATCCTCAGTTTCTACCGTCAACATTTCTTGGGTATATGAATTGAGAAATCTAAAGACCCCTATCAATACTCTAAAATTCATGCAATTTGTTAGATTTCATATTTATTGGTATTATATAAATAGATATATATAGATAACGAAGGATTAAGATAGATGATGAGAAAATTAGTCATTGGTATATTAGCGCATGTAGATGCGGGCAAGACAACTTTATCAGAGAGTTTGCTTTATTTAAGCGGAAAAATTCGAAAATTGGGGAGAGTCGATAATAAAGACGCCTATTTAGATAATTACGAGCTGGAAAGAGCAAGAGGGATTACTATTTTTTCAAAACAGGCTGTATTTGAAGTTGGTGATACACAGATTACCTTGCTAGATACTCCAGGCCACGTAGATTTTTCAACAGAAATGGAGAGAACACTCCAGGTGCTGGATTATGCTATTTTGGTGATAAGCGGAGTAGATGGCGTGCAAGGGCATACTAAAACCCTATGGCGTTTGCTTTCCATATATCAGATACCCGTTTTTATATTTATTAATAAAATGGACCAAAATGGGACTGATAAAGAAAAAATAATGAAAGAGTTAAAAAAACAGTTAGGTGACGGATGTGTTGAATTTGCACAGAGTGAGATAGAAGACTATAACGACCAATTGGCCATGTGTGATGAAATACTTATGGAAGCTTATTTGGGAACGGGACATATCCAAATCCCACAGATTAAAAAAGCTATCAGAGAACGTAAGGTATTTCCTTGTTTTTACGGTTCAGCTTTAAAATTAGAAGGCGTTGAAGCATTTATTCAGGGCATTGTGAAGCATGCCCACATACCTTCCTATGGGTCAGAATTTGGCGCTAAAGTATTCAAAATCAGCAGGGATGAACAAGGAAACCGCCTTACTTATATGAAGATTACTGGCGGAATACTTAAGGTAAAAGATGTTTTAAATAATGGAGTTTGGGAAGAAAAGGTTAATCAGATACGAATTTATTCAGGACAGAAATTCGAAGCTGTGAATGAGATAGAGGCAGGCTCTATATGCGCAGTAACAGGACTTAGTCAAACAAAACCGGGAGAAGGTTTTGGGACAGAGGAAGCTTCAAATATACCCCTATTGGAGCCTGTATTGTCCTATCAAATTTTACTTCCTGAAGGCTGTGACCCAAGAGTGATGATTCCTAAGCTGCGCTTGATTGAGGAGGAGGATCCGGAGCTCCATATTGTCTGGGATGAGCAGCTTAAGGAAATCCAGGTGCAGATTATGGGTCAGGTGCAAACCGAAGTTCTGCAAAGTCTTATACAAAGCCGATTTGGGATAGAGGTATCATTTGATTCAGGCAAGATTGTTTATAAAGAGACTATTGCAAATGTCGTAGAAGGGGTAGGACACTTTGAGCCCTTGCGGCATTATGCGGAGGTCCATTTGTTAATGGAGCCGGGGGAGCGGGGAAGTGGTCTAGAGTTTGATGTAGAATGCAGTGAAGATTTGTTAGGTAAGAGCTGGCAAAGACTGGTTTTATCCCATCTAGAAGAAAAGGCGCATAAGGGGGTTCTCACAGGGTCAGCGATAACAGATATGAAAATTACTTTGGTCTCAGGCAGGGCACATAATAAACATACACAGGGCGGCGATTTTAGAGAGGCTACCTATCGTGCGGTACGTCAAGGTCTAAAGGAAGCAGAATCTATATTATTAGAACCATATTATACCTTTCATCTTGAACTGCCTGAGAAAATGGTAGGCCGCGCTATGACGGACATTGAGAAAATGCATGGGACATGCCAAATTTCATACATAGAAGGTGAAATAGCAGTTCTCGCAGGAATAGCCCCTGTTGCTACCATGAGAAACTATCAGAAAGATGTGATGGCCTATACCAAAGGTCAAGGCAGGCTCTTTTGCAGTCTGAAGGGATATGAACCCTGTCATAATACTGATGAAATCATAGAAATGGTGGGATACGACTCTGAAAGGGACCTGAGAAATTCAGCGGAGTCAGTATTTTGTGCAAACGGCTCTAGCTTCTTAGTTGCTTGGGATAAAGTAAAGGACTATATGCATGTTGAAAGCTGCTTCCAAAATGAGGATGGTTTATTGGAGGAAGCAGTAGAGACACAGGCGACCTATTCAGAGGAGAAGTGGATTGATTCAGATGAAATTGATAAGATCCTTAACCAAGCCTATTATGCAAATCAAGGAAAAAAATCTGTCTGGCAAAAACGAAGAACGGTTTCCGAAAGCTATTATAAACCGATTTCCTATATAAACGAACAAAACGAAACCAAAGAAGAATATCTTCTTGTGGATGGCTATAATATTATCTTTGCGTGGTCTGAACTAAAAGAACTTGCAGAGGATAATTTGGATAGTGCGAGATCAAAATTACTTGATTATCTCAGTAAATATCAAGGCATCCGGGAATTCCAGATTATCGCTGTATTTGATGCTTATCGTGTTCAGCGGCATCATGAAGAAATTATCGACTACGATAATATCCATGTAGTATTTACTAGGGAGGCACAAACGGCGGACCAATATATTGAAAGATTTGCCCATGACAATCAGAAAAAATATAATATAACTGTCGCAACCTCAGACGGTTTACAGCAGATAATTACCAGAGGGGCAGGCTGTTCGGTAATGTCCGCCAGAGAGCTGAAGGAAGAAATTGAAAGAACGAATGAAAGAGTGATTCAGGCTTATCGGGAAAAACAAGCAGTAGATCTTAATTATCTAAAGGATGCATTATCTGTTGAAACCAAACAACAGATGAATGAACTCTTTATAGAAGAAAAAGAGAAGTAACAGCCAGATAGTAAAGATATCCAGTTATTGTCTGGAGCCTAAGTTCATATGTATGCTACTTGTGGAAACAGGTAAATTTTATTTTGAGATGGAACAATATGGAAATTTTTCAAAATATTTAGCACATATTGATAATCCGCAACATCGGGCACGAACAGAAGAAGTTTTAGGTTGGGTAGTTACGAAATATATTAAATGGACAATCAATGTATAATAATTTTCGAAAACATAAGCTTACAGAATATGGTCAATTTGCCCCATTTAATGAGGCAATATGTGTAGGAAATGTAGTAGAAGATATTTTTCTCTAGAGTTTATTGCATGTCGTTGTGCTGTACATGATGTGACATTGGAACAATATAAGCAAATAACTTTAGGGCCTCTGCTGAATTTACTTAACAATAATGCTAAATGTATTGTTTTGTGGTTTGGCGATGATATGTTTTATCAGATAAATTTTCTTACGATAATGGCTTATTTAGACGAAATAAATTTCAGACGTAAAACATTCCTTATCTTAGTAAAAGAGAATACTATGGAAATAGAAAGACTTGAAATAGATATAAAAGGATATAAAAAATTATATAATCAAGCTATCGTAAATAGAAAATTACCGAATGGTATTTCTTTGCCTGTATTGTATAATGGGATTAGGCTTTATTTGGAATATTTAGATGAAGAAAATGAGATTACTTTATATATTAAAAACCATTTAAATCTTTCAGAAGATGCGCTAATGGAAAGATTGTTTAGGGTTTTTCCTCAATATGGGTTGGGTGATACTCAGTATATGAAATTGATTAGGAACTGTAAGGGGTAAAGAAACGTTACAAATATTGAGACAATATAGGATAAGTACTTTTCACTAATCCTAAAGGAGGGATAATAAAACAATCATGAAGCATATAATTATTTTTTTATATTTTATATCTTTTACGACGGGGTTTTCTTTGATATTCCTAGGATTTTTTATATGGTTAAGAAATAAACAAAAAACCTTAAAATATTTTATCTTTTTAACACTTTCTCTTACACTTATACTTCTCGAACAAACAATAACAGCCTATGAGACAGTAAATGTCATTGAGAATAAAATGTTAGATATTTTTATTAGATATATCTCCTATTTTAGCTGTGGTCTTATGATTTATACGTTGACAAAACTTACTAGAATGCTAACTAATATAATTTCGACAAAAAAAGGAGAAATGCTTTTAATATTACTTTCAATTTTACCACCTATTATGCTCATCCTTCACTACATAACAAACAAGCAGATTATAATAACAGCAATGAGCGTTCTATTTTATGGAGTTATACTGTACAACATTCTTGTCTTGATAAGAGATCTTGATAAAATAGATAATTTTATAATAAAATCCGCTTTAAAAAAGTTCTTGGTAGTATCACTTTTGATGTTTCCAATATTGTTTCTAGATACTTTGGTGGAGAAGTTGACTGTTATTAGAGAGCAATTTCCATATGGACTCTTGTCTGTACTTGCCTTTTATATAACATTTAGCAGCATAAGCCTATATTATATTATAAAAAATTATGACACTTTGCATAAAAAATCTGATGAAAATAAAGAAGCTTATTTTAAAATAGATCTAAACAATGTTAGTCAGAAAACACTTGATGGTTACAATATAACTAGCCGTGAAAGGGAAATCATCAGTCTCCTTATAAATGGATATAGTTATAATAGAATTAGCGATGAACTTGTTATATCGCTTCCAACAGTTAAGACACATATACAAAACATATATAAAAAGCTCGGGATCAACAACAAAATCGAGCTTATAAATATAATTACACAAAATAATATTAGTTTATAAGAGAACAGTGTAAAAATCCACACTGTTTTTTATTTTTTTTTAAACAAATCATACAAAAGTATTAGAGGCTTAGTAGATAAATCATCCGATTTATCGATAGTTGATAGTGGGTTTTGATTGTAAGATAGTCTTGTAAACAAAATAAAAGAATTTAGGAGTGTTTTAGAATGAAGAAAAAAGTAATCATTTCCCTATCAATTATTCTTGCAGCTTTAGTAACAACCTTTATTTTTATGGTAGCGATACCAGAAAAGAAAAATGATGAGATTAGACAAATGACAATCAACAATGTAGACCTTAGTAAACTTGACAATGGAACTTATAATGGTGAATTTGCTTATGGCAGATATACCTATAAAGCTGAGGTTGCAGTCAGCAACCATATAATAGAGAGTATAAAGGTTGAGCATGGTCGTGATAGTATACACGCGAAGGAAGCAGAAGGAGTAATTGATAATGTAATTTCAAAGCAGGCAATCGATGTAGAGGTAATTTCCGGAGCAACTACAACAAGTAAGGCAATACTAAAAGCTGTAGAATACGCATTAAGTAATTAGTAGAACTGGATGGTATGCCAACTTGAACACACCATCCACTGTGAGGCTGTAGCGTTAGTGGATAGGGAGTATAGAGAAAATTATGAAATCCTCTGTTGAAAAACACTCAGCAGAGGATTTTTGTATAAGTAAATTCTTAAGTTCTATACCTGGGTAATCTCCGAAAAACTCGCGAGGCATTAGAAATTCTCGTTTACTTAGAATCATAAATTAATACCTCGTGTAAGAAAGTGCCTATGAAATGATTTTAGAGTCAACTAATTTGGCTTATTTTATTTTGTTTTTTCCATACGGAGTTTTTCGGAGGTTTCCCTTGCACCATAAATGAGTTAACCAATCAAATTTATTTTTATATGATAACCCATGAATTTTCTAAGGTAAATATTCCAGATGCTCGCGTAAATAAGTGAAAATAAGAAAAAGATTATAAAAGTAAAAGGAGTTGATAACGAACTGGTTAAATCTACAAACGCCGGAATACCTACTATATAAGTTGAAAATATCATTCCAAGAGATAATGTTATGCTTGAAAATAATATAGAAATTATTATTCTTTTCCTATAAAGCAACGTTCCGATAACGATACCTAGTAGCCCGGTAGTAAAAATCAGTATTATTGCCTCCTGCGCACTAATTATAGCAAGAATTAATGCGGAAGAAAAAAATACAGTAAAACCAAGAGAGATATTAGAAGCAGCAGCTATTGCAATAGGTAGTGTGCTTAATGGACTTATGGCCAACCCAATTGCCGGTAAAAATACAGGTGCTGATTGGAATAGTATAGCTACTGTTGTTAATATGCCTCCAATACAAATAAACCTGCTTATACTCATTTTTTTCAACTTAAATACCTCCTATCAGGTGATCCTGGTGTTTTAGAATACCCATTGATGCGTGCATATTTCTGAATAAGCACAGGAGGTATATCTTCTTAATATACCTCCTGTAAACGCTTTTATAATTTACATCGAAGCAGTTCAATTTTGTTGTTATGAATCAAGGAACAATTTCAAAAATAGTACCTTGGTTAAAGTCAGTCACATTCATAGAGCCATAAACCCCTAAATATAGCCTGGTTTGGTCCGCATTTGCTCCCAAAGTAACATAATAAGCGGATTGAGACCCAAAATCATAATTGGTTTCAATAACACTAAAATCATTTAGTTTGCAATCTGGTCTTAGTCTGGTATAAGCTAAAACCCCTCTAACTGGAGGTGGAGATTCTTCATCCCGGAGAAAATCGGTAAATACAACGCTTCCTGTTAAATCGGAAATTCCATTTCCCATATATGGCTGGACTCCTGTAAGTGCAGTTCCTCCAAACTTATCTGGTCGGGGCTCTTTATGAAAATAACAAGTTAAAGGCTGAATACGCAGCGTTGAAGTTTTTACTGCATCATCATAATAAGCAATCGTTTTCTCATCTAAAGCCGGATTTGCAGAGCAATCCCTTATGATCGAAGTAGGAAGAGCACCTTCCCATCCTCGCCAGCCAAAGTTAATGAATCCTTCCAGGTCAGGTTCAGATTTCATTAAAGAGGCTTGAATAAGCTGAGTTACCGGTATTGGTTTATAGTGAATGAATGAAAAAATCGACTCTACCAGATCCTGGCCGACAATTCCCACATACTTGATATACTGATCATAAAACCTTTGATATGAAATGCCTGGTATATTGCGAACCCCTTTGGCAATTACAGTAAGCGTTTCCTGAATAGGTGCGGGAAGTTCATTAAAGCGTGTGACTACGGGGGGATTATTGATAAAGGTATTTTTAACTACATCAATTTCAATTATTTTACCGGCGATTTCCATATCATCCTGGGCTAAATTAAATGGGTCATAGCCTGATCCACCATCTCCGGTTGTTAAAACAAGTTTTCCTGTTTCAGGTGAAAAGTTTAAGCTATTGACACCATTGTGATTAAAAAATGGTCTTCTTAAATTAAGTAATGTCCGCCGTTTTTGAGGTTGACCATTGGATTGTAAAATCCATTCTTCAACAGTATCAATATGATCATATTGAATTTCCCTATTTATCCACTTTAGGTTTAAGGTTTTGGGGTCGCACGGGTTTGGATTGAAAAATTCAGGAAGGCCTTGTCTTGAAGCTTCTGAATTAGTAAGAGCACCTGGACCTTGTGTTCCAGCTGCTGAATAATGAAGGTAAAACAGACCGTTATTATAAAATCCGGGATGAAACGCTAGGCCCAAGAGTCCTCGTTCATCATATCCACCGCCGGAAACACCTAGTTTTAAGATTCGCGGACGAATATCTAAAAAAGTCTTTATAACTCCGTTTCCTATGTAAAAGATCTCTCCTATTTGGGTTGCAATAAATAATCTTTCGATTGAGTCACCGGGAAGTATCGTAGTTTTCAAAACAGTGGGTAAATTTATCTTGCCAACAAGGGGTCGTAAACTGACTTTAACTTTTTTCAACTAACTTTACCCTCCTTCTTATTGTTTTCTTTTATAACGAGTAGGGGCATCTGTTCCACATTAATTTGTTATGCCCCGTAAGCGAGTTTCAAAAAAAGCTTTCTTAATCGTTAAAATGCTTAAATAGAAGCCTTTTTTATAATAATATGATTAGAACTATTCTATTAGTACCAAATTGGGGCCGTGGAATCTGCCACCTGATTCAGTAAAAAGGCTGCTGGCATATTATGTATGTCAGCAGCCAAAAGGGAGAAGTTTAAAAAAACTTCTCCCTTGGTTTAAGAATAAATAAAAGCCTGTGAAGGCTTTTATTTATTTATATTATTGATTAGTTAAATGTGGCTACAAAACCACTCATAATCAGATTTGATGGATTTGCTTCAATATTTCTTGTAACAAGATTAGTGAAAGTAGCAGATCCATTACCTGTATAAGTATAAATAGCCGTACCTAGATGCGGTGCCGAGAACCTTGAGGTTGTGATTGCATCCTTGCCTGTGCCATCAATAGTTATGTTCCTGAATAAGATACTGCTGAAGCCTCCGCCGTATCCGAACTGAATAGCATCTCTTTGTGAATTGATGATATCGATGTTTTCGAATGTGATATTTCTTATGCTTGAATTTGAAGCTTCCAAATCGATAGCACCACGTTCGCCGTTGTAACAATCCTTGCTGGTACCAGAATTTATTATAGTGGTGTCAGAGAAGGTGATTCCTGTGTTATTCTCAAAATGATAACCCGGGAATACAGTATTTAATCTGATACCAGAACCCATAAAACAGTCCTTAATGTAATTAAATCTTGCTTGGTGTCCAGAACCACCGAAGATAGCGATAGCTGCTGCACGCCAGTTGTTTTCTATTGTGTTATTCAAGAAGGAGTTGTTTACTTCCATTGGTGCACCCATAGTGGAATCCGGCCACATAGCCAATCCGTCGTCACCATTGTTTCTTACGCTGCAGTTACGAACTGTAGAATTTTTTGTGCCTTGGCAGAAGTTTACACCGTCGGCCAAATTATTTCTGATACGACCATTTTCAATTAGAAGTCCGTCTGCCGGGATTGCTGGTGTATGAGCATAGTCTCCTACCCAGAAGCCGCACTCGAAATGCTCTTCCCAGAAATCATGAATCCTAGAATTTGTACCGAAGTTATCCATAAAGCACTTGTATATTGCACTTTGGCCATAACGTGACCTAAGATTTGAGTTGATGTATACGTTGCTGAAATCCAATTTACCAGTAGCTGCCATTCTAAGAGATATACCACCGCTTGCTGCACTTGCGTTGGTGAACTGCAAGTTTGTGTGCCACATACCAGCTCCTGTAATTGTCATGCTTGAAAGCGGATTAGCAACTGTTCCGATTACCCACATGTTGTTCAAGTTAAACGTACCTGCTGGTATGTATACAGTTTTTCCTGCTGCAGCTGCTGCGTTTACGGTAGCAGTGAATGCTGCGAGATCATCTGTGCTATCATTTGCAGTTGCACCATAGGATGTTACTGACAATGAGTTAGCAGGTTGTGAAATCGCTGATGGAATTGGTTCAACTTCTACGAAGTCTACACCGTATACCAAGCTGTCTCCCGATTTTTGAATCTTGAGAACGTCTCCAGCCTTAAGTGCTGTAGAAAGGACCCAGTGCTTTTCATCAAAACGGAATGCAGTTTGTCCACCGTTTGGAGCATCCCCAGGCTGATCACCCTGGAAATACTGGTACATAAAGTAGGATGTGAGGTTGATAGTTTGAACCTTAGTACCATTTACGTAGCAGTCAAGTGAACCGTTAAGTCCCATGCCATCAGCTGAATCAGGCATTGTAAATCTCATGTTTGCGCCCGCTCCGCCTTGGTTTATTGTCCACTGAACATAGGAACCACTTGAAGGAAGTTCCACATATTTCTGATCTGATGCCTCTGAAGCTGTGAGAGCATAATTGAAGTCAGGGGCTGTACGTAGTATAGCACCGCCACCAATTGAAGCATCTTCTGATTCATACCTCGTGTATGGCATTGTGGCACCGCGGCCACCACTACCTACGGACATGTTTGAGTTGTAGGAGTTGTTTGTTTCATTTGTTTCTGTAGTTGTATTAGCGTTGTCTGCAGTTGCGCTTATTACATGTGTTCCGCCTGTTGCAGTCCATGAGCCGTTACCGTTTACTGTAAGGGTTGAATCTGCAGCTATGGAAGTACCACTATTTACAGATGCAACCTGAGTTCCGTCAACTTTGAATACTACTGTTCCTGCTGTTCCGGCTGTAGTACCCTGGTTCTTAACTACTGCACTGAAGGTTACTGCATTTCCTGCTGTAATATAGGACGGTGACCATGTAATGTCTGTTACAACTAGGTCTATACCGGGCTTTGGAGTTACTGTCAAGCTTATACTATAACTATTGTTTGTTTCATTTCCTTCTATAGTTGTATTTGCATTGTCGACAGTTGCAGTTGCTGTATGACTGCCTACACCTGCTGCAGTCCATGATCCCGAAACTGTAGTAGTTGCTCCTACTGCCAATGGTGTAGTATTGTTTGAACTTGCGGAAACCTGAGTCCCATCAACATTGAACACAACGACTCCAGGTGCTCCTACTGCTGTACCTTGATTCTTTACAGTAGCTGTAAAGTTTACAGTATTTCCGGTTTCAGGAGAAGCTGGCGTGTATGTTAAATTTGTTACTACTAGATCAGGCATTGGGGCGGTAGTAACTGCCATACTCTCTGAGTATTGGTTGTTGCTTTCGTTAGATTCGGACATTCTATTTACATCGTCAACCCATGCCAGTACAGTATGGTTTCCTGTAGTAGCTGCCCATGTAGCAGAGCCGCTAGGTCCGCCAGTTGCAGTAACTGTTACGGAGGCTCCAGCCGCCAACGAAGAAGTGGTATTATCAGACCAGCTTATCTGTGTTCCGTCAAGGGAGAAGCTCACCCCTATTATTGTTCCTGCTGGTGTTGCGCCTGTACCCTGATTCTTTACTACTGCACTAAAGGTTACTGCATTTCCTGTTAAAGGAGATGCTGGAGTAGATGTAATATCAGTTACGATAAGGTCAGGAGTTCCACCGCCGCCACCGATTGTAAGGCCTTCGCTATAGCTGTTGTTTGATTCATTTGATTCCACAGTAGTATTGCTGTTGTCAACTAATGCATCTAATGTATGCGTTCCGCTTGTTGCAGTCCATGTGCCCGTTGCAGTAATTGTCAAAGTAGCACCTGTTGCTATTGAAGTTGTGCTATTTGCGGATGTTGCAACTTGAGTACCATCGACCTTGAATGCAAGGATTCCAGCTGTACCGGCTGCTGTACCTTGGTTTCTCACAACTGCACTGAACGTAACAGCATTACCTGCTGCTGGTGATGCAGGAGTATATGTAATATCCGTTACTATCAGGTCGGGTTGGGTTGGTGCCCCGCCAGTAGTTAAAGTCTCTGAATATTGGTTATTGCTTTCATTTGATTCTGCTATTCTGTTTACATCATCAACCCAGGCTGTTACTGTGTGACTTCCAGTAGTTGCTGCCCATGTAGAACCACTTGGTCCACCATTTGCAGTAACCGTTATAGATGCACCTGCAGCTATAGATGTTGTGTTGTTATCAGACCAGGATACCTGCGTGCCGTCCACCAAAAAGCTGACTCCATTTATAACGCCTGCAGCTTTTGCTCCTGTACCCTGGTTCTTGATTGTCGCACTGAAAGTTACAGCATTGCCTGCAGAAGGACTTGCAGGACTCCATGAGATATCAGTTACAACGAGGTCGAGAGACCCTGAAGTAGCAGTACCATAAGCTTCAAATTCTGCAAGCTGTCCGCCAGTAGCACCACTATTTGCAGTGAAGCTTAAGCGTATGTACCTTGCACTCGTTTCACTGAAAGTTATTGTTACTATATTGCTGCTTGCAGGATCGAAAGTATATGTTGCTGATGCTACACGAGGTGTGTAAGTAACATTATCAGTGCTTGAAAGTACTGACAATGTCTGAGTCCTTGAACCCCATCCTGCATTCAGTTTTAATATCGCTTTGTAAACTGACTGTGCACTTCCTAGGTCAACTGTAAGAGTATTAGGATATGTGCCGGATGCACCTTCCCAATAGGTGTTGACGTTACCATCATTGGCGTTTGTCGCTGCATAGGTCTGCTGTACGCTGCTGGCAGTGATTGTTTTCCCAAGTGTTAAATTAGCAGTGTCTGCTGCATATACAGTCGGAATAAATGCTAAAACCTGAGTTAGAATGAATACTAAAACAAGAATGAGGTGTGTGCACTTTTTTGAACCTTTTTTCATAATCTTACCTCCATTTTACTAGATTAAGTTTTTGCAATTTTATTTTTGTCACACCTTGATGTAAATACTTCAAACCTCTACTTGAATTCATTGTTTCTGTTTTACCACCACCTCCTTGAAACCTGACATACTACAGTGTATTTTTCACTTACGTTTAACGTTAAACCTTAATTAAAATATACCTTTATTTCCATTTCGTGTCAATAAGGTTTTTATTAGATGTATTATCCAAAGTTAAAAAAACTATGCTACCAGGCACAGCACTAAAGCATTTATACATAATAAAGGCATTAATGCAGAGATGATAGTAGTAGACTCATCCAGTAATGGTTGTGAGCAAGAGTTACTAGACGTAATTGTTGAGATGCAGAGTCGAAGAGTGGTATACGTAATCTGCAATCCAGCTACATTAGCTAGGGATTTAAAAATTTTGGTGGAGAAGGGTTATACAGTGAAGGAAGTGCAACCTGTGTATATGTTTCTACATACAATCCATGTAGGGTGTGTCTCCTGTTAGTTTGAAAGAATTAAAAGGTACGATATTTATTTTAAATTCTATTAACAAATTACATTGCAGGTTCTATAATTATTCTATATTGACAACAAAGTATCGAAGAGATAATATATAAATAGTGTATATACACTAAAGTGAAAAGGGTGATAATATGGATAGAGACATTTATGACAAGAAATCCTCTACTTGTAATTGTCTTAATATACGAAGAGCATCTCAAGCAATTACTGAGGTTTATGATGAATTTCTTGCACCTAGTGACTTGAAAATAGGTCAGTTTTCCTTGCTTAAACATATAGATAAATTAGGACCTATAAGTGTTAGCGACTTAGCACTCAGCATCAGACTTGACAGAACTACCCTTGTGAGAAATCTTAAACCATTGGAAGATCGGGGTTTTGTAACTGATATAGCAGCGGAAGGCACTAGAAATCGCCAATTAAAATTAACAGATAAAGGAACTCAAGCCTATAAATCAGCAGAACAGCTTTGGATAAAAGCACAAACTTTTTTTGACGGATATTTAGGCAAGGATAATATAGAAGCTTTTACAGCAATGCTTTCTAAAATTGAGGCTTTAGTGCCTTAATTTTTTTACCTAATAACGTGCACATACACGATTGCGTGAAGATATACTAGCCAAATTTCTTTATCAATACAGAAAATCAGTAAAAAAATTGCTTATGGAGGTCTTGTAATGGAAAATCTAATCAAAACAGAAATCAAAAGGTACTTTCGAGAAAATAAGGAGAATTGGTTTGAAGAAATTAGTGGTTATTATTTTGAAGAACCTGTTATAAAATTTGCATCTTCGGAAGAGTCTTTATTTAATGAGTATAAAGAAATAATTGGTAATCATCACCTTACTCCAAAGGAATCTTTTGAACTAGCTTTTGGAGAAGGTAGTTATAAGGGTGGAACAACTATCAGTATTGTGCTGCCTATAAATGAAAAGACTAGAAAAAGTAATAGAAGGCAAATAGAATGGGCATCAAAGGAGTGGGTGTTAACCCGTACTTATGGAGATGAAATATTTATGACGGGATTTGCCAAGCATTTAGAGGGTTATTTATGTAAGTTGGGATATAAAACCGTAGCTCCTTATTGCGCTGAATGGTTCAAAACTCAGAGATCAGTTACGGGACCAACTTCAAATTGGTCAGAACGACATATAGCTTATGCAGCCGGGCTTGGTACTTTTTCTATAAATGATGCTTTCATTACTGAAAAGGGAATTGCAGTAAAGTTAATTTCAGTTGTTACTGAATTAAAACTTACACCTAATCCTAGAACAGCTAAAAGTCATACCGAAAATTGCTTGTTGTGCAGTAAAGGTACTTGTGGAGCTTGTATTAAGCGTTGCCCCGTTAACGCAATATCTAGGGAGGGACATGATAAGATGAAATGCATGCAATATGTTTATGGTGAAGAATCAAGAATGTTGGCCGAATCCTATGGTGCAAGTCCTAAGGCAGGCTCGGGGTGTGGGTTATGTCAAACTGGAGTACCTTGTGAAGGAAAAAATCCAACTAGAATTGTTTAGTATTACCAAACCAACTCTATACAAAGTAGTAGAAGAAATCAGTAATAAGTGCAGTACTGAAGATCTCATAAAAAGTAGTAACTTTGTGGAGTATAATGGTATTATTTATTTAGAAGTTACCTCGTAATAGTAGAATTTTGTGAAGGAAGGCATATTGTTGACTTAATCCTAAGATTATGCTAAAGTTAGTTTGTAATTTTAAGCTTGTAAATCTTAAATTAATTATATATTTTAGTCTTCTAGGGTTCCGCAGTTAATCACTGGCTGGTCCAAGAGAAGACGCACAGTAACTGTGTACACGGAAGGATAAAAGCCTGGGAGATATTTTTATAATATTTCTTTGGGCTTTTTTATTTTACTTGTTTTCGAATATTCTATGTAATGTTTTTATGGGAAACCCAAACCGTGATATTGGAGGGAGTAATTATGGAATGGTTTTATTTGCTGGTAGCTGGAATTTTTGAAGTAGGTTGGGCAATCGGTTTAAAGTATTCTCAAGGGTTTACAAAACCACTGCCCAGCATACTAACGATTACAGGAATGGTTGCAAGTTTCTATTTTTTATCATTGTCTTTAAAAAGTTTACCAATAGGCACTGCCTATGCAATTTGGACAGGAATAGGAACTATTGGTACAGTATTGTTAGGTGTTATTTTGTTTAAAGAACCCATTAATATCATGCGTGTAGTTTGTATAGTATTCATAGTTAGTGGAATCATTGGTTTGAAATTAGTATCTAATCATTGAGGTTAACAAGAAAATAATTAATTTGAGGAGGATAAGGTTATGAGTGGTTTCAGTTATAAAGATATTTATATTGAAGATGGAAGAAGAGTACTGGAGGTGAACATACTACCTGAAAAGTATTGCAACTTTGATTGTATATTTTGTCCTATCGGAAGGTCGCAAAATAAGGTAGATACCCAAAAGCCATTTGATGAAATGGAAAGTTCATTAAGAGAATTGGAAAGAATGATAGAAAAAACTAAAGCTGAATTGATTTTTATTAACTCAAAAGGAGAAGCCCTAGTCAATGATAAAATTGGTTATATAATTAACCTGATTAAAGACAAAGGTTTGCCGGTAAGATTGCTTTCTAATGGGTATTTACTAGGTAGAGATGAATATGTAGAAATAGCCAATAGGTGTGATGAAGTTATTGGAGAGATAAAAACAATAACCGAAGAAGATTTTCAAAAAGTCCAAAGGCCTATTAATGGGTATACAATAGAAGAATACATTTCAAACATGGTATCCTTCAATAAACAATATAAAGGGAAATTTATATTTGAAATAACAATTATTAAGGGTTATAACGATAATGAAGATTCTATTCAGAAGATAAAAAACATTATTAAGGAAATTTCTCCTGACAAGATAATTATTGCAAGAATGGAAGATGAAATATTTAAGAAAAAACTTGGTATAACTGATGAAAGATTTGAAGAAATTTCAAATGCAATACTAAATAAATAGTAGTGTTTATAATGGAGGATTTCAAATCCTCCATTTTTGGTGCCAGGCACCACACATACCAGATTTAGATACTTATTTGCATTTACAAGTACCTTGCAGTAATAGATTCTTTACAGTTCTTCAAGTCAGCTGGTGTCCCTTCAAAAAGAATTTGTCCACCTTTGCTGCCTCCCTCAACACCCACATCGACAATCCAATCAGCGTGACCGATGACACCAATGTTGTGCTCAATAACAATAACCGTATTACCCTTATCCACTAGGCGGTCAATGATTTTCAAAATACTCGTAATATCAGACATATGGAGACCCGTTGTAGGCTCATCCATTATATAGATATTACCCTTTTTGCTCAGCTCTCTAGCGAGCTTTAAGCGTTGACATTCGCCACCTGACAGCGTATCTAATGGCTGCCCCAAGGTCATATAGTGAAGACCGACATCCACGATATGCTTCAGCTTATTGATAATTTCTTTTTGAGTAAAGAATTCAACGGCTTCTGCGATTGTCATTTCAAGCACTTCAACAATAGACCTGCCATTATACTTATACTCCACAGCTTTATGCTTAAATCTTTTGCCGCCGCAATCTTCACAAATAGTTTCCACAGAATCCATAAATGAAAGATCTGTTTCTATATAACCTCGTCCTTTACATGCTTCACAAGCACCTTCTGAATTATAACTGAACAATCCTGCACTAACTTTATTTTCTTCAGCAAATAATTTACGAATTTCATCCATAATTCCTGTGAAGGTGGCTGGATTAGATCGTAGGTTAGCACTTACTGCTGATTGATCGATAATAATGGCATCCTTATATTCCTTCGCAAAGACACCATTAACAAGTGTGGATTTGCCAGAACCTGCAACACCAGTTACAACAGTGAATATCCCTTTAGGTATCCTTAAACTAACGTTCTTCAAATTGTGCAGGCTACTTTTTTTTGTTTCATAAAAATCAGTACTCATTCTTGGCTTACTCTTAATCGGCAAGATTCTTCCAATGTATTCACCGGTTAGTGTACCTGAATTCAAAAGATCCTTGTATGAGCCTTCAAACATAACCCTTCCACCCATCGTACCTGCCTTTGGACCAACATCAACAATATGATCTGCAATCTTGATAACGTCCGGGTCATGTTCAACCACAATCACGGTATTACCTTTATCCCTTAACTTGACCAATAATTCATTCAACCTATGGACATCTCTGGGGTGTAAGCCGATGCTTGGTTCATCAAAGATATACATAACATTCATCAGGCTGCTGGTCAGGTGCTTTACCATTTTAACACGTTGTGACTCGCCACCGGATAAAGTAGATGTTTCTCTGTCCAAGCTGACATAGTCTAGCCCGATATGAATTAAATCATTTAAGCGCTCGGACAAATTATCAATAACTGGTTTTACATTTTTGTCCTCAATCTTTTGAACCAGTTCCATAAGTGAATCAACTTGGATTGCTGTAATATCTGCGATGTTATAACCCATGATCTTTGATGACAATACCGTTTCATTATATCTTTTCCCACAACAATCATGGCATTGTTCTTCCGTTGTAAAAGGTGCAATTTTCTCTTTAGATGTCTCTGATTTCTCAAATTGTGTTTTAACGTTTTGTCTGATAAATCTTTCAACAAGTCCTTCATAGGATGTATTCATGCCCTCAACAATTGAGGATTTTATTTTTTCTTCTTTACAAAATACGAGCTTATGGTACTCCTCTTTTGTATAATCTTTAATTTTTTTATCACAATCAAAAAAGCCAGTAGACGCATACCCTTTCCACTGCCAACCCCCTACTTTAAAACCCGGGAGTAAAATCGCACCTTCGTTTAGCGATTTTTCTTTATCTAAAGTCTTGTCAAGATCTAAGGTAACAATCCTTCCAATACCTTCACAGGTCTTACACATGCCATTTGGATCATTAAAAGAGAAATAATTGGATGGACCGATATGAGGCTGACCCATGCGTGAAAACAATAATCGTATTATCGGATTAATATCTGTAATAGTACCAAGTGTTGAACGCGAATTTCCACCAATTCTTTTTTGATCAACAATAATCGCCAGTGATAAGTTTTTAATAGCATCAACATCAGGATGTCTATACTTCGGCATAAACCCTTGAATAAATTTACTGAAGGTTTCATTTAACTGCCTTCCAGCTTCCTGCGCAATTGTATCAAAAACGATGGAGGATTTACCAGAACCCGACACCCCTGTAAAAATTGTAATTCGTCCTTTGGGAACCTTTAAATCGATGTTTTTTAGGTTATTTGCCCTTGCCCCTAAGATTTCAATATATTCGTATTCCATGTTTTCCTCCTGGTGTTTTAATAATAGTCAATGTAACTTTATGATAAGGCCTATGGATATTGCCGTAAATTTTTTTGGTTAGCACCCAAAATTCGCCTGCTGAAAGCTCAAAATAACAATATAAGTATACCTTTTTTTCGAAATAAATGTAAATAATTAGCTGGATATTGAAGGGAGCGATAAATAAGGGCAGTTTTGCATGCAAAGGTACTTTGTGACACAGGAATTTACCTGTATTAAGCTTTTTGATATAATAGGCATATTACCACAGGGGCATCTGGATGATAAAGATTTTGAAAAAGCAGAAAGCCTTATTGGAGGATAGTGGATTCATATTGGTAATGAAGGGAATACAATGATGAGAGATCGTGAAAAGCTAGAAATACAGAGAGCACAAAAATTATTATATGATCAATACGGTGATAATGTAATAAATATATTAAATGGACAATCAATGTATGATTATTTTGAAAAACATAAGCTTACGGAATATGGTCAATTTGCCCCATTTAATGAAGCAATGTGTGTAGGAAATGCAGTAGAAGATATTTTTTCTCTAGAGTTTATTTCTTGTCGCTGTGCTGCACATCATGTGACATTGGAACAATATAAGCAAGTAACTTTAGAACCTCTGCAGAAGTTATTTAACAATAATGCTAAATGCATTGCTTTGTGGTTTGGTGATGATATGTTTTGCCAAATAAATTTTCTTACGATATTGGCTTATTTAGATGAAATAAATTTCAGCGGTAAAACATTCTTTAACTTAGTAAGAGATAATGCTGTGGAAATAGAAATATTTGAAATAGATATAAAAGGATATAAAAAATTATATAATCAAGTCATCATATATAGAGAATTACCGAATGTTGTTCTTATGCCTGTATTGTATAATGGGATTATACTTTATTTGGAGTATTTACATGAAGAAAATGAGATTAGTTCTTATATTAAAAATCATTTAAATCTTTCAGAAGAGGAATTAATAGAAAGATTATTTAAGACTTTTCCTCAATATGGGTTGGGTGATACTCAGTATATGGATTTGATTAGGAACTGTAAGGGGTAATGAAGAAACATGGATTCCTGGTCTCATATGATGGTATGATGTTTGAACTATAAATCATGCTTTTAATTTTTTATCATAAAACACAATAATTTCAAGGCTTTTTTAGGAAAATTAAATGCAATCCATTTAAAGTATAGTTGTAAGGTATAAACAACTATACTTTAACTTTACATGACCTTAGAATAATAAGTTCTTAATTATTAGGTTAAATTATATTTGAGTACCAAAAATTCATTTATGGAGGATGACACATGAAAAATAATAAGAATTTATTAAAAACTGAAGATAAATCAAGAGCAGAATTAAGAAAAATGTTTCCACATGATGGTGAAGAAGAAATTAATGACCTTGAGGATATCAAAAAGTCTCATAAGCAATCAGGGCAAGCTCTAAAAAATACAACAACAAGATCATAAAAAAGAGCTGCAAGCGCTAGATTTACTCAGTTACTCGTTGTATGCTAACTAGGACACATCATTCACTGTGAGGCGGTAGTTTTGGTGGTTAAAAAGTAGAGTAGTATGTAAAATCCTCTGTTGATTAATCAACAGAGGAGTTTTGTTGTATAAATAAGCTCTTATGCTCTGCACCTGTTATCACATTGTATTATCCAAATTTTATAAATCTATTACGAGTTTCACTGGTACTTACTATGCAATTATTATATACTATATATAGGCTGGAAGAATTTACTATAGGAAAGTAATTATTTTTATTGACTCTGTAAAGTTAATATGAAAAACTAGCACAATGTTTCATAGGATAGCTCTAA
>ENA-OFDP01000025-OFDP01000025.1-metagenomes-genome-assembly--contig:-NODE-25-length-101624-cov-10.410755_pt1 | contig 101624 bp, 92 predicted proteins | sample MGYA00153389_OFDP01 | MGnify analysis MGYA00153389
TTTTGCATGAGGATTTGCTCCTTTCTGGGAGGTAAATTGTTTTCTAGCAGAAACACTGTACCAGAAAGTGTGGCAGGTCCTCAATTTTCATTTAACTTTACAAAACGTACAAATTTAAAAGGAGAATTATTTATGAAAGAAAAATCATCAACTTGGCGTCCTATAATATCCTCACTGATGTTGGGCATGGTGTTAGCCATATTGGTTACTATTGCATCAGCAGTTTCAATAATTAATAAATTTAGCAGCATAGGCGTTATGCTTACCCAAGCAGGAGCATTTTTAATAATGGCGGTTATACTTACATTCTATATGACAACAAAAGGAAAAACACTAGGCATGTTTGGCTTTAAGAAGTTTGAGATATCAAAATCTAGGGAAGTGCTTTATTACATTCCTTTGCTGATTATTGCATTGGTTCAACCAGTAATAGGGGGAATCAATATGAAACTATCAATATTAGAAGTAATAGTTATACTACTATTTACCCTTATTGTTGGATATACAGAAGAAACACTTTTTAGAGGGGTAATTAAAGAAAAGCTGCAATCTAAGGGAACAACCTTTTACATCATCTTTTCCTCTGTATTCTTTGGAATGCTTCATATTGCAAATGCACTAAATGGAGATAATTTGTCTGTTGCTATAATCCAAGTAATCAATGCATCTCTTGTAGGTATTATTCTCGCCGAACTTATAACTCTTAAGGATAATATTGTTCCTCTTATTGCTTATCACTGTATGTATGATGCGCTGGCTAAAATAGTTAGTCCTGCTGCTAGCAGTAAAGAGCTACTGATAATTTCCGTCCTGGCAGTTTTTTATGTATTATATGCTGTTTATCTGCTTGGTATATTGAAGAAGAGAAATGTAAGGCTGAAACAGGAGCATGAACAGATATGTCTTTAATTTTACGAATGTTATAGATCAACCCTCGACAATTGCAGAGCGGGTAGTTAAATAAAGAGAACTAAATAATGGAAGGTAATTCTACAATATTTCGTATGGTTATTATTAAGGAAAGCACTGGAAAAATTAGCATCTAGAATATTTGAATAGATAAGTGCCAGGCATGTCAGTTGTTATAACCAACGTGCCTGGCACTTTTGTGTTTACAAGATACTTAAGGACCTAACTGCTTTGTTATCTTGGACTTACTGGAGGGGCAATGGGTTTGACACCTTCGTTGGTATATACCTTAGCCGGGAAAGTTATCTCGCCGGTTTTTGACATATCCTTCAGACTTGCAACTTCCATTTTCCCCTGTGATAGAGAGTATAGGTAATCCCCAATATAAACGAGACGATTGATGTTAAGGTTATAATTGTAGTTTTTATAATCCCCAGTGCCAGGCACGGATGCATTTGGCTGGTGCGTGACAGTGCCTTTAAAGCTAAAGGCGTCTTTGGAGATATTGTATACATAAGCTCCTGAGAAATCAGTGACATAAGGGGTCTTTCCTGCAACGTTAATTGGGAAAGCCATAATGCCTTTATCAAGAGAAATCATCAGTGCTTTATGGTTGTATTGAAGCTCGGAATAAGTTCCTGCAACCCCAATGACTTCTTTGCTCTTTTCTGTAGGAACTGCTGGATTTGTTACGTCAAAGAGGGAGAGCTTAAAGCCACCGGTGGTCACACGACCATCCTTTTCTACTGTATCCGTGCCAAAGCCCAATACATGATTTTCATCTAATATATGCATATAGGTAGAGAAACCAGGTATTTTGAGGTAACCAAGGACCTTAGGGGCAGTAGGGTTAGCTGCATCTATTACAAAGAAAGGGTCCACCTGCTTAAAGGTTACCATATATATCCGATTGCCGGCAAAACGGGTGCTATAAATACGTTCACCTGGTGCTAAATCTGTTAATTTGCCTATTTCTTGTAAATCAGAGTTAAGGATATATACATTATTTTTAGAGATATCTTTTTCATCCCACATTTGGCCGGTTGTTGTCGCAATTCTTAGGTTGCCGTTAAATTCATCCATAGAGAACTGATTTAAGACAGAACCAGGGGCAGAACCTCTTGCCTCATAGTTTATCTGGCCGTTTTCAAGTTTAAACTTATATATGACTGTTGCTTTATTATAGTTTGGCAAATAAATTAGGGAGTTGTATTGGGCTGCGTATTCATATTTTGTAAAGGACAGATAAAGGTTATCTGCAGAAGCATAAACGATTTCTGCTGAACCTAAGTAAGTCTTTACATCGACAACATCACTAGCCAAATCAATACCGATTGTTAACATATAATTAGGTGTAACATAATTTGGGAAGTAGTGAATATTGTTGTAATCTACAACGGTAATTTTACCTGTAATATTATTTGCATACTTTGGTTTAAACTGATAATCATATACAGCCTCTAACTGTTTCTTGTATTCAGCATCAGAGAGGCCTGTTGGATTAGAAGGTCCACTATAAACTGGCATTGTAGGCGCCATTTTTTCAGTTGGCATCGTCATAGGATATATTGGCCCCACACCCCAATAATTAAGGGCTTTGCTGGATATTACATAAAGTTTATCTTGAATCAATCTAGAGGAAACGTAGCTTCCTTCAAAATCCATGTCTTTACAAAGAACAGGTTTTGAGGGATTTGCAATATCATAAACAAGTACAAAAGTATTGTTGGTTGAGTAAGTAGGTGCGAAATCAGGTCCTAATTTCGATATCAAGTCTTTGGGATAGCCATACATTACATAGCTTGTTCCAATCAGTACCAGACGATTGCTTTCAACATAAATATCTGTCACATAACCACGTTGATCTGGCACATCTATGGTTGAAAGAATTACAGGTTTGACTGGATCTGGATTAATAATATGTACACTATTTTGATTCAAACTAAAAATGTTCTTGCCATTGGTTTTAATGATGTCACCTTCATCAACACCTATTGTTTGATTGTTAGTCCCAGAAAAATCTTCAGAAGGTTTTGTAGGACTTACAGGTTGAGCTACATTTGAGCCGGTTGTGGGCTTAGCAGCGGGTGCTGGTGCTGGAGTTGGCGCGGTAGCAGGCGCAGCAGTATTTGTTTCTTTTGATATGAAACTACGATTGATATAGGAGCTTAGTATATTATTGTAATGCAATAGCTGAGTAAAAGCAGCAGAACTGCCCAGTATCGGAAGTTTATCCTCTGCGACTGGAACAATGGTTGTCTTGGTTGAGATATCTATACGATTGCTAATTGCATTCCAAGTAACCTTGTGACCAAGTGTTTCAGCAACAAAACGGAGAGGTACAAGTGTTCTTTCATCTTGAATCCTAGATGAGGTATCAAGAAAATGAACCTGTCCATTGACCAATACGGCTTGGTTATTAGGCTCAAGCAATACTTCGATGAATTTGTTTTTTACGATGGCTTGGCTTGTTTCTTTGTTCCAGTCGACAGTTGCGCCAAGCTTTTCAAAAACACCACGTAGAGGTACTAAGGTACGGCTCTTATCGATTATGGGCTTAGTATCCAAGGTTAGTTTTTGTCCGTCAATATAAATGGAGATGGCAGAACTATTGCTGTCAGCCTGAATTTGATATTGAGGTAGTATGAACATGCTAAGCAGCATGGATGTGAGAATAAAGAAAGATATGATCTTTTTCAATTGAGGCCCCCCTTATTTAAAATATGATTTGATTATATTATAGCCTTTAGACGTAATAAGTGGTTGAAAGTTGCAAAGTTATTGCATTTTTCTTGATAAATAAGTCTGGTTTGGCATGAAGCAGGTTCAAAATGGGAAACGTTCTAAAGTGAATAGAAAGAGGAAAGTAATGTACCTATAAGTCGATAATCACCCATTGTTATTTATGTTCGCATGTATTAATATTATATCTATACAGTAGTTAAAAAAGGAGGCATAATTATGAGCTTTAGAGAATTTACAGCAAATATTTCATCAACCAGAAATTTCGAGGGGACCCGTTTAGAGGGGAAATACATAAATGATATCAGCGCTTACATAGGTGAACTTAATGAAAGCATTGGTAAAGAAAAAGGCTTTTCATTTATTATCTTAGAAAATGGTGATGATGTTTACAAGAGTTTAGAAGGCGTTGGCGGTTATAGCGGCGTTATGATTAAAAGCCCGCACTACATTGGACTTACTATTTTGAGTGAAAATACTGAAACTGAGTTTTACGGTGCCTATTATATGCAGGCAATCGTAAAGAAATTATACGGAATGGATCTTGGCAGCTGCTGGATAAATGTTAGAAACGTAACTCAAGACATAAAGTCAGAGTTGTTAAAGGGTCATACAGGAGGTATGAATTATCTTTTAGCATTTGGTTTAGCTGACCATAACGCTAAGAATAAGGTACCTCATATTACAGTAACAACGGGAGATTCTACATATAAGCAAGACCCTTATGGAACGAAAGTAACTGAGCCAACAGATGCAGACAAGGCAAGGCTTTCACTGGGGGAATTGGTATACTTATATGAGTGGGGAAAAGAAGCGACATACACAGAGCTGGAGAACAGAGGGGTAGCGGATATATTTTTATATGTTAGAAATGCACCATCATATAAAAATATCCAACCTTGCAGATTGATACTAAAGGATGGAGATGCAGAGCTTGCAATTGTAGATCCTGAAAATAAACAAAACTATATTGATGCAGGCATAATGATGTTTACACTTGAGGGATTGGCTAAGGAAATAGGAATTCCTTGCAAGTGGGATTTTGTACAAGAAGAGTCCGGCAATAAGGAATATAGTATTGTAGCAAACATAGAACTTTAAATGATTGGGAGAAATAGTTTGTATTTCTCCCTTTTTAATGCGTACTCTCCTGTGATGGATATAAATAAATGAGAACATAGGTACAGGCCTTTTAAACCTATGGGACTGTTTTTATAAGACTAGCTCCTCAAAATAAGCAAGAAAAGTCAAGATATTCATAAAAAAAAACCATATAATTGATGTAAATGCAGTTTTAAAGATTGGAGGAACACCATGGATTACAGTGAACAGATTCAAGCTTCTATAGCATATATTGAAAACAACTTAACAGAGAGAATTTTACTTGAGAATTTAGCGAAGCAGACCTTTATTTCTAAGTATTATTATCATAGATTATTTCATCAATTCACTGGTGAAACGGTCATGTCATTTATTAGAAAAAGGCGCCTTACAAAAGCTGCCAAAGAATTAATGGAAAGCGATATTAAGATAGTTGATGTTGCATTAAAATATCAATTTGGATCTCAGGAAACCTTTTCTAGGGCTTTTAAGAGAATGTTTGAGGCTTCTCCAGGAGAGTTTAGAAGGGCTAACATTAGTATTCTACAATACAAGATGATAGACTTATGCCATAGAAATGTTAGTAGGCAATGGACGATGGATTCAAGGTGTCAAGCTGCATAAATCACGTTTGTATAAGAGGAGAATTTTATGAGTTATGTACCAATGGTTATTGAACAGACTAGCAGAGGTGAAAGATCCTATGATATTTATTCAAGACTATTAAATGATCGGATCATAGTCTTAAGTGAAGAGATAAATGATGTCACAGCAAGTATAATAATAGCTCAAATGTTGTTTTTGGAAGCAGAAGACCCGGATAAGGACATTGTTTTTTATATAAATAGCCCTGGAGGAGTAATAACTGCAGGACTTGCTATATATGATACAATGCAATATGTTAAACCAGATGTAGTTACAATATGTTTGGGTATGGCTGCAAGTATGGGATCGTTTTTGCTGGTTGGAGGCACTAAGGGCAAAAGATTTGCTTTGCCAAACAGTGAAATTATGATACATCAACCATCTATTTCAGGAGGCTTAAGCGGTCAGGCTACTGATATAAAGATTTATGCAGATAGAATACTAAGAACTAAGAAAAAGCTTGTAGAAATATACAGTGAGAAGACCGGGCAGCCAAAAGAAAAGCTTGAGCATGATATGGAAAGAGATAATTTTATGACATCAAAGGAAGCCTTAGAGTATGGTCTTATTGATGAAATACTTACCAGATAAGTTTAGAATGATTGCTATAACTACCTAAGTGGAATGTTGCCCACTGCTAATTCAGAACAATTAAAAGTTTTAATGCACCTAAAAGATGATTCCAGTGTTGTACACGGATCATCTTTCTTTATTTCTATCGATACTCAGTAAGTACATAAATAGTATTTGGTTGACATCTTATACCAACTTTGATATCTTAAAGCTAATTTACTTACTAAAGCAAAAGGATATGGCCGTAGATGCCGTAGTTACTCAAGTATAATCGATATAATGAGGGGGAACTCAGATGAAAGTAGTAGCTTTTAATGGAAGTCCTAATAATGAGGGAAATACTTATCATGCTATAAAAATAGTGATTGATGAGCTGGAAAATGAAGGGGTAGAAACGGAAATAATTCATGTTGGCAATAAGTTAATTAGAGGGTGTTTGGCATGCAAGCAATGTTCAAAAAACAAGGATGAAAAGTGTGTTATTCAAGGTGATGAGGTTAATAACTGGATTCAAAAGATGAAGGAAGCAGATGGTATAATTCTTGGTTCGCCAGTACACTATTCATCAATCGCAGCGACCATGAAAGCCTTCTTAGACAGAGCCTTCATGGTTACAAGCGTTAACAACGGGATGCTAAGACATAAGGTTGGGGCTGCCGTAACGGCGGTAAGACGTTCTGGAGGGGTAACTACCTTTGACCAGCTGAACAACTATATCAATTACTCTGAAATGCTGATGCCAACTTCGAAATATTGGAATGTAATTCATGGTGCAACACCGGGGCAGGCATTACAGGATACAGAAGGCGTGCAAATAATGAGGGTGCTTGGAAAAAATATGGCATGGCTTTTGAAACTGGTAGAAAACGGGAAGGGAACTGTTAAGGAACCAGAAATCGAAAGCAAGGTATATATGAATTTTATACGTTAGTTTGTTTTATGCAAGCGCAAGGGATCAGCTATAAATATTTTTCATGCATTGAGGTAAAATACCTTTGAAAAACTATTTATAAGGAGTGTTTATAATGGAGCCAGTACAAACTACATCGCAAGTACCGCAAGATGTCCAGGCAGTAATGAAGAATGTTGGAAATTTTCAGGGTAAATTTAATTTAGAAAAGTCAGGGTTTAATGAAAACATGCCAGGTCATAAAACAAGTCATGATATGATACTACGTCAACAGCCTAGAACAGTGAAACAAGAAGGCTCGGGTATCAACCTTCCCTATGAAGTGCGTAGAGAAATGGCGTTGATGTTAGATGATCATCAATGTGCATTAGCTACGGCACTTCATCAGTATAATAAGCACCACTGGCTGTCTGAAGGAGCAGAGGGATTTATTAGTATCCATGAACTGCTTAATGAACACGTTGAACAAACAACAAAACACATTGACGAAGTAGGGGAGCGTGTTGCAAGATTAGGTGGAGTACCTACTGCGCACCCTGTTACACAGCATGAACTTTCCTATATTAAACATGAGGTAGAGGGAAGATACAGCGTAAGAGATTTTCTAAGAAACGATTTAGAGCATGAGTTGAAAATACAACAAATGCTAAGACAAACAATTAAGCGTGCTCATGAATTAGGTGACTTCGGTACAGTTGAAACCTTGGAAGAAGTATTGAAAGATCGTGAAGATTTAGGTTACCATCTCTACAGCGTTCTTGAAGATGATTCCCTTCTAAGGGGTATGAATCACTTAATGGACAATAGAAATGATATTGTTGGCGATGGAAATGTAAGCTCAAATAATAAATTGCAATAACAATAGTAAAGTAAGGCCCATAAGCTGAGAAGTATTCAGTTTATGGGCTTTAATAATGTCACTTGTTGTCATGCTTCAGCCACTTGCTAATTTTACAGCTGAGATGGTAGAATGTGGTTAATATAGGTGAGGAGGAAGCAGTATGGCAAAATTATTATTTCAAGGACACGGCAGTTTTCGTATTACAACGGATAATAATGTTGTAATTTATATCGATCCATATGCAGGAGATACTTCGACTACTGAAGAGATGAAGGCGTACGCTGCTTTAGATATTGATTACGCGCTTCTTCCCATAGATGGATTCTATAATATGGGTCCAATTGAAGCAGCTGAGTGCGCGGAACTAATCGGATCAAAGCATGTAATTCCCATACATATGACCCCAGGGATGCTGTTTGATGAACAAAAGGCGGGGCAGTTTAAAGCAAATAATAGGCTGATTGTTAGATCTGGTGAAGAGATTAGACTATAGAGCTTTATGAGGATTGAGCAGGTAAGGAGGTCATGTTATGAAAGGTATATTTGATGTACTTGAAGAGTTAAGAATAAATGCTGAAAAATCAGGAGAAGAAGTAAAGACTAGAAAAATAATTAAAGATTATATGGCAAATTTAAAGGATTTTAAGGAAGAACAAATAGGAAATTCATTAATTTATTCTTATAGTACTGAAAAGCGGGATGGAAAAGTTATTGCAATAAGAGCAGACTTTGATGCAGTACTTACAGATGAAGGAGTCTATGCACATAGATGTGGTCATCATGGTCATACAGCAATTCTTTTAGATTTTGCCACTAAGGTAAGTGAATCGGCAGATAAAGATGTTATACTTATTTTTCAATCAGCCGAAGAAACGGGTGCTGGCGCGCCAGAGCTTATTAACAACGGTTTTTTCGAAAAATATAAACCAGATATAATATTAGGCTGTCATAACTTTCCCGGATATAAGGAAAATGATGTTATTATACGTGCAGGAAATTTCAACAACTCTGTAATTGGATTCAAATGCAGTTTAAATGGAAAACCTTCACATGCAGCCTATCCTGAACATGGAATAACGCCAGCATATGCTACGGCTAAGCTGGTGAATCAATTAGAAAGCATGGGAGCATTGGATGCAAATATAAGCATTACTCATATAAAAATGGGAGAATATCAATACGGAACTTCCGCAGGTAATGCAATTATACTTGGCACAATAAGGTCTTTAGATGACAGAGCAATTCAAAATATTGTGAAACAGATTGGTGATTCCTTAGACAAATTAGGAAATGAGTATAATCTAGAAGTTGAAATAGAGACTTCAGAATATTTTAAGGGAATTGTTAACTCCATAGATGTAACGGAGAAAATCAAGCAAATATGTATAGATAAGGGTTATCCAGTTTCTAATATGGAGGAGCCATTCAGGGCAGGAGAAGATTTTGGGTTCTATTTAGATTATACAAAGGGATGCTACTTTGGTATTGGTGCAGGGGAAAACTACCCTGACTTACATACAAAAGACTATTACTTTAATATAAATAATCTAAAATATACTTCAATGCTTTTGTTTGATTTAGTGGGAGACCTTCTTAAAAAGTAAGGATTGCCACAAGGCAATCGACATGATTACGAGAAATGATAAAGCTATTAAAAAGCCCCTTCCACTGCGCTGAAATCGCAAGGGAAGGGGCTAAAATTTTGCATTCTTACTTGTCAAATATACGTGGGAATACACGCTGCAAGAATGATTTCTTTGATTTTTGCTGAGACTGAATGATATTTGCTTCAGAGCTAACGTTATCCACTTTGACACCTGTGGAATGAGGTATCGCAGGCTTGGCGATTGTATGTGTCAGTTTTATCTCTGCAGCAGGCTGTGAAGGGGTGTTCTTTTTGACAGTATTATGCGTATTGGCCGCAGATTGTACAGGGCTATTCTTCTGTTGGGGCTGAGGGGGCTTGTTTTGGGCAACTTTAAAGTTTGATCCCGAAGCAGTTTGAGAGGACTTGACCTTCAGTGAATTTGCTTGTATCCATTTATCAGCTTTAGCCTTGTGTTCGATTAGCGCAGCCTCAGTAGGTAATTCTGCCTCAGCTATCATAGCGCCGATATGTTCCTCTATAGCATAAAGGCTCATGATGTCTTCGCCAGTAACCAAAGATATAGCGCGACCGCCACTTCCGGCTCTGCCAGTACGCCCAATTCTATGAACATAACTGTCTTTTTCTAATGGGACATCATAGTTGACAACTAGGGATAAGTCATTGATATGAATACCTCGAGCTGCAACATCTGTGGCAACCAGCAGATGAAATTCACCCTGCTTGAACTGTTGTATGGTCTTTAGGCGTCTACCCTGAGGGATATCCCCGTGTAATGCCTGACACTCATAGCCCTTTCGAGTTAAAAAGCTTTGAACTCTATCCACCGCTATTCGTGTATTACAAAAAATCATACAGCTTTCCGGCTGCTCTACAAGAAGTAGACGGCTCAGCTGGTTGTTCTTATCATTATGATCAACACGATAATATACCTGTTCAATGGTATCCACTGTCATGGTTTCGGATTCAATCTCAATAGTGACTGGATGTTTCATGTACTCTCTACAAATCTTACGAACTTCTGCGGGTATTGTAGCAGAAAAAAGTAGAGTAACTCTATCTTTGGGCAGTGCTTTGATAATCCGTATTACTTGATCTATAAAGCCCATATCCAACATCCTGTCTGCTTCATCAAGTACCAGAAAACGTATTTGCTTGGTAGCTAAATTACCTTGACGAATGTGATCAAATACCCGACCTGGGGTACCGGTAACAATAGAAATACCTTTATTTAGGGCTTGTATCTCAACATTCATGTTGTGCTGCCCATATACAGCGGTTGTCTTGTGCTGAAGATACTTTGACATTTTTTTTAGATCACTATCTACCTGAACTGCCAATTCTCGTGTCGGGGTAAGAATCAGACCTTGGGGCAGTGTAGCTTTAGGATCAATCATTTGCAGCATAGAAATACCAAAAACAGCAGTCTTTCCACTACCTGTTTTGGACATAACAATCAGATCTTCCTTATTTAAAATATGAGGAATTGCATCACTTTGCACCTCTGTAGGTGTCTGAAAGCCCATCTCTTCTATAGCCTTTAATATGGGAGGCGTAACGCCTAAATCATTAAAATTTTTCATTATTATCTTCTTTCGTCATTGACTTCATTAATTATTAGATATTCTAATTATATCATTTTCTTCTAGTTTGTTCTATATACGAGAAAAGAGGCAACTATCGTGTTTTAATTAAAGGATGGAAGTCAAGGAGAACAGTTATTTTGCATTTCGTTTTCTAAAATAGTATAATATTACAGTTGGTGGATAAAATGTCAAGGCGAGAAATGATTCGGAGTCCAATTGGTTTTTATCTTGTAAAGATGGAGGCTAGTTAGGGAAGGTGTCTTTTAAAGGAATAGCAAAATAATATACTTAGGTGGCTATTTTTTTAGAATATAATTTATTTATTAATATTATGAGGTGGTAGACAATGGTACAAGAATTATTACAGGCATTTATTCTTATTTTTATAGCTGAAATGGGCGACAAGACCCAAATATTAGCTATGGCATTTGCTACAAGATTCCCGGTGAAAAAGGTTCTGCTGGGTATCTTCTTAGGTTCTTTATTAAATCATGGATTGGCTGTCGTTTTTGGCAGTTATATTTCGAACTTTATACCAATTAATACAATTCAAATCGTTGCTGGCTTTGCATTTGTTATGTTTTCTCTTTGGACCTTAAAGTCAGATGGAGATGATGAAGAAGATGAAAAGCCAAAATCCAAGTTTGGACCAGTGGTAACAGTAGCTTTAGCCTTTTTCATAGGAGAATTAGGAGACAAAACTCAGCTAACTGCAATTACACTGGCGACTGATGCTCTATATCCCTTGGTAATATTGATGGGGACCGTCTCAGGCATGATAGTCACCGGCGGAATAGGCATCATCATCGGTAAAAAGTTAGGCGGCAAGATACCAGAATTCACTATAAAGATAGTAGCGGCTTCTGTATTTATGTTCTTTGGCGTTACGAAGCTCTATCAAACCTTGCCAAGTGATTATCTCAGCTTGCTGAATATTTCAATATTTACAGTTATAGTAGCTGTTGCAGCCTTTATATTATTAAGACCGGCAATAATAAGAAGACGTCAAGGACGAGAGTCTATATATGTTAAAAGTTCTAGAGAACTATATAATTACTATCATCAAGTTGGAAAAAATATCGATAAAGTTTGCCTAGGGGTAGGTAGTTGTGGAGAATGCCAAGGTAATAATTGCTTAGTGGGCCACACAAAAGAATTAATTAGGAAAGGCTTAAATGAAAGTGAGCCATCACAAAATGAACTTGATTCACCTAATGGAGAAAAACCAGATAAGAATTATAATAAGGCGAAAGTATTGGAGAGTTTAAGACTGACTCTTGAAGTAATTAGTAAAGATCCTAATAATATGAAGGACGAGAATATTCATGCCATAAGAAGAAATCTTGAAATCATATTGTTTGGAAGAAGTATTGGGAAAATCAACAATTGGGCCGAATATAAGAAGATTCTAAAAGACATAGATAAAACAGTTGCTATAAGTGTTTTAGAGGATATAGAAGATTAAGTATAGAAGTTATTCTTTAGCATAAATACATATATAATTACGACACAGTAAGGTTATTGATGAATAGCTCGAATCTTGCGGAGAAGTATTTTATTATCAAGTTGTATAAAGGATTTCAAATAATAATATAAGTATATTTCAAGTTCCCCCACACTAGCGTTTGGGGGAACTTTTTATTTAAGATACTCTTCAAATGAACATAATATCTTGTCGTATGTGTCAAAGATAGAAATAATTGCAGAGACGAAAAAATATAAAAAATCCTATTGACCATATTGGTCAATAGGTGTATATTGATTTTATTGACTGATGTAGTCAATGGGATTTATAAAGCTCTTTCAATGAAAGGAGGCAAATATTATATTTTCAAAATTTACAAAGTTGGATCCTGAAAAGCGGGAACGTATTTTGAATGCGGCAATGAAGGAGTTTGGACAAAAGGGTTTTAAGAATGCATCTACAGATGTAATTGTGAAGGAAGCGGCTATTTCAAAAGGTGCTTTATTCCATTACTTCAACAATAAAAAGGGCTTGTTTTTATATTTGTATGACTATTGCATAGATATTTTTAAGAACGATATGCAAATGAAGTTCAATGTGGATGAAAGGGATATTTTCACAAGAAGAAGACAGGCAACATTGCTTAAAATTGAAATTTTGAAAAAACATCCTGAGATGTACGATTTCTTGGCAACGGGATATATGGATGACTCTAATGAAATAAAAACTGATATACTGAGTAGAAATACGGAATTAATTGCAATGAGTCTGGTTTTTTTAAATGAAGGCATTGATACTTCAAAATTTAAAGATGGGCTAGATGTCAAAAGAGCGATAGATATTATTACTTGGACCATTGAGGGATTCACCAATAAAGAAATGCATAGAGTAAAGAATTTCTCTTTGTATGAACAAAATTTTGATGAAGTGTTAAAGGAACTAGATATTTATCTGGAAATGTTAAAAAAGAGCTTCTATAAATAATAAGGGGGTTTCTGACATGAATGTTATAGAAATTAAAAATCTTACCAAAAACTACGGTAAGGCAAGAGGTATTACGGATGTTAGCTTTAGTGTTGAAGAGGGTGAAATTTTCGGATTTATCGGTCCAAACGGTGCAGGTAAGTCAACCACAATCAGAACTTTATTGTCTTTGATTTATCCAACCAGCGGAAGTGCTACGATTTTTGGAAAAGACTGTATAAAATTTGCTCCCGAAATCGCCAAAGAAATTGGCTACTTGCCTTCTGAGGTATTCTATTACGACAAAATGAGGGTAATTGACCTTCTAAAATACTCAGCCAGCTTCTACAAAAAGGATTGCAGCAAAAGAATCGTAGAACTTGCAGCAATAATGGACTTAGACCTCAAAAAGAAAATTGATGATTTATCCTATGGAAATAAAAAGAAGGTGGGTATTGTCCAAGGCTTACTCCATGAGCCGAAGCTGATTATACTTGACGAACCTACTAGCGGCCTTGATCCGCTTATGCAGCAGAAGTTCTTTGATTTATTGCTGGAGGAAAACAGAAAAGGCGCAACAATTCTTTTGTCTTCTCATGTTTTAAGCGAGGTTCAGAGATTATGCAGCCGTGTCGCAATTATTAAAGAAGGCAAGATCATTAAAGTGGAAAGCATGAGTAATTTAACAGAAAACAACTACAAAAAATTCAAGGTTGAATTGAAATCAGAAATTGATAAAAACCACTTCAATATTGGTGGCGTGAACAACCTAGAAATAGAAAACAATATGATGAGCTTTTTATTCAAGGGCAACATCAACCAGATCATGAAAAAGATTTCAGAAGTAGAAATAAAGAATGTTTGGATTGAAGAGCCAAGCCTTGAGGAAATCTTTATGCACTATTACGAAAAGGAGGCCTAAGGGTTATGAATATATTTCTACATGAACTGAGGGCTTACCAGAAATCAATATTTATATGGGCAGGTTCAATGGCTGCCATAGCTGTTATGTATATACTCATTTTTTCAGGAATGTCTACGGATATTGAGACATTTAAAAACTTGCTTCAAAGTCTTCCGGAGGTTGTAAAAAAGCTTCTAAGTATATATGTTGAAAGCATCTCTACCCTAGAAGGCTTTTATTCCTTTGTTTTTGTATATATAGTCTTGTGTGGGGCAATTCAGGCAATGAACCTAGGTGTTTCAATCGTATCAAAGGAAGTACGAGATAAAACTGCAGACTTCCTGCTTACAAAGCCTGTCAGTCGTAAAGAAATTCTGACTTACAAGCTTCTAGCAGCATTTGCTTCTCTGGCAATTACAAATATAATATATTTACTTATAACAATTCCTATGACGTTAACAGTGAAGTCTGAGTTTAGTATGAAAATCTTCCTGATGATTTCTGCCACATTATTTTTCGTACAATTGATGTTTATGGCCTTAGGCGTTATTGTTTCGGTGGTTGCAGGAAAGATTAAATCTGTAATCTCCATATCTCTCAGTACAGTATTCGGTTTTTTCATTGTAAGCATGCTTGGTTCTGTTATTGGGGATAAAGCAGTAAGATATATATCGCCATTTAAGTATTTTGATTTGACGTATATTGTGAAAAACGCAGCCTATGAGCCGACATTCATAATAATTGGAATAATTTTTGTTGTTGTCGCAATTGCCACCAGTTATGTGGTGTACGTAAAAAAAGACATTCATGCAGTTTAAAATGGTGGAAATACTTTTAGGAGGTTTGCTATGAATATTTTTATAAGAGAAATGAGAGCCCATAGAAAGTCGCTCATTTCATGGAGCATAGGTATGTTATTCATGATCATTGGTGGAATGGGCAAATATACTACTTATTCTGGTTCAGGTCAATCCATCACGGATCTTATAGATAAAATGCCTGACACTTTAAAGGCTGTACTAGGGTTTGGTACTTTTGATGTATCAAAGGCCAGTGGCTTTTATGGTATGCTCTTCCTATATTTAGTGATAATGGTAACGATACATGCTTCAATGCTTGGTGCCAACATCATTTCAAAGGAAGAACGAGATAAAACAACGGAATTTTTAATGGTAAAACCCATATCGAGAACTAGTATCATAACAGCTAAGCTTTTGGCAGCCCTTGCAAATATAGTGATATTAAATATAGTCACACTGGTTTTGTCAATTACTATTGTGGGTAAGTACAGCGGGGGTGAGGCAATAGCAGGTGATATACAAATACTGATGGTTGGAATGTTTATTTTACAGTTGATGTTTTTGTTCATAGGTACAGGAATTGCTGCAATAAGCAAAAATCCCAAGACAGCTGCATCCTTAGCTACAACAGTGCTTTTAGCTACTTTCATGATATCCATTTTAATTGACATGAACAACAAGCTTGAAGTCTTGAAGTATATCACTCCATTTAAGTATTTCACTGCTGCAAACATGATGTATGGCGGTGGCTTGGATATAGTATTTGTAATCATATCCTTTGTGATTATTGCAGCACTAGCTAGTGCGACTTATGTATTCTATAAAAAGAGAGACTTAAATGTTTAGAATATACTAATTAAAACACACGATCCTTTGCTGAATTAATTCAACAGAGGATTTTTTTTAGATAAATCCTATGATGATACTCACATATTATGAATTTTAACTATTCAAATTATGAGATAATAATATAAAGAACACATTATTGGAGGAAGCAGCTATGTTAAATATAGGATGTCACTTATCTTCATCAAAGGGCTTTGAAGCCATGGGAAAAGAGGCTCTTAAGATTGGGGCAAACACATTTCAGTTTTTCACTCGCAATCCAAGAGGCAGTAAAGCTAAAAAAATTGACCCGAAGGATGTAGAAGCCTTAATAGAACTGATGAAGAAAAATGAGTTTGCTACAATACTTGCCCATGCACCATATACTGTAAATGCTTGTTCCGCTGATGAAAGCACAAGAGCCTTTGCAATAGAAATTATGGCAGATGATTTAGAAAGAATGGAATACCTGCCTAACAGCTTTTACAATTTTCACCCAGGAAGCCATGTTAATCAAGGAGCAGAAGCTGGTATTGAGTACATTATAAACTTACTTAATACAATACTAAAACCAGAGCAAAAGACTAAGATACTGCTTGAAACAATGTCTGGGAAAGGAACGGAAGTAGGTCGCAGTTTTGAAGAATTAAAACAAATTCTTAGTGGAGTTGCCTTATCAGATAGAATGGGAATATGCCTTGATACCTGTCATGTTTACGATGCAGGATATGATATAGTCAATGATTTAGATGGGGTTCTAGAGGATTTTGATAGAATTATAGGTCTTGAAAAGCTTTATGCGATTCATTTAAACGATAGTAAAAACCCATTTGAAAGCCATAAGGATCGCCATGAAAAAATTGGTGAAGGACATATGGGAAAAGAAGTGTTTTTCAAAATTATCAACCATCCGAAGTTGAAGGATATACCGTTCTTCCTAGAGACTCCTAATGAATTATCAGGTTATGCAGAAGAAATCAAGATGCTGCGAGATGCATATAAATATTAAAGGGTTTACTTTGGGCTTCAGACGCTATAGAAAAGTTATAGCATCTGAAGCTTTTTTAATGGTTTCCATTATATAAAAAACTGGAATATAAAGTTGACATACAGCTATTTCTAGTTTAAAATTTAGTTAGCTAGACTAACTAAATGGAGGATGCAATATGCGTAATGATATTGATATGAGTGCAGATGCAGTAGCAATGTTTTGCCGCTTACAGATGAATATAAAAAGGGATATACCAATCAGATCAAGCGAAATGGGCGCATTGATATTTACACAAAGATATAATGCTCCAATTACGCCACTGATGCTTAGTAATTTTTTTAAGATTGCCAAGCCTTCTGTAACATCTATGATAAATTCCTTGATAAAAAAGGATTATTTGAATAAGATACCATCACCGACAGATGGTAGAAGCTATACAGTCACAATAACACAAAAGGGAACTGAGCTGGTTGAGTCAACGTATAGTGAGTATTTCAAGGCTATGGAGAACCTTAAAGATAAGATGGGGCCAAAAGACTTCAAATTGTTTATAGAGCTAATGAGGAAAGCAAACAACATACTAAGTGAGGAGAAATAACGATGAAAATATTAGTAACAGGGGCTTCTGGCAATGTAGGCAATTATGTAGTAAAAGAATTGCTAAAGTTAGGCGAGCAGGTAGTAGCTGCAGGAACAGAACCAAAAAAACTTAAAAATATGTTTGGTGACACTGTTGATGCAGTTGAATTTGATTTCACCAAGGTAGATACTTTTAATAATGCTTTGAATAACGTTGATAGAGTATTTCTTATGAGACCGCCGCATCTTGGAAAACCACAGGATTTATACCCCTTCATAGAAGCGTTGAAGTCAAGAAACATTAAGTTAATATCCTTTTTATCACTAATGGGTGTCGAAAATAATACAATACCTCCTCATCATAAAATAGAGAAATATATTGAAGGTTTAGGGATTCCGTATGCCCATATACGCCCAGGATTTTTTATGCAAAACGTATCCGGTATACATTCCGTAGAAATCAGAGAACAGGATAAGATTTTTGTACCGGCAGGAAGAAGTAGGACAAGCTTTATTGATGCATCAGATATTGGGCTCTCCATAGCAACTATACTGCATTCACCTGAGAAATACAGAAATACTGCTCATACCATTACAGGACCAGAGGCTTTAGACTATTATCAAGTAGCAGAAATACTGAGTAAGCTTACAGGACGAAAGATTACTTATGCCAAGCCGGGGTATTTAAGATATCGAAATTATTACATAAATAGGCGAGGCTTTGAAAAAAGCTTTGTAAATGTGACTGTAGCTCTCTATTTTATGACGAGGTTAGGCACAGCAAAAGCTGTGACCGATGAATTTTTCAAGCTGACAGGAAAGAAACCGAGAACATTTGAGGATTTTGCAGGAGAAAATATTAGTGCTTTTATGAGGAAAGAGGAGTAGAATTAAACATAATTGAAACACACTATATAGGTGAAATCAGTTGTATTATTATAGTTCGGATGAAGGGAGTTTTAGCATGGTTCTCATTCAAAATGAGTACGTCCATATTATTGTTAGCTCTATTTCAGTTTACTTATTTGTGATTGTAGCAATACGCTTGTTTGGGAAGAAAGAACTGTCTCAGCTTTCAGTGATCGATTTGGTTTTTGTTTTGCTCATAAGCAATTCAGTTCAAAATGCAATGGTTGGCTCTAATGCAACTTTAGTCGGTGGATTAGTTGCTGCAGGGGCTTTGTTTATAACAAACTATATATTTAAGCTATTTTTGTACCGCTATCCCAAATTCAGCAAACTCGTACAAGGTGAGGCGGTAATGCTTATATATAACGGCAACCTCAGCCATAAGAATATTGTAAAAGCTAAGCTTACAGAGGATGAAATAATGGAGGCAATCAGGGAGCATGGGGTATCTAGAATAGAAGATGTTGATTTGGCTATGCTTGAAGTCGATGGAAATATCAGTGTACTTTCTCATGACTTTGTGAATAGGTCAGTTAAAAAAAGAAAAGCTAAGCAGGTCATTCCAAAAAATAATAATTAGTTCATTAGAGCATATCATAATCATTGTTAGTGGTAAAATTTAGATATATTTGAAATATATCCTAGATTCGCATCATAACTTGCTGTATAATATAATAAAGCTGTTCAAGCCGAGTGAGGTTAAACATGTAAGCCTTTGTAAAATAGGAGATTTAGTAGCTACAAATCTAAATAACTTAGGAGGGAATATCATGGGAGATAAAAATCCAAAACCAAAGAGCGAGGACAAGAAAAAGCCAAAAACGGACAAAGTCAAAAAAGACAAAAAGAAATACGCATAATTAGAGAATAAGTGCTGGGTATAACCTTAAGTTATATCTGGCACTTATTCTTTATTTTACATATCACTAACTGCGAGGAAACTTATAGCCCTTCAAAGCTAATCAAATTTATCATACAAAGCATATTGTATAATCCTAACGTGTGAGTTAATATGTAATAAATGGAAAATTAGTGTAATAGGCAAGGAGGTTTTTATGAATACGAATCTATCAATACTACGAGAAATAAAACTTAGAAATGGACAGCAGCTGGTACTCAGAAAACCTACAATAGAGGACGCAGAAAGAATAATCAAATATGCTAATACTGTTGGTGGAGAAAGCGATAATTTGCTGTTTGGTAAAAATGAATTTCACCTTACGCTGGAGCAAGAAGTTGAATTTATCAAGAAAATAAGTGTTGATGATAATATGCTTATGATTGTAGGCATTATAAATGATGAGATTGTCAGCTTATCCCATATTGGAAGCAGTAATAGGAAAAGAATAGCCCATAATAGTGAAATATCCATTTCAGTTAAGAAGGAATACTGGCGGAATGGTATTGCAACGGTCGTAATGGAAGAATTGATCAAGTTTGCAAACCAACATAGTATTATAAAAAATGTTAGTTTAGCTGTTAAAGCAAGTAATAGCAATGCAATCGCGCTTTACGAGAAATTTGGCTTTGAAAAGGTTGGCATGCACAAGAATTATTTTAATGTAAATGGTATTTTTGATGATGAAATATTGATGGATTTATATCTTTAACTATAGACATGCTTGACAAATATTTTTATATAAAATCATTAGGATTATTTAATTGAGGTAGTACTTAAAAAGGTTTAAGTACTACACACGGGACCGCCAAAGCTGGTTGAATAAGTCCTTATGTGCTCTAATCTAATACTATGAGTTCTTAACACAATATTAACAGTAATGAGAAAATATTAACACAAACTTTATAACTATAGCTTTAAACTATTATAGGAGGGAGTTGATTCTTTGACTTTTCTAGTAGTTTTCGTTGCTATAGTTTTTTTATTGCTTGGCTATTATGCAATGGATAAAATCGACAAGTATTTAGTGAATAATGTATTCCCATCAAAGGAGTATCTCTCTGATGATCATATAAATAATAGAGAGCTTAAGCAAAAAGTGATACTGATTTACGGGGATAATGAGTTAACTAAGCTAATAAAAGCTTATTGCAATTCACGGGAATATATATATGAAGCAATAACAGAATTCAATAATATTAGCACTGGTAATAAATATAATTGTTTATTAGCATTGTCCTATAATGATGTTGAAAATCTAATGATAAGCTCTGTTGGGCTAAAGGTTTATGGCATTTCACATATTATTGCATTATGTAATAGTCAAAATAATTTGAAGCTATATAGTGAATTTAATTTTGAAAGGGTCCTTTTATACAATAATGAAATGGATGCGCTTTTTAATATAGTAAAGGGGTTTATGCAAAATGTGGTCAAAAACGAAGTTTAATTTTACTTATGCACAGCTTAGTGCACTTGCCTTCTTTGCAATAATAATAATTGGCGCAGTGCTTTTATCACTGCCAATTTCATCAAGAAGCGGCGAGTTCACACCCTTTATAAACGCACTATTTACCTCAACATCTGCAACTTGTGTTACAGGTTTGGTTGTGTATGATACGTACAGTCATTACTCGGTTTTCGGTCAGATTGTAATATTGGCGCTAATTCAAATTGGTGGTTTAGGGTTTATGATAATCGCAACCATGTTCTTGTTGGTGCTGCACAAGAGAATTGGAATTAGAGAGAGGGGCCTTTTGAAAGAATCTATAAGTGGCATTCAAATAGGTGGAGTTGTCCGATTAACAAAGCATGTTTTAATAGGGACTTTTCTTTTAGAGGGTATTGGGGCAATAATACTTTCGGTTAAATTTAGTCTTGAAATGGGTATATTACCAGGAATTTTTAACGGCGTGTTCCATTCAGTCTCTGCATTTTGTAATGCTGGTTTTGATTTAATGGGGCGATATAGTGAGTATTCTTCATTAACTAGGTACAGTAGCGACATAATTATCAATCTTGTAATAATGACGTTGATAGTTTTGGGAGGCATTGGGTTTGTAGTGTGGGAGGATATTTACAGAAATAAGTTCAAATTTGAAAAGTATCAACTACATTCCAAAATTGTCATATTCACAACAGCTTTACTGATATTATGCTCTGCCATTGCATTTTATGTATTGGAAAGAAACAATCTATTGGCAAATGTGGGCATTCAAGAGGCAGTTCTATCATCGACATTCCAAGCCATTACACCTCGTACTGCTGGATTTAATACAATCGATATAGCTTCACTTTCAGAAGGCTCAATGCTACTTACAATGCTGCTTATGCTGATAGGCGGCAGCCCCGGCTCAACAGCTGGTGGAATAAAGACTACAACCCTCGTAGTTGCCATTCTTACTGTTATTTCCTCAGTCAAGCAATCAGATGAGTTAAATATATTTGGTCGTAGGTTAGAGGATAACATATTAAAGAGAGCTTATAGCGTTATTACAATTTATATATTTGCTGTCCTTTTGGCTACATTACTTATTAGCCTAAGCCAGCCTGAATTAATGCTGAGTAATATCGCATTTGAGGTTTTATCAGCCATTGGAACTGTTGGTATGTCTACAGGAATAACGAGTCAATTGATTTGGACATCAAAGCTTATAATTATTACGCTTATGTTTTGTGGCAGAGTAGGAAGTCTTGCTGTAATTATGGCAGTTGCTTCAAATAAAAATAGTGCGCATGTAAAGAATCCTGTTGAGAAAATTATTATCGGTTAATGATATAAGAAAGGAAAGTGTAATATGTTATTAAAAAAGAAATCAGTACTAATAATAGGAATAGGCAGGTTTGGCAGATATTTAGCCCTCAAATTTGCAGAACTAGGAAATGAGGTTATGATTGTAGACCAATCAGAAGAAAATATTAATGATTTACTCTCTATAGTAACAAGTGCTCAGATCGGCGATTGTACCAATGTGGAAGTATTGCGTTCTCTCGGTGTTTCAAATTTTGATATTTGCTTTGTCTGTATAGGCTCTAGCTTTCAATCTTCTATAGAGATAACTTCTCAGTTAAAGGACTTGGGTGCACCATATGTTGTTGCTAAGGCAAATAGAGACCTACATGAAAAGTTTTTGTTGCGCAATGGTGCAGATGAGGTCGTTTACCCAGAAAAGGAAAGTGCAAATAAAACAGCAATGAGATTAAGTGCTAGCAATGTATTTGATTATATTGAATTGACACCTGAGTATTGCATACTTGAAATTCCCCCCCTAGATTCATGGTTTGGTAAGACTATTTCTCAGGTAGCAGTTAGAAGCAGTTATAGAATCAATATACTTGCTACGAAGTTGAATGAACAGGTATTCCCACTTCCAGGTGCTAATCATGTATTTAAAAATGAAGAGCATCTTATTGTTGCAGGAAATAGAGTGGATATTGTAGAGCTTTTGAAAAAAATCTAGCGCGAATTAATGTGATACAATATATTTGTGGGGGTGATTTTATCAATAAGAGCAAGCTAATTCACATAGTATACATTGTAAAGATGGTTTTAATTATAGCAATTTCCACTGTACTATCATTGTTTTTAAGTACTTCAGGTATAGGCAAGGAAAGTATAATTATGGTGTTTTTGGTAGGTGTTTTGGTGGTAACAGTCACTACAAGTGGATACATTTATGGCACGTTAGCTTCTATATTAAGTGTCTTCATATTTAATTACTTTTTTACAGTGCCATTACAAACTTTTATTACGTACAACTCCAACGATGTTATATTAATGGTAGCATTTTTAGGCGCATCTTTGATATCAGGAACAATGACTAAAATGTTTCAAAAGCAGGTACAAATTGCTAAGCTAAATGAGCAAACTGCAAAGCTTTTGTATAAGGTAACTGAAAAGTTTCTAAATATTACAGGTCAAAAGAATATTATATTGCAGGGTATTAAGTATGTCTATCAGAACACCAATTACGACAGCAGGGTAATACTCTCAGAATGTGGTGAAGTGTACACGGATGAGAGTAGATCGTTATTAATTGATAAAATGGATATAATAGATATTCCTATACGAGGACTAACAAAGCAACTAGGTATAATGCAGATTATTTACTCAAAGGAAAAGTTTAACTTAGAGCATGAGCTCCTTATAAAAACAGTTGTCACACAAATGGGATTGACTCTCGATAGAGAGTTTATATATAAAGAACGTGAGAACATCCGTATAGCTATGGAAAAAGAGGAACTGCGCGCCAATTTGATTAGAGCGATATCTCATGATCTTAGGACTCCGCTTACAGGCATTGTAGGTGCAAGTGGTGTAATACTTGATAACTTAGAACAATTAGATAAAGCCAATATTGAAAAACTTGTCGCGGACATCAATGAGGAAGCCCTTTGGCTGAATAATCTGGTGGAGAACATATTAAATATGACTCGAATTGGTGAGGGAAAGCTATTAATTAGCAAGAATCATGAGGTTGTTGACGATGTTGTATACGAAGCGATTAATCATATTTCAAATCTTGCGAAAACAAGAAAGATATCTATCTTAGTACCTGACGATGTAGTGACACTCCTAATTGATGGAAAGCTAATTGTACAGGTTCTCATCAATTTACTAGATAACGCCATAAAACACACCCAAGAGAACTGTTGTATATTTGTACGAGTGTATATTGAAGGTAGTATGGCTGTTTTTGAGGTGGCAGACAATGGCAAGGGTATCGATAGTAAAATAGAAAGTTCACTATTTGACAGCTTTGTAACCTTTTCTAGCAAGATAATTGATGGTAAGAGGGGTATGGGCTTGGGGCTGGCGATATGTAAAGCCATTGTAGAGGCTCATGGTGGTACAATATCTGCTGGTAAGGCAGCTGAGGGTGGAGCACTATTTACCTTTAAACTACCACTTGCGGAGGATATATAATGGATGGCAATTTAAACATATTAATTATTGAGGATGACAAATATATATTGAATTTCCTCTCTCTCTCCCTAAGGGCTGGAGGCTACTCTTTTTACACTGCAAGTACAGGTATAGAGGGATTATCGCTATTTTATAGTAATAATCCAGATATGATTTTGCTGGATTTAGGTTTGCCTGATATTGATGGTATTGATATCATCAAATCAGTTCGCATGGTTTCAGAAGTGCCAATTTTAGTGGTATCAGCAAGAGGCCAAGAAAATGAAAAAATTTCTGCATTAGACCAAGGTGCAGACGATTATATAACCAAACCGTTTCACATGGGAGAGTTAATGGCACGTATCCGTGTGGCACAGCGAAAATTGAGAAAGGTATTGCAGCCTGATAATGCAGAAATGTTCCAATTGGATTACTTAACAATCGACTATGAGAAGAGGATCGTTTTAGTTGACAATAAAGAGATTCATCTGACACCTATTGAATATAAGCTTTTGTTGCTTCTTGTTGCAAATAAAGGCAAAGTCCTCACTCATAATTATATTTTAAAGGAAATATGGGGATATGGTGAAACAGGTGATTCAAAATCAATACGTGTTTTTATGGCGAACCTTAGACGAAAAATAGAGAAAGATAAAGCCTCACCGCGCTTTATCTTAACAGAGGTTGGCATAGGTTATCGCTTTGTAGATGAATAAGATGGGGCCAAATTGGTAGAGAAATAATTTAGGGTAGGATTGAATCCTACCTTTTATATTCCAAGGAAAGCTTTGTTGAGCGGCGCGCCATTTATGCAGAACCAAGGGTATGATATAATAAAAAGATTGGTAAGTGTCTTAAAGAGATGAAAATTGAAGTGTCATGTATAATGCACCATGAAAACAGATAATCCTAAATTAATTGAAATATAAAGGAAGAGATAAACGAATGACAAAAGCAAATTTTGAAGAATACCATTTAAGCAGTGAATTGTTAAAAGCCCTAAGCATGTTGAATTATGAAAATCCTACGGAGGTCCAAAACCAGGTAATACCAGCTGTCCTAGAGCAAAAGGACATCATAGTAAAGTCCCAGACTGGAAGCGGTAAAACAGGGGCATTTGCCATTCCAATTTGTCAATTGGTAGATTGGGAGGAAAACAGAGCGCAGGCCTTAGTGCTTACACCAACGAGAGAGCTGGCTATACAGGTCAAAGAGGACTTTTTTAATATAGGTAGATTTAAAAGACTGAAGGTAGCTGCAATCTATGGCGGAGCTGCCTTCTACAATCAAGAAAAGGAACTTAAGCAAAAAACACATATTGTGGTAGGTACACCGGGGCGTATAATAGACCACATGGAAAGCGGAACAATTGACTTGTCAAATATAAGATATCTAATAATAGATGAAGCAGACGAAATGCTTGATATGGGATTCATTGAGCAGATAGAGTCCATAATAGCTAGGGTACCAAAGGAACATATGACTATGTTATTGTCGGCTACAATGCCAAACAGCATAAAGGCTCTATGCAGCAAATATATGAAAAATCCTATACATATTGAAATAGAAGAACAAGATAAGGCATCAGATCGAATTGTTCAGGAACGATATAATGTAAGCGAAATAGATAAAATGCAATTGCTAAGGGATATAACCATAGTAGAAAATCCGGATAGCTGCATTATATTCTGCAATACTAAGGTAAAGGTTGATGAGGTTTTCAATATGCTCTCAGACCTCAAGTATGCTTGCAAAAGGATACATGGCGGTATGGAACAGCGTGACAGGTTAATCGTAATGAATAAATTTAAGCAAGGCTATTTTAGGTATCTTGTAGCTACAGACGTTGCAGCTAGAGGGATAGACATAGATGATATTTCACTTGTAATCAATTATGACATACCAGATGAGTTCGACACCTATGTTCATAGGATTGGAAGAACTGGCCGCATAGATAAGCTAGGTAAGGCAATCACTTTTGTAGCACAAAATGAAAACAGATTTTTGAATGATATACAACAGTATATCGGTAAAGAGATTCCACTTAAGGAAAGACCGGAAGAAGAAATTGTAGATAATGCCAAGCACGAGTTTTTAGAAAAGGCAAACACTGCACTTGAGATAAAAGAAACAAAAGGCGCACAACTAAGCAAAGAAATACTGAAAATACATATTAATGCAGGTAAGAAAACAAAGATGAGGGCAGTAGATATAGTGGGCACACTTTGCAGCATAAAAGGGATGACAAAGGAAGATATAGGAATCATCAATATAATTGATATCTCTACCTTTGTAGAAATCTTAAACAATAAAGGTGAGCTGGTGTTTGAGGAGTTGCAGAAAACCCCTATCAAAGGCAGACTTCGTACGGTAAGTAAAGTAGATATGTAATTCACCGCTGCTATTACCTTTCCAAATCAATAATATGGAAATATTTATATATAATGTATACAATAGGTTATGAGATATAGCTTAGTAATAATTTGCTAGGCTATATCTTTTTTATGATAAAAGGAGAATAAAATATGAATTTACAAGAAATGTTATTGGACTGTGCTGTTAAACAAAAGAAGGGGCTGCACTTTATTTTGGCATCTGTTATTATTTGGGGTGCAGTATTTGTGGTCCATTTAACCTCCCTCCCAATACTTACGAAGAATTTGCTTACGTTTTGCTTTACGGCTCCACTTATGCCCCTGGCATACATGATTTCCAGAATGATCAGAGTAGATTTCACAAACAAAGGAAATCCTTTAACGAACCTAGGTGTATTATTTTCCCTAAATCAAATGTTATATTTACTTATTGCAATGTGGGTTTATCCAACTGTTCCAGAAAAATTGGTAATGATATTAGCGATGATCTTTGGCGCACATCTGATGCCATATGGATGGCTGTATAAATCAAAAAGCTATATGGTTTTATCAGTTATTATACAAATAGCTGCATTAATAGTTGGCGTCAATTTTCCACCTTATATGGTTGCTGGGCTTATGATATTGTTTGAGATTGTCTTCAGCCTATCATTAATCGGCGAAGTAAAAGGGCTAGAGAAAATAAGTCGAACTAATTTTATAGACGTGTAAAATATTGATATTTACTAAGTCAAATAAGGCGTACATTGCAGTACGCCTTATTTTTATAGCCCTTTAATTATAGTTTCTCCATTGCAGTTTGCAAGTATTGATACATTTCTCTTGTTAAACCAAAACTCAATGGATTGTTTGGATTATCTGTGTGGAAACGTTCCCCTGCTTTCGTTATTGAAGGATCATTTCCTGTGAAGCTTGCAGTTGCATTTTTCCAGTAGATAGCCAGCTCTTTAACTGAAGGGTCAGTAACCGGTGTCTTATTTTCAGTGTGTTGCTTAAGTTTTGATATAAAATTATCCCATTGACTTTTCATTTCAGCCTTTTGCTCATCTGAAAATCCATTGTTTATGGCCTTCATCTTTTCGATTTGATCTGGTGTTAAATAATTTTGTCCATTCATTTGAATTACCTCCATTAATTTAATTAATTTATCTGCACCAATTTCCTGGTTGTTTAATAGCAATGTACGGAGCTGTTCAAGCTCAAAACGCAATTTTTCCTTTAGCTTGATTTGCTCGGTTATATTATCAAGCTGTGTTTGTATTACAAGGATTGGGTTATAGCTAGGCTTTTCAATAAACCTATGGATTTCTTCTAAGGAAAACCCCAGCTGCTTTAATGATAATATTTGTTGAAGTTTTGATATATCGGATTTTGTATAAAGTCTATGTCTAGATTCAGTAAATTCAGAGGGAACAAGCAGACCTGTTTGATGGTAGTGGTGCAGTGTCCTAACCGTTATGCCAGTCTCACTTGCCAGTACTCCTATTTTCCATGTTGTTTGCATTATGGTACCTCGCTTCCTAGGAATTGTTTGTCGACATGATTATTATATAACCTAACGTTACGTCAGTTGCAACAGTTTTTTTACATATCTTTAAATTTATTTATAGTCATCATATATGAAGAAATCAATTAAAAGAAACATATATAAGCTGTGGATTGACAAAATAAATTTAAAGTACTATTATATATTTAGTAACTTAGTAATTTACTAAATTAGTAGATTTGATTGGAGGCTAAAAAATGAAAATACCAACAACATTAAAACATAAACCAGTTATTGTGGCTGAAAACTATGAAGATATTGACGGCAGATATGCTTATAATACAGATGCAAAAGGACTTTCTCTGGGACTAGCACAATGGAATGATAGAGGGAAGGTTGATGTTTCAGCTAAGGTATGGAGATATACAGGGGAAAAATGGTCCAGACAGTCAGAGGAACTGCCGCTTCATCGCGTCCTTGACCTTGCAATACTCGTTTGCAGGACAAAGCTTCATTTTAGCGAGGCTTACAGATATGAAAAGTTATATGATACTGAAAATCCAATTATAGACAGAGTGGGATTACAAGGTGATGCCATGACCGTGGCGGTATGCACTGAAAATGAAAAGATAGATGAAGATATCAAGTTGTTTAGTCAAGCTCTCAGCAATGATGATGAGCTTCTTGGTGAGCGTTTACGCACTTTATCAAGAATATTGAAGGAGATGGGATATTAGGTCATGGACAGTGAAAAAGTAAACATTTCTGTTTTCATAGACGATGCCGGCAAAATAGCACAGCTTCCAGCACCAAATAAGACAAAGCTTGCTGTGATGACCTATTTAGCCGGAAAGTTTGATGAAGACAAGATTTATAATGAAAAAGAAGTCAATGAGATGATCAATGCATGGCATACATTCGAGGATTACTTCATACTTAGAAGATTATTAGTCGATTATAAGCTCCTTGAGAGGACAACAGATGGAGCGAAATATTGGCTTGTCAAAAAAGAGGGAAGAAAAGTAGGTGATTTTAATGGATAGAAAAAAAGAGTTAAAGCGGCAGTATAAAGAAACGAAACCAGATATGGGTATCTTTATAATCCGTAATAAAGTCAATAATAAGTGTCATATCCAAACAACCAAAGATCTAAGAGGTGTAATCAACGGTGCCAAAGTTAGGCTAGAAGGCGGCAGTCATCCATATCGTGAACTGCAAAAGGAATGGAGTAATCTTGGTTCAGAGAATTTCACAATAGAGATTCTTGAGAACCTTGAATATGAGAATGATGAATCAATAACCGAGGATTTAGCATTACTGCAAATGATTTGGGAAGAAAAATTAACTAAGGAAAATTTGGAGTTCTATAAGAAGTAAGAGAACTTTAATTAATGCTATATTGAAAAAACTTTTATAAGATTTGAGAGGATAGAATAATGGATGGAACAAAAAGAGGCAATGTTACAATTGGGGCTACAGTAATGATTGTGCAAAAGCAGGATCAGCGCAGCGGGAAACTTACTGAAGGTGTAGTAAAGAAGCTTCTCACCAATTCTCCGGAGCATCATCATGGCATAAAGGTTATGCTTGAGAGCGGGATTGTTGGTAGAGTTAAAGAAATAAAATAAGAGCAACATTATGACCTCTGCTGATTAATATAGTAGAGGTCTTTTGTATAATTGTTTATCAAGGTTTCCAATTATTGAGTTAATGAGGTGACAATGGGTAATGACAAAACGAGATGTAGGGAGAAACCACTGTTATCATGGTAAGAAATGTTTAATTTCTAACTAACAGAAATTAAATATTGTATATACATATCAAAAATGGTATTCTAATAAATAGAAGATGCGTGTAAATGCCCTTCTGTTAAAGGGGAGTAACTGCCTTATACAGGAGATTAAGTCAACAATCGGTAGCTTTAGAAGACTGCCTGGCTTAATCCTTTGATTAGTCAAAGATGTAAGACCTTTAGCAATATTTTATCTTTAGGGGTAAAATTCTGCTAAGGGTCTTTTTGTATAATCTTTTAGATTTTTTAAGGTGTTTCAAGTGGTATTTAGGAGGTAGATATGGTATAGAGTAATTATAAAGAGGTGACTGATGAAATTAAAAAGTAGTAGATATGTGTACCCGGCATATAAATAAAAGACAAGAGAGCATTTTTAGTTATTTAATATGAATTAAATGGAGATAATTAAATTAGTCTTATTATTAAAAACGCAATTATAAATATAAATAAGTTAAAAATATAAATATTAATCTGAGCTTATATTCAGATTAAAGAGAGAGAGGATTAAATATGTGGTTTTCAAAATCCCATGAAGAGGTTCTAAGAGAACTAAATGTAAACCCAAAAACTGGATTGTCCACTGAAGAAGCCAATGCGAGACTTGAAAAATATGGTGAGAATAAGCTAAAGGGTAAACCAAAGAAAAGCTTGATATCATTATTCTTCGCACAGCTAAAGGATATGCTTATATATGTTTTATTAGGAGCTGCAGCTATAACAATTGTTATTGGTGAATACGTAGATGCAATTATTATACTATTAGTTGTAGTTTTAAACGCAGTTATAGGTGTTTTTCAAGAGTATAAGGCTGAAAAAGCTATAGAGGCTTTACAAAAAATGACTACGCCTAAGGCTTTAATAAGAAGAGACGGGGAAGTTAGGGAGATTAGATCTGAAGATATAGTACCCGGTGACATCATAGTTTTAGATGCAGGGAGATTTATACCAGCTGATATAAGACTAATAGAAAGCGCTAATTTGCAAATTGAAGAATCTGCATTAACTGGGGAATCAGTACCATCAGAAAAGAATGCAAAAGACATTCATGAAGATCCTAAAACTCCAATTGGAGATAAATCAAATATGGCATTTATGTCTACACTAACGACTTATGGCAGGGGTGAGGGTGTAGTTGTTGGAACCGCCATGGAAACTGAAATAGGAAAAATCGCTAAAATACTTGATGAAAATATTGAAGAAATGACTCCGCTTCAAAAGAGACTGGATGAGCTTGGAAGAATATTAGGATACTTAGCAATTGGTATATGTGCACTTATATTTATTATCGCACTATTCCAAAAGAGAGATTTATTTGAAATGTTCTTAACTGCTATAAGCTTAGCTGTTGCAGCAATACCGGAAGGACTCCCTGCAATAGTTGCAATCGTTCTTGCTCTTGGTGTAACAAGAATGTCAAAAATAAATGCCATAGTTAAAAAGCTACCGGCTGTTGAAACTTTGGGTTCTGTAAACATCATATGTTCTGATAAAACAGGTACATTAACTCAGAATAAGATGACTGTTGTAAAATTCTACACTTTAGATAATCTAGTTGATGTTCCTACGGAAGGAAAAGGGTTTGACGCAGAAAAGGATGAAAAGGAATTAATGAAGTCCTTTGTTCTATGCTCAGATGCCACTTATGAGAACGGAGAGAGCACAGGAGATCCTACAGAGGTTGCACTGGTTATACTTGGTGACAGATATAATCTAGAGAGAAGAACACTGCATTCTGAATATTCTAGAGTCGGTGAAAAGCCCTTTGACTCAGATAGAAAACTGATGTCAACATTAAATGAAGAAGAAGTTGGATATAGAGTTCATACAAAGGGTGCTATAGACAACATTTTAAAGATATCAAAAAGTGCTTTAGTTAATGGGGTTGTTGTTCCATTAACAGAAGAAATGAGAGCAAGTTATCTTAAGGTCACTGAGGAAATGTCAGATTCTGCACTGAGAGTTTTGGGAGTAGCATATAGAGATGTTGACAGTATAATTGGTGCAGATGAAATGGAAAAGGATTTAACTGTTATTGGTTTAGTCGGTATGATTGACCCTCCAAGACTTGAGGTTAAGGATTCAATAACAGAGGCTAGAAGAGCTGGAATTACTTCAATCATGATAACTGGTGATCATAAAAATACTGCTTTTGCCATAGCAAAGGAACTTGGAATTGCAGAATCTATTAAACAAAGTATAACTGGTTCTGAAATTGATGAGTTATCAGAAGAAGAGTTTTCTAAGAGAATAAATGATTTTAGGGTATTCGCAAGAGTATCGCCGGAACACAAGGTAAAAATCGTTAAAGCCTTTAAGGCACATGGAAACATCGTATCAATGACCGGGGATGGTGTAAATGACGCACCTTCATTAAAAAATGCAGATATTGGTGTCGCAATGGGAATCACAGGTACTGATGTATCTAAGAGTGCCAGCGATATGATTCTTACAGATGATAACTTTACAACAATCGTCCATGCTATAGAAGAAGGCAGAAATATATACAACAATATCAAAAAAGCAGTAATATTCCTTCTTTCATGTAATTTAGGGGAAGTTGTTGCAGTATTTGCTTCAGTGTTATTCTTCTGGCCAGTACCACTTCTGCCAACGCAGATTTTATGGATAAACTTAATAACTGATACGCTTCCTGCTATCGCACTTGGTGTAGATCCTGGTGATAAAGATGTAATGAAGAAGAAGCCTAGAAATCCTAAAGAAAGCTTCTTTGCACAAGGTGCAGGCTTTAGAGCCGTGTTAGGTGGAACATTAATAGGAATACTTACCCTAGCTGCCTTCTATTTTGGATTAAGCGAACATGGATACAGCCTAGGTTCAAAGGATATACCGGAAGACGTATTAACTTATGCTAGAACAATGGCCTTTGTGGTACTTGCAGCCTCACAGCTATTTTATTCATTAACTATGAGGAATGCGACTAAGTCAATATTCCAAGTGGGATTATTCACTAATAAGTACCTGGTTGGGGCTATAGTAATTGGATTCATATTGCAAGTTGGAGTTATCTCGATACCTTTCTTTGCAAGTGCATTTAAGGTTCAAATGCTTTCAGGAACAGACTGGATGCTGGTAATACTATTTGCTTTAGTACCTCTTGCAGTAAACGAAGTAGTTAAGATGTTTGCAAGAATGAAGGAAGGTAAATTGCAGTAAACAGCAGCATATAAATTAGAATTTATAAATGAACCACAGATTATGATGCTGAAGTGTCTTTCTGTGGTTCATTTTTTTAGGTAGGAAGTCAATTAGTTAAGCAGACCACCATAAGCTATATACGCTTGAATCTAGAAGTGAATCATACTTGACATATAAATAGTACTAACGATAATTCTGACATGCAAAAGATCATAATAAAAAAAACTAAGTTGATTAGATTGAACTATACCCTAATATTTATTTTATTTATTAGGGTATAATTTTTATCATATAAAATAAGACATGATTAGACAAAATGTGATATAATTTTCACTACTAAGTGTGGCAATTAACAAAATTTTAATAAATATTTTTTGGGAAATGAGGGGAAAGAATGAAGAATATAATTCATAAGTTTTATGGATTGTGGGCTATTTTAGGCATCGTGATGATATTATCTTTATATTTCCAATATGATTATTTTAATGGCATTCTAGCAGAGGAAACGCAATTGCACGCTATTTCCTCCAGAGATGCAATCGGGGAAGAAATAAGCAGCAGTTTGTTTACCAATGCTCAAGTTATAACAGATATTTCTGATTATATAAAGCTTGAAAAATGGGATAGGGACGAGCTTTTTAATTATATGAAAAGTTTAATGAAGCAGAACCCGCATTTTTCTTCTATTTATTTTGGTACAAAGGATAATGTTATGATTAACGGCAGTGGATGGGTACCTCCTAAAACTTTTGACCTTAGGACTCGTCCTTGGTATATAAAAGCAGAGAAAGAGAAAAAGCTCATTTTTTCAGAAGCGTTTCTCAATGCATCTAATGATAAAATGATTATTACCATAGCTAAACCGATTTATAATTCAAATAATGAGTTTTTAGGTGTAATTTCTGGGGATGTTTCGATTAAAGATATATTATCAATGGTAGAGGATAAAAAGGTAATGGGAAAAGGTTACTCCTTTTTAGTAGATGGGAAGGGTAACATCCTTGCTCATCCTCAGTTTGAATATAAACCTAAAACATCTCTTAAGAATCTTAAGGATATTTCAGAGGAAATATCTCAATATTTATCACAAGCTAAACCAGGAATAAAACAAGTTATGCTTGATGGAAAAGAGGGATACCTAGCTTATCAATCCATAAAAAATACGGATTGGAAAATATGTAGTTTTATACCTTTAAATGAGTTTATGAGCAAAAACACTTATTTTTTAATGTTCTTTATAATTACTTTAATTACTACTCTAGGGGCTTTTGTTATATCCTTGATGCTGCTTAGACGTCATCATATAATTCCTATGCTTGCTTTAGATCGGGATATCACAAGTATCAATATGAAAAAAGAAATGACCTATAGACTACCTGTCAAAGAAAATGAACTTTTTTATGTTCTCCGAAAATCTATAAATAGTGTATTGGATAAAACGGAAGAATTGTTCCGAAAATTAGAAATAGATGAAGAAAAGCTAACAGAAAACAACCAAGAACTTGAGGCTTATGTACAACAGCTGCTTACTTCAGAAGAAGAAATCAGAACTCAATATGATAAAATTATTGAAAGTGATAAGAGACTGGGTATAAGTGAAGAAAAATATAAGACTCTAATAAAACAAATGCAGCAAGGGTTAGCCCTTCATGAAGTTATTCTAAATGAACAAGGTGAAACTATAGACTATAGATTTTTAGAGGTTAATGAAAGTTATGAAAAGCTTACTGGTTTAAAAAAGGAAGATCTGGTAGGCAAGACCGTACTTGAGATACTTCCAAACACAGAAAGTTATTGGATTGAGAAATATGGACATGTTGCGAAAACAGGAGAACCTCTACATTTTGAGAACTTTTCGCAAGAAATGAATAAGTATTATGAAGTGGTAGCTTATCGAACTAAACCATTACAATTTGCAGTTATCATTTCTGATGTAGCAGAAAGAAGAATGGCTGAAGAGTTAATAAAGGCAAGTGAATATAATTTCCGTATGCTTTTTGAAGGAGCATCGGATTCAATAATTTTAATTGAGGATAATAAATTTATTGATTGCAATATAGCCGCGGTTAAATTGTTGGGATATGAATCAAAGGAAGATATTATTCTTAAATCACCCTGGGATATTTCACCAGAAAAACAGCCTGATGGCAGTACGTCTATAGATAAGGTGAAACAGATATTTAAATCTACTCAAACGGATTCAAATACTAAATTTGAATGGTGGCATACCAAAAGCGATGGTACTTTAATAGCAGTTGAGATTATGTTGACAGTGATAGTACTTGATGGTAAAAAGGTTTTTCATGCATTATTAAGAGACATAGGTGAAAGAAAAGAATTTGAAAAGAAACTAGAATATTTAAGCTACCATGATCAACTAACAGGTCTATATAATAGAAGATTCTTCGAGGAAGAGTTAGATAGGTTGGATGTGGAAAGAAACCTTCCTATGACTCTTGTTATGGGGGATGTTAACGGGCTGAAGCTTATTAATGATTCCTTTGGACATTCAATGGGGGATGAACTTCTTAAGAAGGCTGCTGAGGTTATAAAAAAAGGATGCAGAGAAGATGACATTGTGGCTAGGCTTGGGGGAGACGAGTTTGTTATCCTATTACCCAAAACTGACGCTGCTCAAACTGAACAAATTGTTAAGCGGATTAAGGCTGAGGCTGCAAAGGATAATGTTGCTTCAGTAGATTTATCAATTTCCTTTGGGTATCAAACTAAACAGAATTCAGAGGAAATTATAACAGAGATTTTCAAAAAAGCAGAAGATTATATGTATAGGGAGAAATTATTCGAGAGTCCAAGCATGAGAGGTAAAACTATCAATGCGATTATTAATACTCTTCATGAAAAGAATGTAAGAGAAGAAAGACATTCTCAGAGAGTTTCGGAGCTATGTAAAAGCATTGGAATCGCAATTGGTTTATCTGAAAGAGAAATTCAAGAGCTTAAAACTGCTGGGTTGCTGCACGACATCGGGAAGATTGCTATTGATGAAAATATACTTAATAAGCCAGGAAAGCTGACAGAGGATGAGTGGCAGGAAATAAGGCAGCATCCAGAAAAGGGCTATAGAATACTCAGTACATTAAATGATATGACTGAAATAGCTGACCATGTATTGTTTCATCATGAGAGATGGGATGGAAAGGGGTATCCTAAGGGCTTGAAAGGAAAAGAAATTCCTTTGCAATCAAGAATCTTATCAATAGCTGATGCTTACGATGCTATGACTACTGAAAGAAGCTATTGCAAAGGCAAGGATGAAAAAGCAGCCATAGAGGAGCTTCGAAATAGCGCAGCGACTCAGTTTGACCCTGAACTGGTAACTGTTTTTATTGAAAAAATACTAAAAAATCATTAGTTTACAATTTTCTAAGATTGTATGGACTTCAAGAAGTATTGCATAAAAAAGATGTGGATTTTTAAAAGAAAATCGCACATCTTTTTTTATGTAAACAATGTATATGTATTGACAACCATTAGATATAAAATATATTATATATAATATATAAGTAATATTTTTTTATGGAGGAATGTTATGGAGGTTGCTGAATTTAAGAACATTGTTTGGGACTACACTAGGAAGATTGGAGAAAGCATGAATAGTGTTTTTAGTCCTGTAGGAGAAAATTACGGACTAACTATGATGCAAACGAGAATTCTTATGGAGTTACATCAATATGAATCCCACACAATAGGTAGTTTAGCGGATAGTGTTTGTGCCGCTGGAGCAAACGTTTCTAACTTGTGCAAAAGACTTGAAGGGCAAGGTTTATTAGAACGTGTTAGAAATAGAGAGGACGAACGAGTTGTCAGGGTAGTTCTTACTAAAGTTGGAAAAGAGACAGTACTTGGAATAGACACATATTTAAATGATAAGCTTGCAAAGCATTTGATGAATGAAACAGAAGAGACCTTTGAAGGCATTATTTTAGGATTGCAGAAGTTAAATGAGTTGTTGCAAAGAATGAACAATATTGAAAAAGAGTAAACCTATTTTTATAGATGGAAGGGACAAGTATGAAAAAGAAGAAAAATTCTAAAAGAACAATTATATATTTTTATATTATTACATTAATTGTTGTATTGATATTAAATACATTTATTTTCCCGTCAATTATGAAGCAGGAAATAACGCAGGTGGATTATGGTACATTCCTGAAGCATATTGAAAAGGGTGGCATAAAAACTGTTGAGATTCAAGACCATCAAATAGCATTTACTGAAGTCGGCAAGGATGGCAAGGATATCGTATATATCACGGGACGTGTAGATGATTTGGAACTTGTAAATCGTCTTCAAGCTTCAGGAGCTGAGTTTTCTAAGGTTATACCAAGGCAAAATTCACCAATAATGAATTTTGTACTGACTTGGGTTTTACCGATTGTTATTTTTATAGGAGTTGGACAATTATTAACAAACTCCATGCAAAAGAAAATGGGCGGCAACACAATGTCCTTTGGCAAAAGCAATGCCAAGGTGTATGTTGAAGCACAGACTGGCAAAACCTTTGCAGACGTAGCAGGACAAGATGAGGCGAAAGAAGCTCTGACTGAAATCGTAGATTTCTTGCATAACCCATCAAGATATAAGGAAATTGGGGCAATCATGCCTAAGGGAGCATTGCTGGTGGGTCCTCCGGGTACAGGTAAGACCCTTCTCGCTAAGGCTATAGCCGGGGAAGCCAAGGTACCGTTTTTCTCAATTTCAGGTTCTGAATTCGTTGAGATGTTTGTTGGTATGGGTGCGGCAAGAGTGCGGGATCTTTTTAAACAAGCTCAAGCAAAAGCGCCATGCATCGTGTTTATAGATGAGATTGATACCATTGGTAAAAAGCGTGACAACGGAGGAATTGGTGGAAACGACGAGCGTGAGCAGACATTAAATCAGCTATTAGCTGAAATGGATGGATTTAATGGAGAAAAAGGTGTAGTAATACTTGCAGCCACCAATAGACCTGATTCTCTGGACAAGGCGCTTCTTCGCCCAGGTAGATTTGACCGACGTGTCCCCGTTGAATTGCCAGATCTTAAAGGCCGAGAGGCTATTCTGAAGGTCCATGCAAAGAAAATAAAGTTGAGCAGTGATATAGATTTCAATACAATAGCAAGAGCATCCGCAGGTGCATCTGGGGCAGAACTTGCAAATATTATAAATGAAGGTGCTTTGAGAGCAGTTAAATTCGGACGTAAATATGTTGAGCAAAGCGATTTAGAGGAGTCTATAGAAGTTGTAATTGCAGGGTATCAGAGAAAGGGTGCTGTAATATCTCCAAAGGAAAAGCAGATTATTGCATACCATGAAATTGGACATGCTATTGTAGCTGCTAAGCAGACTGAATCCGCACCAGTACACAAGATAACAATAATTCCGCGTACATCTGGTGCATTGGGCTATACAATGCACGTATCAGAGAACGAAAATGTGCTTATGACAAAAGAGGAAGCAGCAAATAAAATTGCCACTTTTACTGGGGGTCGTGCAGCAGAAGAGCTAGTCTTCGGAACTTTTACTTCTGGTGCTTCAAACGATATAGAGCAAGCTACCAAAATAGCAAGAGCCATGGTAACTCGACTTGGAATGAGCAAGAACTTTGATATGATGGCATTAGAAACAGTAACCAACCAGTATCTTGGTGGAGATTCATCCTTAACATGCTCTCCAGAAACTGCATCAAAAATTGATGCAGAAGTATTATCTATTATAAAAAATGCCCATGAAAAAGCAATAAATATTTTAAAAGAAAACATGGAAAAGCTTCATGCATTGTCTTCATACCTTGTTGAAAAGGAAACCATAACTGGAGATGAATTTATGAGTATACTGACAAGCTAACACTATGCACTTTCTCCTTGCATTAGCTTAAGTGAAGAATTAAAGGCATTAAATAATTTAAATCCACAGCTGGAACATATTTCAGCTGTGGATTTTTTAACATAAGGGCTATACCACGAATACTATGCAGTAGAATAAATTATTTGAGGTGAGCTATTATGGTTTCAGCATTGGCTGCAAATGTTTCAGGTGTGATAGGTATTGCTGCAATAAGGCAGCTGATATCAAATGAACAGATAAGAATATATCTATGGATTTTTATTGCTCTGGCTCTTATGCTGATAATTTTGGCTATATTTGTTCCTAAACTATTTAAGGTGATTCCTAGCCGAATATCCTGGGCCTTAGCAGGTCTAACGGCGTTACTTACTGGTTTGGTTAAAAGGAAAGATGATACACCGGATAATGATGATCTATATAAGGCCATAGAAGCTGCTGGCTATTCCTATGATCCAAAACAAGATATATTATATTCTAATATGGATGCATGGCAGAGAAATATGGGATATTGTCGTTTGTATGATGAAGCAGCAGCTCCACTGGGAATGATTATAGATTGCGAACCCATTTATTTTAAATATAGCAACAAGAGATGGCTGATTGAGTTTTGGAAAGGGCAGTATGATTTAACCACTGGATGCGAGGTCGGTGTGTATACAACCGAAGCCCCAGATTTAAATATTCCCGGTGTGTTTAATGGTACCTTTTTTCATTGTGCTGGGAATGAAGACTGTTTGAATATGGATTATTATCTTATAAAAAATGGCGAGATTCTCTTTAGAAGAGAAGGTAAACACTGGTGGCTGACAGGTTTTAAGATGGGAGAGTTTTCAGAACCCTCAGAATTAGAAATACATTTATCTATTACATTAAAAGATGAGGAGATGCGTGATGCATTTGTTGCAGGACTGAAGGAAGCAGGATATTTAGACCATGAGATAATTATTAGTGAGAATAAGGTTGGAATAAAGTTTGATAAGGTTCATACACGACAACCAATTACACGAATACAAGAAACTGATTGGATTATTCAAAGGAAAAACCAGATATTGTGTGAGCGGTATCAGGAAATAGCCGCATCTTATCATACATTCCCGGACAAAGTTAGGGCAATCCAAGAGCAATCACCTGATTTATACAAACTAGTTTTAAATATGGGAAGAACCAGACTATTATTTGATAGTTTTGATAAAATCAAAGATTATATTGATAAGTGATAAGAGGGCAGGATGATTCCTGCCTTTTTGATTAGGGCTTGAATATCGTTCTTTATCAATGGAGTTATGAATACATTTTAATAAAAGAGAATTCAATGCATTGATTAGGGAGGTAGAGATGGATACATTAAAACGTTTATCGCAAATATTTGAAGCCTCAGAGCAAATTCCCTTTGACGATTCCTCAAGAATTGTTTTTATGAGTGATTGCCATAGGGGTGATGGAGGCTGGGCAGATGATTTTTCTAGGAACCAAAATCTTTATTTTGTAGCCCTAAACCACTATTATAACGAGAATTATACTTATATTGAACTAGGGGATGGAGATGAACTTTGGAAGAATAAGAAGCTTACAGACATTGTGCAAGCACATTCAGATGTCTTTTGGCTTCAATCTAAATTTTATAATGAAGGCAGACTTCATTTGATATATGGAAATCACGATGTTGTAAAAAATAGCAATAAATTTTTGGAGGCAAACTTATATCAATATTTTGATGAAGTTCAAAAAAAATATATTCCTTTATTCAAAGATGTAAAAATACATGAAGGCTTAGTCTTACTACACAAGAATACAAACAAAAAGATTTTTCTAGTTCACGGACATCAAGTAGATTTTCTGAATTATAAGATTTGGAGAGTAGCTAGATTTTTAGTCAGACATTTGTGGCGCCCTCTTGAGTTATACGGGGTTAATGACCCAACAAGTACGGCAAAGAATTATTATAAAAAAGAAGCCGTGGGAAAAGAGCTCACCAAATGGGTGGAAAAAGAAAAACACATGCTTATTGCGGGACATAATCATAGACCTATGTTTCCCGAAGTAGGGGAACCTCCATATTTCAATGATGGATGCTGCGTCCATCCTAGATGTATTTCGGCCATTGAAATTATTGATGGTTCCATCATATTGGTAAAATGGAATGTAAAAACAAAGGACGATGGGACATTATTTATAGGAAGAGAAGTGCTGGCAGGTCCAAGAAAGCTAGCAGATTATTTTAAGGTCGATTTGAATAATGTAAGTATTTAATTTTATAATCTGATACAATAAATAGAGCCTTCTGCTAAATATAGCAGAGGGCTCTAATAATAATGTCTATGGGGTTTTCATGGAATCATCAGGCTTAGTTTCTATAATGGTCAATGATGATATTTCTTCCTGCAATCTTTTCTGCTCTATTGTCAGGGTTTGATTCTCATTGTGGAGTTTTTTAATTTGTTTTTTTAGTTTAAATTGCTTTACTAATCCAAGCATCGATGCAATTATTGCACCAAAGGCTGTAGAGATAAAGATAATGAGTGCAAGTGACAATTCGTATTGTGCAAAAAAGACTCTTACTGGTACTGCAGCAGCATTAGTAATTGCAAAAATTATGACTACAATAGATGTGATAAGAGATAAAATAAAGTATAGTTGCATAGGAATTTCAACCTCCTTTATATTCTAGTAATAATTTATTAAACGTGTATATACTTTTAGAACATATTGAACATTAGAAGAATATTACATATTGTTATATTTATTATACTATACTAAATATTGGTGTAAAGTCCTGTTGGGTTTAAAATATAAGAATGGTTTTAAGCTTAGGGGTTAATGTACTCTATTTACACACACAATTTCTTCCGTTTTTCTTCGCTTTATAAAGTGCTTTATCTGCGGCCTTTAAAACTTCATCAGCAGTTTTACAACTCTCGTTTTTTTCAGCGACGCCTATGCTAATAGTAACGCCTAGTTGCTTGGTTACAACTTTTTCTTTCCCTGCCGCCCTTTGCTTCTTTCTATAAGCACGTTTTTGTTTTGCTATGTCATTTCGGAGTTCTTCTAAATGCGGAATAACTTCTTCTCTGGTTTTGTTTGCGAATAATATAGTAAACTCTTCGCCTCCAAACCTAAAGGCTTTGCCGCCTCCGGTTACTTGTCCCAGACTGGAGGCTACCATTCGCAGCACTTCGTCTCCAGCATCATGACCATGGGTATCATTAAATTTCTTAAATAAATCAATATCTATCATGGCTATTGTGTATTTGCCACCGAGTTTCATCATAGCTTCCTTAAGTGCACGTCTAGCCGGGATGCCTGTTAATTCATCACGGTAAGCCATGAAATATGAAGCTTCCACTACACCGATAACAAGGATTAATCCCACCATTGTATAAAAAATATTGAACCCTGAAAGATTACCTTTTAATAATAGTCCGATGAAAGTCATTAATACTACACCAATCAATGAACTATCCATTAGTGTAGGATTTAATAATAATTTAGTGCATAGACCCAGGAATACAATAAGAAACAATAAGCTTGATAATTGTGGAATAGGCAATTTATCAATAAAATCAAAAGTGATGAATTTATAATAAATGAAGGACCCGAAATCAATATTCTGTGGAATAAGCAGCCACCAGACAAATACGAACTGGGACACTATTAACCCGAATTTTAACTTGCCCCAAAGAGTAAAGATGCCTCGCTCTTTAAACACTGAGAATGCTAATATGTTTATGGGAAGGAGAAATGAAAGAATATCTGAGATATCGGAGAATCCATTGGATATAAATAATTGGCTTATTCCAAGTATTAAACACAAGAAGAAAACCTTGCTTTTATTGAATCGTAATCCTAGTATCATGCCAATTATGAAAAATGCATAAGAGCTGTATTTCAAAATAAATGTTGATGTCATGGGGATTTTAGTTATATTTAATAATAATATATATGCAGCTATGGTCAAGCCCATTGGAAAACTCAAGAATATAATGGCCTTTTTCAAATTATTCATGTCATACCCTTTCGATAAATTCATACAATTTCAATAATCATAACATAATTTTTGACAGAATTCATCATAAGCGTGGCATGAAGATTTATAAGATTCCTTGAAATATGTGTAAATGTAGCTGTTGCTGCAATTGCTATAATAGTTATATTGATAATTGACCTTAGGGAACGGATGTTCTATAATTGATATATCAAATTACATATTAATGATTACGAATTTAAACTAAGGAGTGAAGAAAATGTCTATTAATGTTTATATTAATTTCAATGGAAACTGTCGTGAAGCAGTAGAGTTTTACGCGGAGGTTTTCCAAACAGAAAAACCTCAAATTATGACCTTTGGGGACGCACCGCCTAACCCGCAATTTGCTCTTCTAGATGAGGCAAGAAATTTAGTAATGCATACGCATCTTAATATAACTGGAAGTGATGTAATGTTTTCTGATGTTTTCCCTGGCATGCCATATGTTGCAGGAAATAACTTAAGTCTTACAGTTGTAATTAAGGACATTGATGAAATTAAATCTTTATTTAATAAGCTAAAAGTGGGAGGAACTGTAAGTATGGACCTTCAAGAAACATTCTGGAGCAAATGCTATGGCTCTCTGAGAGATAAATACGGTATTGAGTGGCAATTAAGTCATGAAAGTGAACAAATAGACATATAACAAAAGCATGCTGATAAAGCAATTTTTTAGAAAAGTTTTTTCTGGAAAATTGCTTTTGTTTTGACATTTCAAAAAACGGATGTAAATGACCTTGTAGTTAAAGATTTACAAGACAATTTTCTTTTGTGCTATAACAACCAATTATTTTTTGTTGAATTAATTTTTTAGAAGCATCATAGAGGTGTGGTATAATAGTTAGGGTGTTTATTAAATCATAGGTATTTTGAGTATAAAGAAAGGGTTTTTCTTTGAGATAATGAGGGTGGGGTAGTAAATAATGAAAAATGATTTAACAGAAGGACATATACTTAAAAAGCTGTTTATTCTTGCGTTGCCTATAATGGGAACCTCGTTAATACAGATGGCTTATAATTTAACTGATATGATTTGGGTTGGCGTATTGGGCTCTAGGGCCGTTACTGCCATAGGTACTGCAGGCTTCTATTCATGGCTTGCCTTTGCATTCATAATAATACCTAAAATTGGAGCAGAGGTCGGAGTTGCTCAGTCCGTGGGACGAAAAGACGTCCATGAAACTAAAAGCTATATCAGGCATTCTATACAAATGAATGTAGTGCTTGCTGCTTTGTATGGTGCGGCAATGATGATATTTAGAAATCAGCTTATAGGTTTTTTCAATATCCAGGGTGACGATATTATCAGCATGGCAACAAGTTATCTTTTTATTGTCTCTATGGGTATGGTATTTTTCTTTTTGCCGCCGGTACTCACATCCGTCTTTAATGGGCATGGAGACAGCCGGACACCTTTTTTGATAAATACAATAGGACTTACGGTTAATATAATACTTGATCCCGTGCTTATTTTGGGAATAGGTCCATTTCCGCAAATGGGAGTTGCAGGAGCAGCTGTTGCAACGATATTTGCTCAGTTTGTAGTAACCATGGTATATATTTATGTTATCAGAAAAAAAACAGACTTCTTTGTCGGGATCAATTTTTTGCAAAAACCTGATTGGAAGCATATAGAAAAGATTGTTAAACTGGGTTTTCCAGTAGCATTGCAAAGCGGAATATTTACTATTATAGCGATGATTATAGCAAGAATACTGTCAAGGTGGGGCTCTACTCCAATTGCAGTGCAAAGTGTTGGGTCGCAAATAGAGTCTATATCCTGGATGCTGGCCGGAGGCTTCCAAACGGCATTAAGTGCCTTTGTAGGACAAAACTATGGAGCCAAGAAGTGGGAAAGAATATACAAAGGGTATTTTACAGCTGTGGGTATTATTGCAGGTCTGGGGATAATTACTTCCTGTCTATTAATATTTCTCCCAGGACCAATTTTTTCTATTTTCATTCGAGAGCCAAAAGTTATACAGGAAGGAATTATATATCTTAGAATACTTGGGGTATCTCAGCTTTTTATGTGTATAGAGATAACAACTGCAGGAGCCTTTAATGGCCTTGGAAAGACAGTGCCACCATCTATTGTAGGCATTACTTTAAATGCAATGAGAATCCCGGGAGCACTATTATTAGCTGTATCTCTAGGACTCACAGGGGTATGGTGGAGCATAAGCCTTAGCAGCATTTTAAAAGGGCTTATATTAACGACTTGGTTTGTAATTTTCCTCCGCAGACATCCTGAAATAAGAGGAAAAGGTTTTATTAGCTTCAGTAAAATTGGCAAACTAAAGGTGAGAGCATAAAGATTAGCGCAGGGATGAGAGACTGTTCTCTTGTCCCAATGGGAGGCAGAAATATATGATATTTAGAAAAGTCACAATGAGTGATAAACCGATGTTTGATAGATATAGGAATACTTGTAGCTGTTCAGATTATCTATTCTCATATGTTTTTATGTACCAAGATTCATATAAACTTGAAATATGGGAAGATAACGGGACAATCGTAATACGTTCAGATTTGAAAGATACAATATTTTATATGCCCTTAGGGGATACAGAATACGGAATAAAAACAGTTTTAGAATATTGCAAGGAGAATAATATAAAGCCTGTATTTTCTAAAATACCGGAGGCTTCTCTACCCGTTTTTAATGCTTTGAATTTTCATATTGAAGAAGATAGAGATTCCTTTGATTATATATTTAAAAATGCAGATTTATTAGAATATAAGGGTAAAGATTTTAGAAATCAAAGAAACAATTTGTATAGCTACCTTAAGGCCTTTGCACCAATATTTGATACGGATGTTAAAGTACATATAGATAAGTGTAAAGAATTTGTTTATAAGCACCATAATTCACCTGATAAGCTGGAACCCACACTTAAAATGCTTGAAAATATTGATTTGCTTGAATTAAAGGGTGGAGTAGTTCTTAATGGAGGCGAGGTCTCTGCATTTTGCTTATATGAGAAATTATCCGATGTGATGATTCTTTCTCACGTAGAGCTTACAGACAATTATCACAGAGGAGCCCATGCATTCCTTGTTAACGAGCTAGCTAAAACCATAAGTGAAGCTTATATTAATAAAGAGGATGACATGGGTATTCCAGGGCTGCGGCGATTTAAAGAAACATATAATCCATATCATATGTTGAAAAAGTATAAAGCATATTATGAATAGAACTTATTTAATTAGAAGAGGTATGATATCTATATAGATATCATACCTTTATAAAAATCTGGCTCCAGTGTCGTATCATTTTGGTTCCCCATTTTATGTCGATGTCTTCTACGGGCAAGTCATATGCCAGTCTTAAAGCTTCTTCCAACATATTTATTCCGGCACCATAGTTTGCTACCAATGAACCGGATACTCTAGGGTTTATTTCTATAAGCTTTGGCTTTCCATCTTCGGAATACTTAAATTGAATATTTACATTGTAGGAAAGTTTAAGTGCTGCTATTATTTCCTTTGAATACTCTATTAGTTCTTCGTTCTTCTCAATTAAGGAGATGCTGGAAACACCCATGGAAGTCTCTATTCTTTGTCTTGGTATACAGAAGTATGTGATGCCGTTTTTGCATACGCAATCAACGCTGTACTCTGTTCCAGGAAGGTATTCAGTAACAAGAAGTTGGGGTATGTTTTCTAAATCTTGGAGCTGATTAAGATATGCAGCAAGACTTACTTTAGGTGAACCAGGGGGCGTATTGAAAATGTCTATTTTTTCTTCGGTAATAATTCTAAAGCCCTTTCCGCCTTCACCATTTACTGGTTTAATACATACAGGAACATGTGGGTATCCTAGATTTAGAACAGCAGGTTTAATTGAATCAATGGCAGACACTATGGTATATTTGGGCACAAAATCCCTATCCTTAAAAAAGTTATATAATTTATCTTTGCTATTTGCAATATTGAGCTTTTGGGTATCTTCAGTTACTAGAACCTTAATACCTAGACTGCTGAAACGATCAGCATTTTCTGACATCAAAAGGAGCTCATCCGTATATTGAGGTATTATGGTTGTAATGTTTTCCTTTTTACATACCTCAAGTAATGCATGGATATATTTTTCATCTTTAATCTTAGGTACGATATACTTTTTGCCTGTTAAAACGAACCCTGCAGTATCTTTATCCTCAACATCAGTAGTAACCACATCTATACCAAAGGACTTTGCCTGTTTAAGCATTTCAATATCAGCAGCTGTACCCATACTGCCAGAAATGGTCCATAAAATCTTCAAATCCAATTTTATCTCTCCTTTTATGTTCGAATATTATATATGTTGCAAAAAAAAAATATTATATACAAAATCAGTAGAAGCATCCGATTTGTATTATCAGAAATGTATGTTTTGCACATTCTGATTTAATGTAAAATGTTTTGTGCAAAACACATAGTTAATTTACTCCCGGTAGTTATATTTAACAATAGTTTTCCTAAAAAGAAAATAGCATTTACAATATTTTTCATAAAATAACTTTTTTTGATATAAAATGTGTATTTACTTGTAGAATAAAACTCATTATGTTATTATTCCAATACCAAGATAATATTGAGAGGCTTATAAAAATTAAGCAGATCCTAAGGGTTTCAGGAATTGATAGTGCTGTAAGCGGATATATTAAATATAACGAGGCGAAAAGATGTCCCTCACTTTTATAAGTGGCGGGTTCCGATTTTATAACAAAATCCAATAATTTATTAAGATATTGGATTTTGTTTCAGCAATAGGCGGTGGGCATATATCCCCTGACCCGCTTACACGCTCGGGTAGGTTTTTGCAGAAGAGCAAAAAAATCTTAAGGTCAAAGTCTTGTTGTAAATTTATAATAAAGAGGGTATAAAATGATAGAACTAGGTAAGATCCAAGAATTAAAAGTAATCAGAATGACTAGCATTGGTGCATATTTGAATACTCAAAATGGTAGTGCTGAGGATGATATTCTACTTCCGATGAACCAAGTGCCGAGAGATATTGAATTAGATGATAATGTTGAAGTGTTTGTTTATAGGGATTCTGAAGATAGAATGATTGCAACTATGAAAAAGCCAAATATACAAATTGGAGAAATAGCCCCACTTAAGGTAGTAGATATTACTAGAATAGGGGCTTTCATGGACTGGGGCTTAGAGCGGGACTTATTTCTTCCTTTTAAGGAGCAGACCTATAGAGTTGAGGAAGATGGTACATATTTAGTAGGATTATATCTAGATAAGAGCAGCAGGCTATGTGCTACTATGGATATATATAAGTTTTTAAGCCAAGAACCACCCTACAAGGAAAACGACAGGGTGAACGGAACAATCTATAAAATTAAAGAAGAGTTTGGGGCTTTTGTGGCCGTCGAGAATAAATATGACGGGTTAATACCTAATAAGGAATTTTACGGTGACTATAAATGTGGAGACACCGTAGAGGTAAGAATAAAAAAGGTCAGGGAAGATGGAAAGCTAGACCTAAGCTTAAGAAAAGAATTTTATAACGAAATAGATGACGATGCCATAAAAATTATGGACAGACTGATACTAAAGGGTGGAAAGTTAAGGCTAAATGATAACAGTCGACCAGAGGATATTAAGTCGGAGTTAAATATGAGCAAGAATGCATTCAAAAGAGCTGTCGGCAGACTTTTCAAAGAAAGAAAAATCATTATAACCGAAAAAGGCATTGAGAAGGTAGACGATATAAAGAAATAACACAACATATTTAGGTGAATCATATGCCTATTGCAAAGTATATTCAGAGGTGTATAATATAAACATAATAGATAATAATTAGCAATAAGTAATGATTACAAATTGAACGTGTTTATTAAAATACAAAAGAAAAGGTGGAGTTAAAATGTTAAGCAAAAGATTAATGGATGAAATGAACCATCAGATTAAGTATGAGATATACTCAGCGCACCTTTATATGGCAATGGAAGCTTACTGTGCATCTTTAAATCTTGATGGCTTTGCAAATTGGCTAAAGGTTCAAACAGAAGAGGAAAGAGCCCATGGAAGACTATTCTTTGAATTTATTAACAGAATGAATGGTGAAGTAAAAGTTTATGGCATAGATGAGCCTACTTCCAAGTATAAGAATCTTCTTGAGATTTTTCAAAAGGGATATGAGCATGAGCAATTTGTAACTAGCAGAATCTACTTACTTGCTGATATTGCGACAGAAGAGAAAAATCATGCCGCAGTGAGCTTTTTGAAATGGTTTGTAGATGAGCAAGTGGAAGAGGAATCAAACTTCTTAGGCTTGATTAAAAAGCTAGAGTTAATCGGAGAGAATACAAGTGGCCTTTATATGCTGGATAAGGAACTGGCTGCAAGAGTATTTGTACCCCCTACAGTTGTTATATAAAATAAGTTAATTCTAACCCTCTGCTGAGTCAATCAGCAGAGGGTTTTTTCATCTTGTTTAGTACTATGGCTTCTTGATACTTTTCAATAATATAGGAATAATGAAATGCCTTTGAAAATATATTTATTAATATAATGAAATTGGACAACTTATTATCTAATTGATATTCAATAAGAATAATTTTATGTGAGTACTATTGCCCAGTGGAATTGTCAGGCACATTTGAAAGGTGGGTATCACTGATGAGCACGAAAAAGGTATTGGCTTTAATTACTCAATCGGTTGCTACAAGGAATACGCTTTGCAATCAATTGTATTACTTGCTTGAAGGGTATATGGAGATAGAAGGCTATGCCGTTGAGACGGGAATAAGTTCAGTAGTTAAAGCTGATTTGATCGTCATGAGCTCAAAAATGCTTGCAGAGGAAGCGAAGGGGTATGCCCATCCGGATTGTCCTATAATTGTAGCAAACAGGTCCTTGAATATTGAAAATATTGATAAGCTATTTCATATTCCAAAGGGAACTGAAGTACTTCTTGTCAATGATGAAATAGAAAACTCTGTTGAAGTAATCAAACTGCTTAGAGAAATAGGTATCGATTATCTCAATTATACACCCTATGCTCCTAATAGTAGAGACACAGGAAATGCAAGAATTGCAATTACTCCGGGAGAAGTGGCATTGGTTCCTAAATCAGTTGAAACCATCATAGATATTGGAGCTAGAGTTATCGATTTGACTACTATAATTGAGATATTAAGTGTGTTGGGTTTGCTGGATGAAAAGGCACGCTTCATTTCAGCTAAATATATTGAGACTATTATACGACTTAATAAAAAACTGCATGACTCTATGGAGGAAGCCAGCAGCATGAATCATTACCTAGTAAAGGTCCTGAATCAGGTTAATGATGGAATTGTTGCATTTTCAAAGGAAGGTATTATATCAGTATTTAATGAAAAAAGTGAAGAAATATTTGGCGTCAAAAGCATCTATGCAATCGGCCGAAATATAAGTCAGATTAGCAGAGACAAAAGCCTCAGTGACTTTTTATTGGCTTCTTCGAATATGGCAGAGCAGTTGTTTAGAGTAAATGATACGGATGTTATAATCAACAAATTTAGAATTGATAAACTGAATTCAATTGTCTGTACAATTAAAAACACTAAGGAAACTATAGATATGGAGAAAAAGTTGAGGCAAAGCCTGATAAAAAAGGGATTTGTGGGTAAATACAAATTTAGCGATATTATTGGCAGCTCTTTGGTGATGCGAAATATCGTTGACACAGCAAGGAAGCTTGCAAGAGCAGACTTAAGCATTCTAATCTATGGTGAAAGCGGAGTAGGAAAAGAGTTATTTGCAAGTGCTATTCATAATGAATCCTCAAGGAGTATGGGACCTTTCTTAGCAGTAAATTTCAGCGAATTGTCAGAGGAATTGGTTGAAAGTGAACTGTTTGGTTATGAAGAAGGTGCCTTTACAGGTGCTAGAAAGGGCGGAAAGCTTGGTTTGTTTGAACAAGCCAATGGCGGAACAATCTTTTTAGATGAAATAGGGGATATTTCACTACGCATTCAAGCAAGACTACTCAGAGTGCTTCAGGAAAAGGAGATAAGGCGCGTTGGGGGAACCGAAATCATACCTGTTAATGTTAGGGTAATAGCTGCAACCAATAAAAATCTAGGGGATATGTGTCAAATAGGTGATTTCAGAGAAGACCTATATCATCGATTAAAAAGATTGTATATCAAGATTCCACCTCTCAGGGCTCATTTGGAAGATCTGGATGAATTGATTGAAAGCTTTACATTTAAAAGGGGACGAGCAGAACTAAGAATTTCAGAGCCCGTCATGATAAAACTGCGTTCAAATACATGGTCAGGGAATGTCAGAGAATTAGAGAATACCATTGACTACTTTTTAACTGTGTGTGATGAGTCCCTGGTTGACACAACACATACGCCTCCAGAGTTTTACGAGCTTCAACCTTGTGCAAAGCAGGATGAAAATCAATATGATGCTATTTTGTGCAATAGAGGGAACATTGAAGAATTTAAGTTTATTTTAAATACCATATACGAATACAATCATCAAGGCAGGGTTTTTAGCAGGAAGAAGATTTGTGAATTGGGGAAGAAGCAGTTTGCATATATGACGGAAGATAAGGTCAGGAGAAGGGCTGATATACTGCAGGAAATGGGTCTGATTTCAAAAGGTGCTGGCCGCTGCGGCATGCGCTTAACTGTTGAAGGTATAAGATATATTGAAAGTATGAGAAGCATCATATAACCAAAGAAGCTATGTAATTGGGCAAATCGGGCATTTAAAACCACCGATTTTGCCCAATTTATTTTATTGACAGATAGAATGTTTAAACAAAGCTCTTAAATTTAAAAGAATTCATTGGTATGACAGCAGAAATAACAAAGGCTACTTTTAAAAGCAAGGTGGAAATGGTTGGCATGAAATATGCTTAGTATAGAAGCTGAAGGTAAAAAATAAGGAGGGATTAATATGGCATCGGGTAAAAAAGTTGAAAAAATTGAAAGAGGTCTAATGAAATTTCAAACTCCTCATACTTATGCGATCATATTTTATTTAATTATTTTCTTATGGGCTATGACCTTGCTTATTCCAGCGGGAAAATTCAGTACTCACGATGTGAGCTATGTAGATTCAAATGGCAGTACTAAGACAAAGACTGTTTTAATGACGGATACCTTCAGGTACAGCTATAATTTAAACACAGAGCAATTATCTAAAGATTTAACAACATTGAGTGCTGACGCAGCAAAACTTGGAGAATTAGGCGTTGATAAGGCAGCCCTAGAAGAGTTCTTAAAGACAGATCCAGCTACATGGGATCAGGGAAAATTGGATGATTTAGGACTTACTGACCCGGTTCTCTACGGTACATTTGGCGAAAAGATGTACGATACAAGCAAGAAGCTACATAAGGTTGCGAAGATATGGGGAACTGACGATTATTACGGTTTTGGCTTCATGAACTATATTTTTGAAGGCCTCGTAACTGGAAGCAAATATGGTTCGGCAGTAGGTATAGTGGCTTTGATATTAGTTGTTGGCGGCGCCTTCGGAATCATTATGCGAACAGGAGCTATTGATACAGGAATATATGCCTTCATCAAAAAGACTAGGGGACTTGAGAGATTGGCACTGCCCCTGCTTTTCTTCCTATTCTCCTTAGGCGGCGCAGTATTTGGAATGTCAGAGGAGTGCATCCCCTTTGCCATGATTATGGTCCCCTTTGTTATTGCATTGGGATATGATTCCATCGTTGCAGTTACAGTGACCTTTGTAGCATCACAAATAGGAAATGCGACTTCCTGGATGAGTCCCTTCAGTGTGGCGATAGCTCAGGGTATTGCAGGAATCCCCGTACTTTCCGGAGCAGGCTTCAGACTTATTATGTGGGTGGTTATTACTGCGATAGGTGCAGCTTATATGATGTTTTATGCAGAAAAGATTAGGAAAAATCCAAAATCTTCAGTCATGTATGAAGCTGACGGATATTTCAGAAATAGAATGGACGAAAAAACAGAAGACGAAAGACGTTTCACCCTGGGCGATAAATTGGTATTGCTTGAAATGCTGGCAGTTCTGATTTGGATTATATGGGGCGTTACTAAGAAGGGTTATTATATTCCTGAGATTGCATCTCAATTCTTTGTTATGGGCTTTGTAGCAGGTGTAACTGCTATTATATTCAAGCTTGGTGGAATGACTGTCAATGAAATGGCTTCCTCATTCCAAAAGGGCGTTTCAGACCTTGCGGGAACTGCCGTTGTTGTTGGTATGGCAAAAGGTATTTTATTGGTATTGGGAGGCTCTGACGCTACAATGCCTTCCACTTTAAACACAATGCTGCATGGAATCGGTCAACAATTGAAGGGCTTGCCATCCGTTGTTGCTGCAGAATTCATGTATATATTCCAAAGCATATTTAACCTATTTGTAACTTCAAACTCTGGTCAGGCGGCACTGACTATGCCTATTATGGCACCTTTATCTGATATTGTAGGGGTCTCAAGACAGATTGCAGTGTTGGCTTATCAAATGGGGTCAGGATTTGTGGATGCATTTACGCCTTGCTCAGCAAGCTTAATTGGTGTTCTTGGCGTTGCAAGAATTGACTGGATGAAATGGGCGAAGTTCCAAATCAAAATGCAAGGATTCTTCTTCTTGCTTGGAAGCATTGTTATAGCAATTGCAGCTATGATTAACTTCCAGTAAAGGATTGGTTTGTTATTTTAGCTTTTGTATTATGCCGCATTGCAGCTTATGCAATGCGGCATAGTAAATAATTTATGAAGATATTTGAGGTGATGCAATGATTACAATCTTAAGAAAAGCAAAGCTCTACAAACCTGAGTATGCAGATGTAAAAGATATACTTATCTTAGGAGATAAAATAGCTGCAATTGAGGACCAAATTTCCATTGATATAAATAACTGTGTAGATGTAATTGAGATTGATTGCACAGATAAGATTGTTGTACCTGGATTTATAGATTCCCATGTCCATATGCTTGGTGGAGGCGGTGAGGGAGGCTATAAGACTAGAACTCCGGAAATAATGCTGACAGATTTGACAAGAGCCGGCATTACTACTGTCGTTGGGTGTTTAGGTACAGACGGTGTGACTAGGAGTATGGTTTCTTTACTAGCAAAGGCTAGAGCATTAGAAGAAGAAGGAATTACAACGTTTATTTATACAGGCTCATACCAAATTCCTGTAAAGACTATAACGGGAGAAGTAATGACAGATATAATCACCATAGACAAAATTATCGGTGTCGGAGAAATAGCAATATCAGATCATCGTTCGTCACAGCCAACCTTTGAAGAGTTTAGTAAGCTGGCAGCAGCCACAAGGGTAGGGGGAATGTTATCTGGCAAGGCTGGAATCCTAGACATTCATCTAGGTGATGGATGTAGAACCATTGAACTTATTCAAAGAACAGTAGAGGAGACAGAAATTCCAATAACGCAGTTTCTTCCTACACATATCAATAGAAATAGCTCCTTGTTTGAAGAATGTATTAAATATGCAAAAAAAGGTGGCTATATTGACTTTACAGGAAGTGAAGACACAGATTTCTGGGAGGAACAGGATGGAGAAATTAGGGTTTGCAAAGGAATAAAGCGTCTTCTAGAGGAGGGTGTCTGCCATGATAATTTTACAATATCCTCCGATGCACAAGGAAGCCTGCCAATATTCAATGAGAAAAAAGAGTACATTGGTCTAGGAGTAGGAAAGGCAACTTGCCTGATAAAAGAGATCAAAGAATGTGTTTTAAAGGAAGAAATCCCACTTGAAATTGCAATAAAGGCGATTACCTCAAATCCGGCTAAGATATTAAAGCTGAAGAGCAAGGGCAGGGTTGAAAAAGGGTTTGATGCAGATATATGCATTCTAGAGGCAGATACATTGGATATTGATATGGTTATAGCAAGAGGAAGACTGATGAGTAAAAATAAGATGCCCATAGTATACGGAACTTTTGAAGAGAAGAAATAATTAGGTGAATTTAAAGCAGTTTGTGTGGGTAAGTACCTTTTACCCTATTACATAAGCTGCTTTATTAATGTAGATATTCAATAGACCTGGCTGGATTGTTGTGTATATTGAGAGAATTTTAATTCGACATTCGTAGAATTTGATGTTATAATTCGCTTATAATTATAGAATTGGGTGATATGATGTCAAGCGAGTTTGAAATGAGGATAATAAATAAACCGATATATTATATCGAAATGGTAGCGCTACTAAATAGATTAATATGTAATAGGTCTTATAGAGAAATTGAATTAAATGATAAACAAAATACATTCTTAGATTTGCTTAAAGAGTTCAGAATCAAAGGATGTGAGTTATTTGAATTGTATTTATATAATCAAGATATTGACGATATTGATACACTTGTGACATTGCTGAGGAATTTTAAACAAAGTGAATTTCTATATTTATTATGTGGTGAACAATTTTCAAAGCATCAAATTGAGATATTAATTAGGCATTTTGATGAAATTGATCAAATAGTAAAAACAGATAAATATTTATCCAGCTATAAATGGGAGAATATAAGATTTGCCTTTGAAAGAACAGCGGAGTTTGTTAATAGGTTGGTGGACATCTTTAAACTTCTTGATTTAGAAGTTGCGAATCAATTGAAACAGCAGAGTATATATACAGAATGCACACATAAAGTTAGCTTGGATTTGAAATCTAAGATTCCATTGGATGTGGCACAGAGTATTATGGGCAAAAAATTTAAAAGAGTATTTGATTTTAACACGTATTATTTTGTACCATCTTATTTTTATATGAATCGACCTATGAGAACGTTTAATGAAAATACTCAAATTGTTGTATATCCAGTTCAAAAAGTATTTGAGTATAATAAAAATACTCTTGCCTATGCATTGAAAATTATCGGTGATGATAAGAGATTGGAGATTATTGAGAAGCTAGCCTTTAGACCAATGTTTGGTAAAGAATTAGCGAAGGAGCTGGGTATTGGAACTTCAACAGTATCACACCATTTAGATCAGCTTAGGTCCATAGGACTTATTAATGAAGAACGAGAAAAAAGCGTAAAATACTTTAGCGTGAATACCAATGAATATAGAAGATTATGTGATGCACTTAAAAATTTTATTGCACAGCAAGAAACTAGATGAAATATCTAGTTTTTTTATTTTAAAAATCTTTACAAAGTTCCAACAAAAATGTATAATTCTATACATAACGAATTCGATATACATAGAATTATATGTTTTTAAGGGGGTAATAGCATGAGTGTAATTCAAGTCAAAAATCTAAAACGTGATTATGAAACCACTGTGGGTATCATTAAAAGAGATAAAAAGGTTGTCCATGCAATCAAAGATTTAAGCTTTGAAGTAGAAAAGGGAGAAATTTTTGGGCTTTTAGGTCCAAATGGAGCGGGCAAGACAAGCACTATAAAAATACTGACCACCTTACTGGCTCCAACATCTGGCGAAGCTACAGTCTTGGGGTACAAGTGCTTTGGTGAAGAACGAGAGCTAAGAAAGAACATAAATTTTATCTTTGGAGGAGAACGAAGTCTTTATTGGAGACTTTCTGCCTATGACAACCTATCATACTTTTGCGATTTATATCAAGTTCCAGAAAAGATTAAGAAAGCTAGAATTGCAGACTTGCTTGAAATGGTAGGGCTTAGCGATAGGGCTCACTATAGGGTTGAAACCTATTCAAAAGGTATGAAGCAACGATTACAAATTGCCAGAGGGTTGGTAAATAATCCAGAGGTATTATTTCTTGATGAGCCTACCATCGGACTAGATCCTGTTGGTGCTAAAACACTCAGGGAAATAATAAAACAGTTATCCAGTGAGGGAAAAACCATTTTGCTTACAACCCATTATATGCAAGAAGCAGATGAACTTTGTGATCGTATTGCTATCATAAATAAAGGGGAATTATACGCACTGAATACAAGCGAAAAGTTAAAGGAAAACATGGATACAGCAGTTATAGAAGTAGATTTAAAAACTCTAAGAGCGGATACTGCACAAAAATTAAAAGTGATTGAAAATGTCGCAGGAGTCACAGCGACACCTTATGATATAGGCTATAAATTAAAAATTGATTGCAGAAATCCGAGGGAAATAATGTCTCGTGTAAATGAATTGCTAAGTGAAGATATAGTCAAGTCTATTGTAATGAGAGAAGCGACTTTAGAGGACGTATATCTCAGAATAATTGGAGGGGATTATAGTGCATAGCAATCTCAGAGTGATTATATCGAGCTGCAAGCTGCAAATGAAACAATCCTTTTCCAGGTCGATGTTTAAGTTTTGTATTATTGTCTATCCTATTCTCGCTGCAATTACTTTCTATCTTATTTATTCAGATAAAAAGGATGAAGCCCTTATTCCATATGTTTTTTTAGGAACGGCCATTACAAGTATGTGGTCATCTATTAGCTTCTCATCAGCAGGGGATATAGATAGAGAACGGTTTATGGGTGCTTTGGAGGTGATTTTCTCAGCACCGACACAGTTTAGGATTATTATGCTTGGAAAGGTCTTAGGCAATACAATATTAGGGATTGCCTCAATGTTAGTAAGTTTTCTCGTTGTGACACTGCTATTCGATGCAAGATTTACTTTGGCCCACCCAATATTATTTTTCACAAGTATGCTTTTAGGCATTATTTCTTTTATATTTATTGCTTTGTTGCTTTCGGGTTTGCTAGCTATATCAAGGAATACAAGAGTTTGGATGAATTGCATCGATTTTCCTGTGTTTATACTGTGTGGCACTTATTTTCCTATTGAGGTGCTGCCTACGTGGATCAAACCTTTATGCTATGTTCTTAGCCCTACTTATGTCTTGAAGTTGGCAAGAATGAGTATCAGCGGAATCGCTGATTATAGTATTTTTTATAGATATATGCTAGGGCTATTGATTGTTTCTATTTTCTATTTTCTTGGCTACCTCAGATTCTATGAAATAATTGATATTAGAGCTAGAAAAGATGCAACCTTGGAGGTGCTATAATGCAAAGGTTTTTTAGAATGTCTATGATTTCCTTCAAGGCATTATTGGGATGGTTAGATCCTAAAATGTATGTTATCTATAAAATAATTGATCCGGCACTACAAATGATATTTTATACACTTTTAGTACGATTTGTATATGTAGCAGAGGATATAACACCTTGGATATTAGGAAATGCTTTTTTGCTTTGTACTAAGAATGCAGTTTTTGCTGTAGGTAGGATGCTTAGAAATGATAGAGATCAGGGTACCTTGCAGTTAATTGTAGCCTCGCCTGCCAACAGATTATATGTTTTTCTAGCAAGAGTGGGCTTTAATATTTTTGATGCTTCTTTTACAGTTATCATAGGGTTAATTATAGGTGTATTATTCTTTGGACTGGATTTTACAGGCACAAATTTGTTTGCTTTTGCTTTATCAATTCTTGTAGCGATGATTGGTGGATTGAGTATCGGCTTGGTTCTGGGAAGTATAGCATTGGTTATCAGTGAAATACATCTTTTTCTCAATGTAACCAATATGGTACTTTATATTTTGACTGGTGCAAGCTTCAGTAGAGAAAGATTACCGGCGTTTTTACACCTGCTGTCGGAAATAATACCCATTACTCGAAGTATTGATGCTTCAAGAATCATTGTTGCAGAGGGCAATTTGGCTAGTGCAATGCAGCTTTTGGGAGTAGATTTATTAATAAGCACCATATATATTTTAATTGGTTTTGCACTATATGCGTATTTTGAATATAAGGCTAGAGTCTACGCAACTTTAGATGCATATTAATGTAGATATAAGTTATTAGCCTCTTTGTATTTTAGGAAAAGCCCTCGACTATAAATTTTATAGCAGAGGGCTTTTATAATCCGATTTTGCCTTTGCGTAACCGGTAGTTATCTGTACCTGCGGGATAAGGGTAACTGTAATAGTGCATGTCGTCTAATTCAATAAGGTTTATGCTGCTTATCCCATTTAAGTATAATCGTCCCTCAGATAAGCCGCTCTTTTGGGTTAGATTATGTCCAAATAGGTTAAGTTTTGCAGGATTACTAAGGATTTCTGCTGGATCATGGGCAATAGCAAATTCTAATCCTTCAATATCTACTATTTCGGACCCTTTTATGATATAGCTCCTGCTGGAGAGATTCCTAATAGTCTCTTCATCATCATGATTTCCTAAGACTATATATACTTCCCTAGCACTAGATTTCTCCATGATGTTTAGCAGCTGCTTTACGTCTTTCTTATAACGGGGGAGGGAGTTAGGGTATAGTTCCAGCTTAATATTATCTACCAAATCTCCTGTGTGAACGATATAATCCGGTTTGAGTATTGCAATAATTCTTGACAGCTCTCCAAATATCGTGAAGGGGGTATCGGATATGTGCAATAGCTTTTTCCCGCTTATTTCATTCTCATGAAGGTTAGCAGGGACTCGTCCTATCATATAATAAATAAACTCCTGAAAATTATTCACGCACTACCTCATTTCACACTGCCAAACAATAGCAAACAATAAAATGCAGCTTTGTGATTGCTTCGCAGAATTAAGTTTAATGACTACATTTTATTAATGTTAATACCTTGTCTTTAGAATTTCTTCTTCTTGCCGCCTAATTTTATCTGCCTCTTGGAGAGATAAACGGTCATAGATTTCCTTGCGGTATTTTAGGCCAAGCAAATGTCGGGTACGAGGATCTCCTTCCATTAGAGCATCAGTCCAATCCATCTTCTTACGTTGGAAATAGACATCATAATCTACAATACGAGTCCCGTCATCTAGATGTTCTAAGCCCACTAGTATCTTTTTTATATATTTCGGATCTAGGAAAGTAAAGAAACGCAGTCTATAGACGCCTACTGCCATCATAAATCGAGGGTAATCCTTAGTCCATGACTCTCCAAGTATAATTCCCAGATCCATATAGTCAAGAATATTTGCGAGCCGTTCATAGTGCAAGTCATATGCACTATACCTATCATAAATACGAATCTCTATTTCATACCAATCCTTATTACCCAGACCCTTATTTAAGTATTTTAAGGCTTGAAGCCTTAAACTTTTAAATAGAGGAATAGACCGCTTTTCACTATACAGACATTTTTCATAGAGATCATTTATATGCATGTTTCTATGTAAGGGCTTATCCGTAATAGCAATAAGAGTTCCCTTCTCATTTCCTGAGTTCCATAAATCCATAAAAGTACCGAAAGACCCTCCATGATCCTTTTGAATTTCCTGTATAACCTTCTCCATATCCCCCATAGCTCGAACCATAATGATGCGGGGGGCAGAACGAATCTTTTCTAAATAATTTGTTTCTTTATCATTAATTAGCTTACATAGAATCACATCTGATTCCTCAGCAATAATAAAGGTCGCGACAATATCCTTCACAGTTGCGATATCATTCATTTCTTCTACAAGTATAAGTATAGTATGGTCTTCATTTGCCATTTCAAAGGCTGAGTCAACAGCATTCGCTTCAACATCACCATACTTTTCCGTTATATAGTTTCTAAATTGCTTAATATCTGTACTTTCTAAAAGCAGCATTTTTGGACCATTTCTAACTAATGAAAACATATTATTGACACCTCCTATGAAATTATTCTAGGTTGCTTAATAGTAATTATAGCATTATTTTACAAGCACTAAAAGAAAATGAGACGGAAAAGACAGATAGTATAGCAAAGCAAGGATCTAGCTTTATCAGCTCATGCAGACCCTTGCTTCCGGTTATGGTTTTGTTAGTAATTGTTTTCTTCTATAAACTGTGTCAACTCCAGGTTGAACTTATCACGCTGGTCATAGAATAGTCCGTGACCGCTGTATTCAAAGGGTACAAGTTTGGAATTCTTAATACCTTTGTGCATAGCTTCAGCAAGTGGGAATAGACATACTTTGTCATGAATACCATGAAGAATTAAAGTTGGAACGTTAATTTTCCCAAGATCAGTAAATAAGCTTTCTTCATCTAGCCAAGTATTTGCAACTGATGCAGTAGCCCAGCCTGATGCCTCCAAACCTAGCTTAAAGAACCAATCGGAGAATGGCTCAGTTATATGTTGGTAGAAAAACATATCACCAAAATCTCTCAACATTTTAGGGCGATCATTATATGTGCCTTTAATAATTTCATTTATAGCCTCTTTGGGTAGGCCATAAGGAAAATATGGGCGCTGTATAAGGCTGGGGGCGGCTGCCGCAAAAAGAGCAAGCTTCGATACGCCGTATCCATTGTGTCTCGCCATGTATCTAATAGCAATCGCCCCACCTGTTGAATGTCCTCCAAGTGTGATATTTTGTAATTTAAGTGCTTCAACAACACATCGAACATCATCCGCCAACCGATCATAATCATAGCCTCCCCAAGGCTTATCTGATCTACCGAATCCTCGAGTATCAATACCAATGCATCTATAACCTAGCTTCGGAAGCTGGTCAAACTGATATTCAAACAGCTTATGGCTTCCAGGCCAACCATGTAAAAAAAGGATTGTTTTCTCTCCCTCGGGATTAAGGTCTTCTACATAAATTTTCACGTCTGGTTCTACTCTAACGAAATATCCCATTTTGATTCCTCTCCTTAATAAAGTCAATACATATTATTATATTCATTTGAGAGTTTATGGGTGAATTTTGGTGACCATGGAAAAGGGTACAGCTGAATTACCCAATTGCATATAAAAAATGGCTAATAGATAGTATCCATTAGCCATTTTTGCTTACTTTCTGCCTACGGCAGAAGGCTTCTCAGCTCACATTGAAAAAAAGCCTTTATCATCAGGCACTCAGTAAAATACTTCTCCTGAATTACGATTAATAACGATGTACTCTTCGCCATTTAAAAATCTGGTTGATTCCAATTTCATCACCTCCTTGTACATAGTCTCTGCACTTTACTGAAAAATACAATGAAAATGAATACTTAGGGTAAGAAAACAACACATTTTTCAGTGTATAAAACTAATAAGTTTTTACTTGATTGGGAAATTAACATATGAGGTATGAAAGAACAGGAGTCAGGCTTGAGTAACTCATGCTTGACTCCTGTTCTCTATTAATATTAGCAATGATTGCATTCAAACAGGGTACCTTCAGATATCACGGCTCCTGATAAACCGGTTTGAGAGTTAGAGGGCTGTATGGTTATTCTTACATCGGCAGATAAAGATACAACAGTGGGAAGCTCAATTCTTGAAGACCATGTGGGTGGATCTTCATTGGTTGGAAACAGCTGGTTTACAAAGCCGCCAATATCTACAAAGTAAGCAGTTGCAATGTACATATCATAATTGCCAAAATATGATGGGTAAGGGAGTGTGGCCATCACACTGATTGATTGCCCTCCCCTGGGACCAAAGTTTGCAAATGCAGTTGCACCTGTTCCGAAGGGCAGCCTTGCTCTCTTTTGCAGTTCTACACAGCACGGAATCGGTATTTGAGAAGGCACACATAGCACATCTCCTGGAATGAGAAGATTGGGATTAGGAATATGATGGTTGTTGGCATAGAGTGCTTCTAGTCTTACCCTAAATATTTGCGATAGTGTAAATAAAGTATCCCCGGGGGATACAACATATCTTCCCTTAAAGCCTTCTGGGCATGAGGTTGGAACTCTTGGGCCTTGTCTGAACACACCGGTCACCTCCAAATATAGATTGTGAAAAATAATAAGATTCTTATATTATATGAATTAGCAAATATGGATGCAGCATGTTTAATAAACAATATTAAAAGCAGAACTTCATTATTTATGCTTGCAGCAGATTAAATACTCTTTACAGAGGTCGCTGAATTATTTTCTCAACCTAATGCTTCTGGACCAAAACATACAATCAATCGTAATAGCTTTGCTTTACTGCATAGTAAGCCAAGTTGTGGTAGAATATAATTTGATAAAGAGTTAGCGAAAATACAAGCAAATTATAAATTGAATCAATGATGAGGTGCAAAATGAAAGACTATAAATTTGTTTATAATAATAAAGAGTACGTACTTGGTGAAGAAAATTGCAATTGCTTGATAAATGATGAAGAGCATCCTGTAATAGGAATTGAAGGAGAAAATATAATAGAGCTATTGTGTCAGCAGGAAATGGCTGACTTTGATATAGATTATTATGATCAGCCTTGCCAAAATTGCTTTGATCGTGAGAAGGAAAAAAACAAGTATTTCAAGTTTCTTGGATATCACTTTTTTATATACACAAAAGAAGGTAAATATGTGATAAGCGACATTTCAAAAGAATATGAAGGATTAACCTTTAGCAAGCTATTAAAGCAAGGGGTTGTTGATAACAGCTATATTGTAAATCTGATAGTATGTTTTGAATGTGGAGATTACTCCATAGAAATTGAGGAATGTGAAGTATAGTCTTTAGCGTAAAGTCTTAATGAAAAGATGTAGATTGAACATATTATATTTATAAGGTTAATTGTACAGTAGGGTACTATAAGGAGATACATATGACAAATTTTTTACCTATAAGCATAGATGATATGAAGGAACGTGGATGGGAACAGCTAGACTTTATTATCGTTTCCGGTGATGCCTATGTAGACCACCCCTCCTTTGGGGCAGCAGTAATTGGAAGGGTTCTTGAGAGTAGAGGCTATAAGGTGGGTATCATTGCACAGCCTGAATGGGAGAATAACGAGGCTTATAAGGTTTTAGGAAAGCCAAGGCTTGGATTTCTAATTACCTCCGGGAATATAGATTCAATGGTAAATCATTATACAGCAGCCAAAAAGAAAAGAAGTGATGACCTTTATTCACCAGGAGGCAAGGGCGGATACAGACCAGATAGAGCTACCACTGTTTACTCCACTAAGGTTAGAGAAATTTACAGCGATGTTCCAATAATATTAGGGGGCCTAGAGGCAAGTCTAAGAAGATTTGCCCATTATGACTATTGGTCTAACAAGGTAAGAAGATCAATACTGTTAGACTCTAAGGCTGACTTAATAGTTTATGGCATGGGTGAACGTCAGATAATAGAAATAGCAGAAGCCTTAGATAGCGGGTTGCCAGCTAAAGAAGTAACCTTTATAAAAGGGACAGTATATAAAACGAAGGATAGGGATAGGGCTTATGAGGCTTTGTTTTTACCTCATTATGACGAAATACTTGAATCAAAGAGAAAATATGCAGAAAGCTTTATGCTGCAATACAACAACATGGATTCTATTGTAGGAAAGCCATTGGTTGAGTCCTACAAGAATTATTATGTAGTACAAAATCCACCTCCCGAGCCTATGCCTCAAATGGAGCTGGATGATGTTTATGCCCTGCCTTATATGAGGACCTACCATCCTATATATGAGAAAATGGGAGGAATACCAGCTATTAAGGAAGTAAAGTTTAGTCTGATTAGTAATAGAGGCTGCTTTGGAAACTGCAGCTTCTGCGCTATTACCTTCCATCAGGGAAGGGTTGTACAGCCTAGAAGCCATCGCTCAATTTTAGCTGAAGCAAAACAGATTGTATGGGATCCTGAGTTTAAGGGATACATCCACGATGTAGGAGGACCTACTGCGAACTTCCGTCACGCCGCATGCGAAAAACAGGTAAAACACGGAGTTTGTGCAGACAGACAATGCTTATATCCAAATCCATGCAGTCAGCTTAAAATTGACCATAAGGATTACTTAAAGCTTCTTCGGAACTTAAGACAGCTTCCCAACGTCAAAAAGGTATTCATTAGATCAGGATTAAGGTATGACTACCTAATACATGATAATAATGATGAGTTCTTTAGAGAACTTGTGGAGCATCATATCAGCGGACAGCTTAAGGTGGCACCGGAGCATGTATCTCCTAAGGTACTGGAGAAGATGGGAAAACCGAAGAGAGAGGTATATGAAAAGTTTACAAAAAAATATCATAAATTAAATGAGAATTTAGGTATGAAGCAATTTCTTGTTCCATATCTTATGTCAAGCCATCCGGGCTCAGACTTGAATGAGGCAATAGAGCTTGCTGAATATCTTAGGGACTTAGGACATATGCCTGAGCAGGTTCAAGATTTTTACCCGACGCCGGGAACATTATCCACCTGTATGTACCATACAGAGCTAGATCCAAGAACTATGGAGCCTGTATATGTACCGAAATCAGCTCATGAAAAAGCTATGCAAAGAGCTTTGATTCAGTATCGCAAGCCTCAAAACTACAATTTAGTTTATGAAGCACTGATGAAAGCAGGTAGAGAAGACCTCATTGGCTTTGATAAAAAATGTTTAATAAGACCTAGACAGATGGCAAATACGCTTAAATCCAATAAAGCAACAGGCAAGAATAAAAAAGTAATGGGCAATAAAGCAGCAGATAAGAATAGAAAAGTAACAGACAATAAAGGAACCAAAAAGAAAACCAACACAAAGACTAAAGGTAGGAAGAGTTAATTGTGCAATAGCTAGATAAGTTGCGAAAAAGATTTATCAAATACAAAATCAGTAGAAGCATCCGATTTTGTTTATCAAAGATGTATTTTTCACAACTTATAAACAGAGGAAAATGTTTTGCACATTCTGATTTAATATAAAATGTTTAGTGCAAAACATATAGGATAGGAGGGTTTCTATGTTTAAATTAGAGAGGAAAAATTTCTGGGTTATAGGATTATGCGTGGCTGTTTTGTCATTTATACTGTTCGCAGTAGGTATGAATGTGTATTCAACAACGGGATTAAATACAGGCAACTACATGGCTTATATGGGTTTTTCATTAATTGTTGGTGCTGTCACTGCAGTCTTAGTATATTTCAGACTAAAAATTGCGTTTATATCCTTTACATCCGGATTAACACTGGGGTTTATTTTAATGTTCAATGCTTTATTATCCAACCTGTCTGGCTGGGGAGATTTAGCAGGGGTATTGAACTTGATGATGTTTACTATACTGGGTTTAGTGGTAGGTTTATTGATTCAGTTTGTATACTATTTATTTAAGAAGTTTAAAAAGTAATTAAAGAAACATTATTCAGAAGGGGAAGTTAATAAACATTTATTGTTTATTGACTTCCTCTTCTGGCATATTCTTAATAGAGACAATTAAGAGTTAACATAATTTGTAATTGACAATTAATACATTCTCTTGTAGAATTCTTATAATGTTAATATCGAGAAAGCAATGATAGAGAATAGTAGCGAAGCAATGTTTTAAGAGAGTAGGCTGTTTTGGTGCGAGGCCTGTAAACTAGCTATGCGAACCCGCTCAGGAGCAGGTGGCGATTAAGTCACTGCGTTTTAATCACGATACGATTATTTAAGTGAGCCAACTATGGCTAACAAGGGTGGTACCACGGGCAAGTTCTCGTCTCTTATGAGATGCAGGGCTTTTTTTATTTTTTGCAACTCTATATAAAACTAAATTGATGTAGTGAAAGGGGCTTAATTATGTTTACAATGGCGAAGTATAAAAAACCTGATTTTGATAAGGAGTGCTTTAGATTAGCTCCGAATGCTAAGATTGAATCAGTAGTTGCAAAAGGAGTTGCACCTGAAAACTTTCATGCAACCTCGGTATACCCTGAATATTATAAGGTAAATGATTGTTGGATTCTTCCTGAAAATGCGCGAATGGACTGTGTGCCGGTATTAATAGATGAAAAGCATATAGTCGTAAAGGAATTTAGAAACCTTGAAATAGGAGATAAAGCGATTGTTGGTAGAGCGGAAGATGGTAGTGAAGGAATTTTCCTACACTGCAACGGATTTATCGATGAAAATAAAGAAAAAGAAGCGTTTTCATTTCGTAGTGGCAGGTCAAGGGAAACTGCTTTTTCAAAGGATTATGAGGATTTATACAATTTGTTGAAATATGAGAAAGAGCATGGGAATATTGTATGGGTTTTAGGACCTGCTGTAGTATTTGATTATAAGTCTCGTGCAGCCATGGCGTCCTTGATAGACAATGGATATGCACATAAAATCTTTGGTGGAAATGCAGTTGCCACCCATGATTTAGAAGGAGCTTTATTCAACACAGCTCTTGGACAAGATATATGGACTCAAGATTCAAAACCAAACGGACATTATCACCATCTTTAAGTAATCAATAGAGTAAGAAAAGCAGGTTCCATTGAGAAGTTTATTGAAGAATATAGTATTAAAGATGGAGTTATGCATGCATGCGTGAAAAACAATGTTGAGTATGTACTTGCTGGATCAATTAGAGATGATGGACCACTATCTGGTGTTGTTTCAGATGTGTACGAAGCTCAGGACCAAATGAGAAGTCATATAAAGAATGCCACAACTGTCATAGGGCTGGCAACACAACTTCATACAATTGCGACGGGGAATATGACTCCCACTTACACAATCAAAAATGGTGAAGTTAGGCCGGTATTCATATATGCGGTAGATGTATCAGAGTTTGTACTTAATAAACTAAGAGATAGAGGCACTCTTGAGGTTACAACAGTCGTAGCAAATATACAGGACTTCTTATTTAAACTTAATGACAATTTAGTAGAAGATAAATAAGAGAGAGGCAATAAGAACAAGGGGTTAGGCTAAAATATCCTTAAATGGATAGTAAAGTCCGACCTCTTGTCTTTTTTTGTCGCTAAAAAGTTTTGTTTTTTTGTAAAATTTCAATTGATAATTAACAAAAATTGGAATATAATTAACATTGTTAATATTATTAAGAACTGTTAATTATGTTAAGGGCTATATAAATAAGCTTATAATAACGAAATGAGGACAGCATGAAAAAAGAACAAATAAGTGATGATAAAAAGAATAATAAAAGACAAAGAATCAAGATGTATTTTCTTGAAGCGGCTAAAGAGATCATAACTAATGAAGGAGTGGAGAATGTCAGTGTAAGAAAAGTGGCAGATATAGCAGGTTATTCTTATGCTACAATTTACAATTACTTTGAAGATATTAATGAATTATTATGGACGGTTAGAAGTTTGATTATTAAAGATATCGCAGCATATATGCATAATAGAATAAATGAGCCTTTATATAATTTAGAGGGAATAAAAAAGCTTTTTAGAATATACATTTCTTATTATTTTGAGAACCCGAATGTGTTTAAGTTTTTCTATTTCCATCAGCTGAGTAAGAGAGGTGATGCAGTTGAAGGTAAAGAAGGTGAAACTAATTTCGAAGAAATATGGAAGGAAACCTTAAAGGGCTTTGTTGCAGATGGAACATTGAAGGAGAAAGATGTAGAGGTAATATCCAAAATATTTATTTATACAATGCACGGTATGATAGCCATAAGTCTTTCTGATAATGACGGCTTAACTGAAGAAAATGTATATAAGGATCTCGAGAGAATAATTGATTATTTATTGTTAAAAAAGTAAAATCTGATTAAGGAAGGGGTTAATTATGAAAATAGGTATTATTGTTTATTCACGTACAGGAAACACACTTTCTGTAGCGAAGAGGCTAGAAGAAAAGCTCATGGCTGCAGGACACGATGTAAAGATTGAGAAAGTCACTGCAGTCAATGATGGTGAAATGGATGCAGGTAAAATACAGCTTAGCAATATACCAGATGCAAGTGCATATGACACTTTAATATTTGGTTCCCCTGTAAGAGGCTTTTCACTTTCTGCAGCTATGAATGCTTATTTATCACAGTTAGCTGTATTGAAGGAAAAGAATGTTTTCTGCTATGTAACTCAGGCTTTTCCTTTTCCATCCATGGGCGGAAATCGTGCCATAGAACAAATGAAAAAGATCTGTGAGTCAAAAGGTGTAAAAGTCAGTAAGACAGGAATTGTAAACTGGTCTAACATACGTCGTGAAAAGATGATTGTTGATATAATAGAAAAAGCCAGTGGACTATTTTAAGGGGGAATCTTAATGAAGAAGAAAAATGTAAGCATTATTATACTAGTAGCAATAATTGCAGTGTTAATTGCCGGATGGGGAGCTAAGACATATATACAATCAAATCTGGAGACACTATCGAACCTGACAATTTCTAATGTTGAACTATCGAAGATTAAGGATGGAGTTTATGAAGGCAGCTACAACGCATTTCCGGTTTCTGCAGTGGTTAAAGTCACAATAAGCAACCATACAATAGCAGGAATTGATATTGTAAAGCATACCAACGGGCAGGGCGGAGATGCCGAAATACTACCTGATAAGGTTGTTGAAGCTCAAAGCTTAGAGGTAGATTTTATCTCGGGTGCGACATACAGCAGCAAAGTAATTTTAAAGGCAATTGAAGATGCGTTGATTAATTCCAATAAGTAATAGCTGTAAGTAACTCAGTTTATTTATTAAACTGAGTTATTCTTGTTCTAACAGCTCTAAACACTAATAAAATATAGTGTAATATCAGGTGATTTTACGTAAAAGCTAGATACAGTGACCTACAGCTATGCTGGAAAAGAAAGAAGAATAGGCTTTGTTAAATTCACTTAGGTAATTTTAATTCAGTTCATATCAGACATGTACGCAACTTTCAAAGTAACATAATATATGATATATTCTTTATTAATGGATTTCATATGATACCATTCCAATTCAGAATAAAAATAAAAAAAATAAGGTGAGGGAATAAAATGAAAAATAAGTCATTGTTAATAATTATTGGTATTGTTGTACTTTTGGGTGTATATGTCATGGGGGTACAGAGGAGTCTCGTAAACTTAAGCGAGGAGGTAAATGCTTCCTGGGGTGACGTTGAAATACAATATCAAAGAAGAGCAGATTTGATACCTAATTTAGTGGAAACAGTAAAAGGTCAAGCAATAAAAGAGCAAGAAATATTTACACAGATTGCAGAAGCAAGATCAAAATTAGCTGGTGCAAAAAATGTTAAAGAAACAATAGATGCAAATGCTGAGGTTTCATCAGTTTTGGGTAGATTATTAGTTATTACAGAGAACTATCCTGTGCTTAAGCAAAATGAAGGTTTCCAGGATCTAAGAGTACAATTGGAAGGTACTGAAAATAGAATTGCAACACACAGAAAATTCTATAATGACAACGTAAAAGCGTACAATAAAAAGATTAAGGTATTCCCTACAAGTTTAGCAGCAAGTATTTTAGGATACAGTGATGAATTCCCATATATTGAGGCAGAAGCTGGTGCAGAAAAAGCTCCGGATGTAAAATTCTAATATTGTAAATCTATGTTGGGGGCGTATAAATGAAACAATTAAGGCTGTCTGCAGTATTTTTAGTAATTTTGATTATTGGAGCAATGAGCTTTGGAATAGTTTCAGCTCAGGCTCTTGATATCAAGGTACCAAATCCTACAGCAGAATTTTATAGCAACGATTTTGCTGATATATTAAATGAAAGTACAGAAAAAGATATAATAGGTATTGGAGAAAGCATATTTAAGGCTACAGAGGGTGGGCAGGTTGTATTTGTCAGTGTAGAAACCTTGGATAACAATACCATTGAGGAATACTCAAATACCCTTTTTAACAAGTGGAAAATAGGAACTAAGGATAAGGGCGTACTTTTCATACTTAGTATGCAGGAGAGAGAATCGAGAATTGAAGTAGGCTATGGCTATGAAGGAGTCTTAACAGACTTGCAAAGCAATAAGCTCCTTGTAAAGTTTGCCGAGTTAAACAATGAACAGGGTATTGATGCAGCAGTTAAGGCTATTTACTCTGATATTTGCAGTATTGTAAGCGGAAATGAAGAGTTAGTTCAGTATCCAAGTTATACTGAAACACCGAGGAACTCATCAGCTGGAAACAACTTCTTCGAAGAAAATCCAATATTGACTATTATTTTGGGGATTATAGTTTTGATATTAATCGTATTGGATTTCATGCTCACAGGGGGCAGAGTTACCTTCTTGATTTTAAGAATGGTAGCAGCTTCTGCTAGAAGAGGCGGAGGCGGTGGAGGAAACTCCGGTGGTGGAGGTCGTTCTGGTGGAGGAGGATCTTCAGGAAGATTTTAAGTAGATGCAATTGAACATGAATGGTTAGGTTTGAGAAAAATTCAAATCTGACCATTTTTATTTTTTTTGTAAATTATTCATTTATCCACGTAAAGAATAATATATTAGGACTAGATATGTTGAGAAAAAGAACAATTAATTCAAAACTAGTAGAAGCATCTGTTTTGCATAATCAAAGATGTATTTTTCACAACATATAGACCGACAAGTAGACTATAGGGTGAAAAAAGGAGGATATCTTTAGTGGGAGAACTGTTTTTAGGAGCCATTACAGCAATTAAGGAAGCGATTGATTGCAATAAGGAGTTTTTGACGGAGCTTGATAGAGAGATTGGGGACTCAGACCATGGAATAAACATGGCAAGAGGATTTGATGCAGTTGTAAACAAGCTGAGTGCAGAACCACAGCCTGATTTGGGATCGGGGCTAAAAAAGATAGGAATGACCTTGTTATCCACAGTGGGAGGCGCCTCAGGTCCTTTGTATGGCACAGCTTTTATGAGAGCAGCAGTACCTGCTCAAGGTAAAGCTGAGATAGATAAAGCCCTGGCTGCTGAAATGCTGCAGTCTGCGATACAGGGAATTAAGGATAGAGGGAAGGCCATTTGCGGAGAAAAGACTATGCTTGACTCCTTAGAGCCTGCCTATAATGAGTTTATTAAAGGTATTGCAGAGGATAAGGAATTTTTAGAGTGTATGGAATTGGCTTGCAGTGCGGCAGCAGATGGAGTGGAATATACCAAAACCATTATTGCTAAAAAAGGGAGAGCAAGCTATCTAGGTGAAAGAAGTCTAGGGCATCAAGACCCTGGCGCTACATCGGTTCTTGTCATCATTAGAGCTTTGACTGATTTCTACAGCAAGAATAGATAAGGGGGAGATGGCCTTGGTTGGGATTGTTATCGTTTCACATAGTAAAAAGTTAGCGGAAGGAATAAAGGAATTGACTGAGCAAATGGCTGATAGACAGCTTAAAATAATTGCTGTAGGTGGAATGGAGGAGGGAGAGCTAGGAACTGATTCAATCAAAATCAGCAAGGCGATGCTTGAAGCTAATACAGGGGATGGGGTTGCTGTCCTAGTTGACCTCGGGAGCGGAATTCTTAGTGCTCAAACGGCAATAGAACTTCTAGATGAGGAGCTTTTAAGCTTGGTTAAGATAGCGGACGCGCCTATTGTAGAAGGGACTGTAATAGCTGTGATTCAAGCATCCTTAGGGAGCACACTTCCTGAAGTTATCCATGCAGCAGAAGAAACAAGAGGCATGATGAAGCTATAGACCACTTTGGAGGGAAACTATGATTGAGATAAACCTGATTCTAAGAAATAAACTAGGGCTCCACGCTAGACCTGCAGCAGATTTTACTAAGCTTGCAGCAAGGTTTAAAAGTAAGATTACTTTACAGGGAAAAGGTAAAACGATTGATGCAAAAAGTATATTGATGGTTTTAACAATGGGTATAAGACAGGGAGAACAGCTTACTATTATAGCTGATGGACCTGATGAAACTGAGTGCATTGAAGTATTAAAAGATTTTATTGAAAAATTAAATTAGGGAGGTCAAATTATGAAAAAGATTATTAACAATCCGGCAAATGTGGTAGATGAAATGCTAAGAGGTGTAGTAGCGGCTCATCCTCAGTATGTACGTAGATTAGAAGGTCTTAATGTAATTGTACGTACTGCTTCGCCTTGTAAGAAGGTTGCATTGGTAAGCGGGGGCGGCAGTGGTCATGAGCCTTCACATGGGGGCTTTGTTGGCAAGGGCATGTTGGACGGAGCTGTAGCGGGGGCTGTATTTACTTCACCTACACCGGATCAAGTATATGAGGCGATTAAGGCTGTTGACGGTGGAGAAGGCGTGCTGTTGGTTATTAAGAATTATACCGGAGATATCATGAACTTTGAGATGGCAGCAGAAATGGCTGAAGCAGATGGGATAAATGTTGAAAAGGTTGTAGTGAATGATGATGTGGCAGTAGAGAACAGTACTTGGACAACTGGCCGCAGGGGAATAGCAGGAACTATATTTGTACATAAAATTGCAGGAGCTAAGGCTGAAGCAGGCGGAGACCTAAGAGAGGTTAAAAGAGTGGCAGAAAAGGTTGTTGCAAACGTGCGTTCAATGGGTATGGCACTTGCACCTTGTACTGTGCCTGAAGTAGGAAAGCCAAGTTTTACTTTAGAAGAAAACGAAGTAGAAATTGGAATGGGTATACATGGAGAGCCTGGCACACATCGTGAAGAAATCCGTAAAGCTGACGATATAGTAGATCATTTGCTTGGTAAAATATTAGCTGATATGAATTTAATTGCAGGTGATGAAGTCGCAGTATTGGTTAACGGTCTTGGCGGAACTCCTCAGATGGAATTATATGTAGTAAATCGCAGAGTTGCAGAAGTTTTAGGAGCTATGGATATCAAGGTAGCAAAAACCTTTGTAGGCAATTACATGACATCCATAGAAATGGCTGGTTTTTCAATTTCTGTAATCAAGCTTGATGAAGAATTGAAGGGACTTTTACTGGCACCGGCAGACACACCAGCATTTGTACAGTTCTAGACACTGCTGAATAAAACGAAAATTACCTAGAATTTATAAAGTAAATAGGGGCAATATGCCCCTATTTAGTTTATAGTGGAATTTGAACATATAATTCCTAAAAAAAGATGTTAGTATGGATAATACTTTGGTAGAATTAGAATATATTGTGAAAAGGTATTTTGAAGCAGTAATATAAGAAGGGGTGAAGTGCTTGTTTATGCCATCAAAGCTCAAACCAATTTTAGCTCTGACCTTAGTGGTTTCTTTTATTTTGGCACCTTTTTGTACAAGCATGGTTTTTGCACAAGTAGAGCCACCCTCAAAAACTCAAGAAAAACTGAATGGTATTTCTGAAGAAGAAAAGAAGGTTCTGCAGGCCTTATTTACCTTGACACAGGAAATAGCAGTAATGGAAAATGAGGAAGAAATGCTTGCTTTGGATATAGATAAAGCGAATAAAGAGCTTATAAGCATTGAAGCATTTATCGCAAGTGAAGAAGCTAACTTTGCAAAAAAACAGGATGCCTTAAGGAGAGTTTTAAAGATCTATCAAAAGATGGGTCCGGGGTCTTACCTTGAGATCATTATGAATTCAGACAACCTGTCTACCTTATTAAGAAGAATTAATACCTTGAGAGATTTAACGAGGAATACCGGAAAACTGTTAGAAGAGCTTGAGGCAAGTAAAAATAAGCTATCTCTAGAAAAGACAAAATTGATAGAAAAGCTTACTCTTATAAAAGAAAAACAGGAACAGTCAAAAGAAGCCCTGTCTAAGAAATTGGAATTAAAGAAAAGTCAGGAAATTTATTTGGCATCTTTAAAGGAACAAAGCAAGTTTTATCAGGAACATCTTGCTAATATAGATATAATGATTGAGGAGCTAAAGCCTATGCTGGCTAAGGCGGCTGCGGAGTTTTCCAATATCATTATGGATGGCAGTCTGCCTAGTGACGCATTAAAGATGACAATTTCTTTGTTTAACATAAAAGGCACTATTGACCAAGAGACCTTCAATGACATAATTTCTAAGCAGCCAAACCTATCGTCCATGGTATTTGCATTTAATACCGACCAAATAGATATCAATATACCTGAAAAGAATCTTGTACTATCCGGTAAGTTCGTAATTGAAAATCAGAATGTATTGAAATTTCAAGTGGAAGAAGGTAGTTTTTACGGAATGCCTCTAGAACCAGAGTATATAAGACAACTACTGGGTGAAGAGGGTATAGCCCTAGATTTTAAGCCGCTGCTTGGGAAAAACACTCTGCAGTCTATAAAGCTTCAGGATGGTTATATAGAGTTGAATATTAAGTTAAATCTATTTTAGTTAATTGGAGGCGTCTAATATGGTTGAAGCTAAAGGCGTATTTTTAAAGTATCCTGATGGGACTGTTGCACTAAAAGATGTAAACCTACAGGTTATACCCGGTGATATTGTATATATTACTGGCCCAAGTGGCTCGGGAAAAACTAGTCTATTAAAGCTGCTCATGGGAGTAGAGTATCCAACGGAAGGGAATATAAGGGTATTGGGACAGCCTATAGAGAAAGGGCAGGAGTCTGGAATAAGGCGGCTCAGGACAGCCATTGGACCTGTTTTTCAAGAGTTTAGACTTATTAAGGGCAGAACGGCACTTGAAAATGTCATGTTGGGTATGCGATTTTTAGATGTACCAAAAGGTCAGCTAAAGGATAATGCCAGAGTCGCAATAAAAAATGTGGGGTTGGAAAACAAGGAGCTTTCCTTGGTAGAAAATCTATCATGGGGAGAGTGCCAGAGAATAGCTATTGCAAGAGCAGTTGCAAGGAAGCCCGCACTTATCTTAGCGGATGAACCTACGGGTAATTTAGATAAAGACAATGCCTTGAACATATTAGAGCTTTTGACCTCCTTCAAAGATAAAAGTACTGCAGTTATAATCACTACCCATGCAACGCATTTGATTGAGGCACATGGATATACAAAGCACATACAAATGCACAAGGGGATTATTGATTTTGAAAGGCTGGGAGTAACTTAAATGAAGAATATATTTTATAACTTAGGCTACTTTCTAAAGGAAGCAAAAACAATAATAAAGTTAAATGCATTATCAAACTTTTTTTCCCTTTTAAGCACTGCCCTAATATTTTTTATTTTGGCTATGGTAATTTCAGGCTGGTGGGTAAGCAACAAGGTTGTTGAAGCCATACAAGGCGAAGCGGAGATAAGTGTCTATTATGAGGAAAGCATCAGCAGCCCAGGAGCTATGCAGTTAGTTGAACAGATTAAGTCTTTTAAGGGTGTTAGGGAATCGCGGCTGGTGGATGAAAGTGAAGCTTACCTGCGTATGGAAGAAATACTGGGGAAAGATGCTCTTGTATTGGAGTACTTTGATGAAAATCCCTTTAGCTCGTTTATAGAAGTTAAGATTCATATAGAGGAAATGAACAGTCTATTAGATAAGTTAAGTACAATTTCAGGGATTGAGCATGTAAGGGACAATCGTGAAATTTTGGACAGACTTCAAGATATAGCACGTGCGCTCAGCATAATTGGGTACTTGGTGGTTACAGCCGTTGGGATAACCACACTAGTTATCATTGCTCATATAATAAGGATGGGTGTAAACGATCATAAAGAGCAAATAAATACCTTGAGACTTATGGGAGCACCTAATGCTTTTATAGGATTTCCATTTTTGTTGGAAGGCTTGGCATTAACTCTAGGAGGCGGGATATTGGCATCAGCCTTAGCAGCTGTCACTTTGAAATATGCCTATACTCAAATGGCAGGACCGCTTCCCTTTATACCATTGCCGCAGCTGGGAGCCATAGTACCTACCGTATTTGTGATTATAATGTCTCTTAGCGCAATCTTGGGAATCGCAGGCAGTCTTTTTGGGCTGACCTCAGCAAAAAGAAGTTAAATAAATTAGCGTTGAAATCAGAAGAATAAGGTTTTTGAAATCCTCCCTTATATCGTGCCAGGCACGATATAAGGGAGGATTTGCTATTGAACTACTTCACCCTTACTAAATCACTTTGTGAAATTTTAGGTAGATTTTGTCGAAATATAGTATTGATTATAATTGCATAATAAGTTAAATTTATGGTATACCAATATATTATTTAATATTTGTTATAAGTATTGAATTAAAGCAGAAGGGGTAACAGTGAAAATATGAGTGGTCTCCAAATATTAAAAACTTCTGATAATATAAAAGAAATATATAGTATGAATAGCACTTATGAGTTAAAGGTTCTAGACGAAAATATGGAAATAATGATACTGAACTTAAAAAGTAATGCAACTATTATTTGTCAGCCATATGAATGCAGCAATGCTATTAATTACTATTACATAATTAGCGGATTACTTGAGTATCACAAAGATAAGACTTTGCTAAGATCAGGGGATAGTATTTCTGCTAAAGATATACCTGAATCAGCATTTTTCAAGGCAGTTGAGGATACAAAAGTACTATGGGCTGTAAGTAAAGGTGTTTTTAAAAACATTAGCTATGAGCGAGAAAAGGTAGAGGAGCTATTAAGAGTTATTCAAGAAAAAGATCATTATACTCAGCAGCATTGTAAGAGAGTAGCTCGTCTAGCTAGCGAAATAGCGCGTAGAGTAAATTTAACGGACAATCAAATTGTACATACAATAAATGCCGCGACTTGTCATGATATCGGGAAAATGAATGTATGTATTGAAATACTTAATAAACCCAGCAGCTTAACATTTGAAGAGTATGAAATAATGAAAAAGCATGTCAATGACGGATTTGAAGTAATCAAAAGCGAGTTTGATTTAAATGTTGCTAAAATCGTTGCCCAACATCATGAAAGATTAGATGGAAAGGGTTATCCCAGTGGGTTAATTGGAAATGAGATTATGATAGAAGCTAAGATTATAGCTGTTGCTGATAGCTATGATGCGATGACTATAGATAGACCCTATAGAATGGGAATGAAACCAATTGATGCATTAAGTGAATTGAAAAAATGTATAGGAACACATTATGAAAAAGAAATAGTCGATGTTTTTGAAGAATATCTTATTGAAGAAGGAATTGTATAGATTTATAGCTTAATAAAACCTCCTTTCTGTGCATGGTACAGAAAGGAGGTTTTATTTATTAAAAATCGTCTTTAATTAACTTTTCTATGGTATTTACACTATGTTCATAACTTAAGGGCATAACAGCAGGTCCTTCGATGATATCGCCATCATAGGTAAATCTAGAGCCATGGCAAGGGCAATCCCAGGATCTTTCAGCAGAGTTCCATTGCAGCTCACATCCCATATGCGTGCAGGTAGTATTTACCAAATGCAAACCACCTTTATCATCTCTGAATGCCCCAATTCTTTCTCCATTCCCGTTAATTATTTTTCCTTCACCGGGGTTTATTTCGAAGTCATCTGGCAACCTTGATAGCTTACCTTTTAAAAGCTCTTTGGCAACATTTGCATTCTCTTTTATGAACTCCTTTGCTGATGCTGCTATTGTTTTTCGTGATGGATTGTAGACATCCTGATAAGGACTCTTTCCACGCACAATTAAGTCACTTAGAATCATAGCTGAAACAGTACTATTTGTCATTCCCCATTTTCTATATCCTGTAGCCACATATAGATTAGGTGTATTAGATGTATAATGTCCGATATAAGGTACGTCGTCTAAGGTCATGCAATCTTGTGTGGACCATCTATAAGGAATATCCTCCACTGTGAAATAATCCTTCGCAAAGGCTATTAGTGCCTCGTAATGAGCGTTAGTATCCTTACCTTGGCCGGTTTTGTGATGCTCCCCGCCTATAATAATTAGCTCGCCGTCATCGCTCATATGGGAACGTAATGACTTAGCAGGATCTTCTGCTGTTATATACATGCCACCAAGATACTTTTCTTTTGCCTTAATTGCTATAGTATAAGATCTCTCAGGATATATTCTTGCAAAATACATTCCATGTTTATTATAGAAGGGGTAGTGGGATGCAATAATTACTTTCTCCGCTGTTACTTTCTTCCCCTCGTTGGTAGTGACTACATAGGCACCATTTTCCTCGATATCAATAGCTCTAGTTTGCTCAAATATGCTGACACCTTTATTTGAAATTTCTTTAGCTAGAGCTAAGAGATATTTTCTGGGATGGAATTGAGCCTGATTTTCAAAGCGTACAGCAGCTTTAATAGGAAAATTGAAGGGTATTTCTTCGACGTAAGAAGCCTTTATTCCCAATTTAGAGGCTGTTTCTACCTCATCTTTTATCTTTTGTACATACTCATCTTGCCTTGTATATACAAAGGATGGTTGATGCATGAAGTCGCAATCTATGTGCAAATCACTTTGTATTTTCTCTATTAATCGGATGGCAGATTCATTTGCATCAGCATATTGCTTTGCAAACTCCATACTCATTTTATTTTTTATTTTATTGTATATTAGTCCATGCTGAGAAGTGATTTTAGCTGTTGTATGTCCTGTTGTACCTTGCAATATTCGATCAGCCTCTATAATAGCTACCTTTACCCCTTCTTTTTGCAGCATATAGGCACAAGAAATACCAGACATACCACCTCCCACTATTAATACATCCACTTTGATGTCTTCAGCTAGCTTAGGATAATCTGTTGTAGGAGTAGATGCAATCCAGTAAGACTCAGGAAGCTTTTTAAATGTTTTTTCTACATCTAAGTTCATAGTTTTCCTCCAAATATATTTAATAAATTGTATGCATATCTATTTTTAGCAGTTGGCTTAGAAATATCCATCATTAATAAAAGAAAGGCTGCAAGCATAGGTCTATATAGACGGAAAAATTTCAGATGGTAGAATATTTTAAATAAAATGTTAAGTTGACATGATTCTATAATTGAAGTATTATGTTTTGTAAGGCGTATATATATGAAGTTTTTTTCATATATATACGCGCAAAATTAGCATGCTGGGACAAGTAGAAAGCTATCAAAACATATAATGCTAATAATGTATAAGTTGGGATTTTAAGTATATTTATAAAATATATGAAGCAAGATATTAACAATGTTTATAAAAGGAGATTTATGATGGATAACAATTTTTTAGAAAGAATTATTTTACCTGAGGAGCTTAAAGAAATTGTAGATAGTGGTATTAATGTTATAATTCCAAAGGATCGTAAGCATCTTTTAGCTCTTGCTATGGGAGATGAGAATAACTCATCCTTTAAAGTGGGCTATGAAGTACCGGGAATTGGAAAAGTAATTGAGGCAACTGTTGCAAAGTGTAAGAATGGCGCGGTTGTAAATTATATGGATCAGTATATGAGAAGAAGAGATCCAGATTGTATGGTAATAGGAGATTCAGGGGAAACAGATAAACCAAGGTATAGAGACGTATACGGTGAAGAATTTGCACCCCTCCGTAGTACGACCTTTGAATGGCTAAAACAGCGTGATTTAATAATAATGCCATTTATGGCTGGAGGCAGTGAATTTGGATATCCAGCATTGCTTGTTGCACCTGCTAATGCAGGGTTCTTTGCAGCGGGGCTTGCTGATCTCCAGAAATTTATACCAAGGGATGAAATACCGGAAGACTTTAAGCCAATAGCAATCATATATCTTGCACCACCTTATAGACATACTCACTTTGATGGAAAACAGATTGTTGTACACAATCGATTAGAGAATATGTATGAGTTGTTTTCATATAATCTATATCCAGGACCTAGTGCTAAGAAGGGAATATACGGGGTGCTGCTTCATATAGGAGAGCGTGAAGGTTGGGTTACGGCTCACGCATCAACAGTTAAGGTTATTACACCCTATGAAAATGTTATTACAATCATGCATGAAGGCGCAAGCGGCAGTGGAAAAAGCGAGATGCTTGAGCAGATTCATAAAGAGCTAGATGGTAGAATAATAATGGCGCGAAATACGCTTACTAAAGAAAAAACCTACCTAGACCTGAAGGAAACCTGTGAGCTTCAACCTGTTACGGATGATATGGCTTTATGTCATCCAAAACTTCAAAATGGCAGCAAAAAGCTTGTGGTTAAAGATGCAGAACAAGGTTGGTTTTTAAGAATAAATCACATAAATAAGTATGGTACTGATCCACACTACGAAAAGCTATGTATTCATCCAAAGGAACCATTGATATTTTTTAATCTTCAAGGAACACCAAACTCTACTTGCCTTATTTGGGAGCATACCATGGATGAACCAGGTAAGCCATGCTCAAATCCAAGAGTTATAATGCCTAGAGAATTCGTTCCGGATATAGTAAATGAACCTGTTGAAATTGACGTTAGAAGCTTTGGAGTTAGAACTCCCCCCTGTACAAAGGAAAAGCCTTCCTACGGAATAATGGGCATGTTTCATATTTTGCCTCCAAGTCTTGCTTGGCTATGGAGATTGGTTGCACCAAGAGGATTTGACAACCCAAGCATTATAGATACTGAAGGTATGAGCAGTGAGGGTGTAGGAACATACTGGCCATTTGCTACAGGCAAGATGGTAGATCAGGCAAATCTTTTGCTTAATCAAATCATAACTGCCAGCAGCACTCGCTATGTACTGATACCAAATCAACACGTTGGTATTTACAATGTTAGCTTTATGCCTCAATGGGTTTCAAGAGAGTATCTAGCTAGAAGAGGAAGTGCAAAGTTCAGACCTGAGCAGCTTGTAGAATCAAGATGTAATCTTCTTGGTTATTCCCTTGAATCATTAAAGGTTGACGGTACATTTATAAGAAAAGGCTTTTTACAGCCGAACCTTCAGCCTGAAATAGGAAATGAGGGCTATGATGCAGGAGCTAAGATTCTTAGCGATTTCTTTAAAAAAGAGCTTGCAAAATATATGACTCCAGAATTAAATCCACTAGGTAAAAAGATCATTGAATGCTGCCTAAGAGATGGAACAATGGAAGAGTATCTTGAATTAATACCTATGAGAATGTAATATAAATAATTAAAAATCCCTGCTGTTCGTTTGCAACAGCAGGGATTTTATATCTAGATCAATTATTATAAGGATACATTTATAGTACATCGTTCCTGATTGCTTTTCATTGCATACTCAATCAACCTTATAGTATTACTTGCTTGCTGAGGAGTCACTATGAGACCAGCATTATTTGCGATGGCATCATGTATGTTTAAATAATATTCTCTATAATCGCCCTTTTCACTTTTGATCTTGCCATCAATATCTAAACCATTAGCCGTAGTGCATATTGTGCCGTAAAGCTCTTCCGGCTCTTCTCCCCAATTTGTCTTCGTAAGTGGAGTAAGACCAGCCTTGAGATCTTCCTCTTGTATATCAACACCGTACTTTACAAAGGAACCGTTTTCTCCAAGTAATATAAAATGAGGAAGCGCAGCCCTTACAAGCATACCTGATTTTAAGGTAACCTTTAGCTTGTCGTAATGTAATATAAGCTCGTAATTATCTATTGTTTTTGCTATTTGTCTTTGCATTCTCAGGTCTGCTGTTATGGCATTTGGAGTACCAAAAAGGGTTAGGGCCTGGTCTATCAAATGAGATCCTAGGTCATACAACACCCCAGAACCGGGAATGTTTTCCTCTCTCCAAGCTCTATCCTTTATGTTTTTTCTAAACCTGTCCATATGTATTTCGCACTCCACCAAGTTTCCTAATAAACCGCTTTCAATTACTTTTGTAATTGTCTTGAAATCGCTGTCCCATCTTCTATTTTGAAAGATTGACATCACTTTTCCATGTTTATTAGCCAAGGATATCAATTCATCTGCTTCAGCAGAGGTAACTGTAAAAGGCTTATCAACAACTACATGCTTGCCAGCCAATATAACCTGCTTTGCTAGGACGAAGTGCTGTGTATTAGGTGCGGCAATAACTACTAGACTAATTGATTCATCACATAAGATTTCCTGCATATCCGAGACAACCCTTGTATTAGGGTATAGCGTTTCTATAGTTTTGATACTTTCAGCATTGGTGGTATAAATTTTATCAAGTTCAAAGCTATCCAAGCTTGAGATGATAGGACTATGAAAAACACGTCCAGCCATTCCGAAGCCTATTAAAGCTGTTTTTATTACTTTTCTCAAAATTACCTCTCCTCCATTCACAATATATACTGCTTACCTTATTAGACTTTCTTATAGTAAAGTTCTAACCTATGCTATAATTCCATCTTATCACCTTTATAAAGATTGTTAAAGCTTCAGGAAATACATCGTTTTTCTTATGGGGGAGTCTCGTGTACTTCTTTTTTTCAACAAATAAATGAACCTATCTTTTATTGCCTTAAATTTCCGCCTAGACATTGGGGTTAAAACCATGTATACCTATATTAGACATATATTTTGCAAGAAAAGATTGAGAGGTAACTATGAAATTCAAGAAGAAAATCTACACATTGATAATTGCTATTATAATTATGAGTATTTCATATAGATTGATTCTATATAGAGACATTGAAGTAACTCAAATTAAGTCAGGTAAAGACATAACCATCTTCGTAGCTAGTGATACACATTATCTTGCGGAAAGCTTAACAGATAATGGTGAAGCATTTCAGAAATTTATTAATAGCGGGGATGGTAAACAATTGGATTATATACATGAAATCATGAATGCGTTTCAAAATGATATCAAGAAAAAGAAGCCCGAGGTTTTGATTATCAGTGGAGATTTAACCAGCAATGGCGAGAAGGAAAGTCATTTGGAATTAGCGCAAAGATTAGAACAAATAGAAAAGATGGGCACTTCGGTTTATGTTATTCCGGGAAACCATGATATATCTAATCCTTATGCAAGAGCTTTTAAAGGAGATAAGCAATATTTAGCAAGCTATATTAATGCTAAGGATTTTAGTGATATTTATGAAGGTTTTGGTTATAAGGAGGCTATATCCAGAGATAAGGATACACTTAGCTACCTTGCAGCACCTTCTGAGGATGTATGGTTATTGATGCTTGACACAGCCCAGTATGAAAACAATATAGTCTTTGGACTTCCCCAAATGGACGGACGCATAGCCACTGGGACTATTGATTGGATAAAGCAGTGCAGTGAGCTGGCAAAATCAAAGGGAGCACAGCTTATTGCAGTAATGCACCATAACCTGCTAAATCATAGTGATATGATAAGGGAGGGCTATACAATAAATAACAGTGAAGATATTATAAAGTTGTTTCAGCAATATAATATAAACTTAGCATTGTCTGGTCATATACATCTGCAGGATATAAAAAGCCAAAGTGATGAAAAGAATTCGATTTATGATATAGCTTCGGGGTGTATTAGCATGTACCCCCAGAAGTATGGTGTTCTCAAATATTCGAAGCAAAATGGAATTGATTATAGTACAAACAATGTAGACGTCGAAGGCTGGTCAAAGGAAAGTGGAATAGGAGATATAAAACTTAACAATTTTAAAGAGTATGCGAAGAAAACTTATGGAGATAAGATGTACGGCTTCAGTGTTTCTAGATTAGCAATTACAGATGCTTATACCAGTGAAGAACTTAAATTGATGGGAGAAGCATACCGAGATATAAATATAAGATACTTTGAAGGGGCAAAACAAATTGTAACAGAAGAAATGAAAAGTTCACGGGGGTTCAAATTATGGATGTCCTCAGAAGGTAGCTTTTTCAAAAGAAATATAACGACATTGATAAATACGAATGGTGAACAAAATCATAAACTGGCTATCCCTAATGGTAAGGCATCAAAATAACTCAAAAAAACAGATAACTGATTGTTATCTGTTTTTTTTTATGTGTTTAATGCTATTTCTTTACTTCTTGCTTTCCAGTTACTTTACTGGTTTCATCCATTTTAAATGTAGATTTAGCGTCATCAGTAGTAAAGTATACATTTCCATCAACTGTAGCATCAACCAATTTGAAGTTCTTTACTGATACATAAACGTCACCTTTCCAAGTTCCATGTTGAATGCTGGCTTCTGGGCTAGTAACAGTAAGTTTTGGTGCTGTTACTGTAAATCTATTGGTTACCTTACGATTTTCATCTTGAGTATAAAGGGCTATTTTACGTTGTATGATATCTTTCCCAGCATCATCTTTTTTACCGTTTTTGAATTCGCCTTCAAGTACTAGATCTTTGGTAAAAGTTAAATCTTTTAATGTAGCAATAATCCAAGTACCTGTGCCGCTCATAGCTTTTTCAAAGGCAGCCTCATCATTTACGATTGAAGCAGTTGTAGTTACATCTGGAGTTGTATCTGGTGGATTTGGTGCTCCGCCAGGCTGCTCAGTCCCAGGTGTTGGTGTTGGCGTAGGTGTTGGAGTTGGTGTCGGTGCTGGCTGTGAACATCCCACAGACATAGAAACTATTAGAACCAATGCTAATACTAAAACTAAAATTCTAGCTTTCATTAATATTCCTCCTTGTTATTATGTAGTTTTTTCTTCAAATACATTATAACCAAAATGTTATAAAATAATGTAATATACAATATTAAAAATTTAATTATGAAATAGCTTTGGTGAATTCATGAATGCTTAAAATTGAAGCGTTTATATTGTGCATTTTTATATAGTTTTCTTGAAAAGTTCTTCTTTAAACTTAACGTTAAATGTAAAAAATATATTTGATTTATTGAAGGAATGCCACTTATAAATATAGAAAAATAAGAATAATAATATATGTAAAATTTCGCCATTAAGATTAGTCAGTAATAAAGGGGGAAATAGAATGAAAAAGGCTTTAAAAGAAAGAAAAGATGTAGATCAATCCTTGACCTGGGATTTGTCTGCCATATTTCAAACAGAAGAGCAATATCACTTAGCTATTAAAGATGCGGAGAAATTAACAGAGGAAATCGAGAGAGTCTATAAGGGTAAACTAAATGCAGCAGATACTATTAATCAATGCTTAAACCAGTATAGAGAAGCGATTCAGGTTATAAGCCTTACTGCAACCTATGCACATCTAGCTGTAACAGTGGATCAAACCAATACCGAGAATCAAGCTCGAAACATGAAGCTGGCAAATATATTATCAAATCTCGAAAGTAGATTGAGCTTTATAAGAAGTGAGATTATTGAAGCTGAGGAAACCGTTATAGAACAAGCCATAATAGAATCAAAGGAGAACAGCAACTTTTTAAAGGAAATAAAAAGAATAAAGAAATACGCACTTCATCCTGAGGTCGAGAGAGTATTAACAGCTTTATCCAGTACCTTAAGTGCTCCTTATGCCATATATAATAGAGCGAAATTATCTGATATGGATTTCGGAACCTTTAAAGTAAATGGTGAAGAGCACCCTCTTAGCTTTGTACTTTTTGAAAATGAGTGGGAGTTTGAAAACGATACGGATACAAGAAGAGCTGCTTTTGAAGCATTTTCCTCAAAACTACGAGAATACCAGCACACGGTGGCTGCAACCTATCAAACTCAAGTACAGAAGGAAAAGACCTTATCAAATCTTAAAGGCTTTGACTCAGTAATAGACAGCTTGTTGTTCCCGCAAAAGGTAGATAGGGATTTGTATAATAGACAAATTGATATCATAATGGAAAAACTTGCACCGCACATGAGAAAGTATGCCAAGCTGCTTCAGAAAATACATAAAATAGACCAAATGACCTTTGCTGATTTAAAGATAGCTGTTGATCCAAGCTATGAACCCTCTATTACAGTAGAAGAATCCAAAAGATATACATATGAAGCCCTATCTGTCCTAGGTCAGGATTATCTGGATATGATAGAGAAAAGCTATGATGAGAGATGGATAGATTTTGTTCAGAATAAGGGAAAGTCCACAGGAGCATTTTGTTCCAGCCCTTATGGAAGTCATCCATACATATTAATTTCATGGACTGATAAGATGAGAGAGGTATTTGTTCTAGCTCATGAACTAGGCCATGCAGGACATTTTAACTTATGTCACCAAGATCAAAACATTTTTGATACAAGACCATCCATGTATTTCATAGAAGCGCCTTCAACAATGAATGAGATGCTTATGGCGAACTATCTAATGAAAACAAATGGAGATACTAGATTCAAAAGATGGGTTTTGTCCTCAATGATTAGTCGTACATATTATCATAACTTTGTAACTCATCTACTGGAAGCAGCTTATCAAAGGGAAGTATATGAAATAATTGATAAGGGTGGAAGTGTTCAGGCCTCGAAATTAAATGAAATTAAAAAGGGTGTTCTAGAAAGATTCTGGGGAGATGAAGTAAAAATAAATGATGGCGCAGAGCTTACTTGGATGAGGCAGCCTCATTATTATATGGGGCTATATCCTTACACCTATAGTGCAGGGCTTACAGTTGCCACAGAGGTAAGCAAACGTATTTTAGAAGAAGGACAGCCAGCGCTAGATGATTGGAGAGCGGTACTCATGGCTGGTGGAACAAAAACCCCTGTAGAGCTAGCTAAAATGGCAGGGGTAGATATTACTACGGAGAAGCCATTATTAAATACAATAGAGCATATCGGAAATATAATAGATGAGATTATACTGCTGACAGAAGAGCTGGAAGGTGTGCAGATATAAGCACTAGTTTATACATGATGAAATAAGAAAGAATTAATATATAAATCCCTGCAGTTAAGTATTACTGCAGGGATTTTGTATATAGGATATTGTTGTGATAATATTAATATATATGCTCTGAAAAAGAACTAGCAATACAAAATAATAGAGAACTATTAATACTTAAGAGGAAGTGATGAGATATTATGAAGGTGAGGAATAATGGGCTATTGGGTTTATCCCTTGTGCTTGCTTCAATTTTAATTTACTATATACAGGTTGTTTTATTTAGTGATGTTAGAAATACAATCTTTTATATTTTTCAGGATTTGGCCTTTGTGCCGTTGCAGGTCTTGATTGTAACCTTGATACTTGAGCGTATATTAAATGCTCGTCAAAAAGAAGAAAATAAACGAAAGCAAAATGTCGTTATAAGTGTTTTTTATAGTGAGGTAGGAACAAAAGGAATAGCCTCCATGTCATCATATGTCAGTAATATGAAGGGATTGCAAGAAGTATTGGATATCAAAGGAAATTGGAAGGACGAAGATTTTAAGAAAGCAGTAAAAAGTGCCAATTCATATCAACTGGATATACATAGTGAAAATGACAATTTGAATACATTGCTTGATTTTTTATCAGCCAAGAAAGCTTTTATGCTATCCTTGTTTGAAAACACAAATCTATTGGAGCATGATGCTTTTACAGATATGCTTTGGGCTGTTTTTCATCTCCTAGAAGAATTGGAAAGTCGAGAAAATTTACATTCTCTCCCTGCTAAGGATTTAGAACATCTGTCCGGTGACCTAAAAAGAGCTTATAAAACACTTGTGATAGAGTGGATTTATTATATGAATCACTTGCGTAAGGAATACCCCTATCTTTTTTCATTGGCTGTCAGGAAAAGTCCGTTTAGTGAAAATTGTTCAGCAGTAATCAGTTAAAGAATTTATTAGACATGAACATCTGCCTTGAAATACGCAGGTGTTTTTTTCTTTTTATGGAACTATTTTAAATAATCTAAGTCTATATATAGTACAACTTGCTATGTCATACATAGATATACAGTTACAAAGGCAAGGATAACCTTTTGAAATATTACTATTATATTAAAAAAAGGTGAACTTGAAGGTATTTGAAAATCTTTGTAAAAGTAGTATATAAAGGATGCTATATGTTTAGTGCAAAACATATAGCATAGATGCACAATTGTAAAACTAGCATAGCAAATACAGTTTTTAAGGAGTAGAGTATGAAGATTTTTTCTAGAACTATTATCACTATGGTCATCATTTCAATGATGCTACCAGTATTTATGGTCTTTGCTGAGCCAAATACGCCAGAAAAGACTGATTTACGAGGGGTATGGGTTTCGACGGTAGTAAACATTGATTATCCGACAAAGGCTACTGTTGATGCTGAAGTATTAAAAAGTGAAGCTCTTAGAATATTGGATAATGCAAAGGACATGGGAATGAATGCTGTCTTTTTACAGGTGCGTCCTTGCTCTGATGCAATTTACAAATCCAATTACTTCCCTTGGTCAAAGTATTTAACAGGAACGCAAGGCTTGGCACCTGCTGATAATTTTGATCCTCTTGCATTTTGGATAACAGAAGCGCATAAAAGAGGAATAGAATTGCATGCATGGCTGAATCCATACAGAGTAACGAAACAGAGCGGCAAAGAGCCAGCCCATGATTTGACATCGCTGGCACCTAACAACCCTGCTATATTGCATCCAGATTGGATCATAAAGCATACCGACGGCAATATATACTATAATCCAGGGATACCAGAGGTTAGGAAGCTTGTGATTGATGGTATCAAAGAAATTATCCAAAACTATGACGTGGATGGTATTCATTTTGATGATTACTTCTATCCTGGAATGAGTTTTGCTGACGCAACTACATATAAAATGTATGGTGCAGGCTATACAAACATAAATGATTGGCGCAGGGCCAATGTAGATATATTAATAAGAGATTTGTCCCAAGCTATCAAAGCAGAATCTAAAGATGTAAGCTTTGGTATCAGCCCTTTTGGAATTTGGGCTAATAAAACTACTAACCCCCTAGGCAGTGATACAAAAGGAAACCAGTCCTTCTCTAGCCACTATGCAGATACCAGGAAGTGGGTAAAAGAAGGCTGGTTAGATTATATAGCACCGCAAATTTACTGGAATATTGGATATACAGTAGCCGACTATAGTAAGATCGTTTCATGGTGGGAAAATGTTGTAAAGGATACTGGGGTAGAATTGTACATTGGGCAAGCAGCTTATAAGTCCAACAACGGGACATTGACAAATGCTTGGTATGGCGTAGCAGAGATAGAAAAGCAGCTCCAGCTAAATGCAAAGAGCAAAGAAGTAGATGGCAGCATATTCTTCAGCTATAAATCTTTTGTGGATAGGCCGTCTCTAAGGGCAGTAGTTAAGGGCTTTTACCAACAAAAAGACGGTATTATAGCAAGTATACCGGTAAATGTTGCAAGGCCAACAACAAGTTTGAAAACTAGCCTTAATCAGTTTTTCATAACGGGTTCCTCTGATCCGAGTAAGCCTTTACTCCTAAATGGAAAGCCTGTAGAAGGCAGATCAAAGAATGGGTATTTTGGAGTTTTGGTGCCTTTGCAAGGGGGGCAGAATATATTAACCTTTGCGCAGGATGGTACTTATACAACAAGATCTATATATAGAGAAATAGCCTCTACGGTAGTACCAAAAATGAGTGCAGCTGAAATTCCAGCAGCCTCAATATTCCCGCAGTCGCAAGAATATAGAAGTCCTGGAGACAAGATAACCTTTACTTGCCAAGCACCTTATGGTTCTTTGGTAACAGTGAAGTTGGGAACTGAAACTTATCCAATGCATGCTGCAAATAAAAAGCCGGCAGGGGTGGGGCTTTACGCTGATAAATACACCTATGTATACACAATACCTAATTATGAAGGTATGCCAAGAATTGTAGAACTAGGTGCTCCAGAATACACTATGTATGATGGTGGACCTGCAAAAACTCGCAAAGCAACCGGGACCATAAGTGTTATTATGAAGAATACTGCTTTTTATGCAGAAGTAAACAAGAATGTTATTAATACATATCAAACGCCAACCACAGCAGATGGAGCAGCTTATGAACTATACAGCGGAATGGTTGACTATATTACTGCAATCACAGGGAACTATATACGTCTCTCTTCTGGGTTGTATGTAAACAAGAATGATGTTAAAACTTATACATCAGATATGCAATTACGTTCCGTTGTTACCAATGCTGCTTATGTAACAGGAGAAAAGTGGGATACACTTAAGCTTGATATGTCAGGTCGTGCAGCAGCAATATCGGCATTTGACGGAACTACCTTGAAAATTAATATATCTAAGGCATATGCGCAGGCATTGCCTGTACTTCCAGAGAATTCACCTTTCTCTAAAATTGATTTATTTAGTGATGACGATAAAGTACAATATATCTTAACCATGAAAAGTGACCAGCAAATTGAAGGTTATTATATTGAACAAACGCCTACAGGCTTAAACTTGAATATTAAAAGACCTGTAAAGCTGAGAGAAGGTATCCAACCTTTGCTAGGGATCACAATAATGCTAGATCCGGGGCATGGGGGCAGTGACCCAGGTGCTACAGGTCCATTGGGAATTAAGTATGCAGAAAAGGCAATTAATTTAAACACCGCCTTGAAGACAAAAGCAGAGTTGGAAATGCTAGGAGCCACAGTGCTTATGACAAGAACAACAGATAAGGACGTAAGCCTTGATGAGCGTTTATCGGCCTCTAGAAACGCAAAACCGGATATGTTTATCTCTATTCATGCAAACAGCATGGGTGACAATGTAGATATCTCAAAGGTTGATGGGTTCTCAGTATTCTACAAGGAGAAGCTGGCTGGGCCTCTTGCAAATATGGTATTTAACAATACAATAAGCTCCTTAGGCCGCAACAATAAGGGACTGCATGTGAAGAATCTATATGTTACCCGTGGAAATTGGGCACCTTCAATACTGCTGGAAAGCGGGTTTGTCCCAAATCCAAATGAATTTGAATGGCTAATAGATGAAAATGAACAGCTTAAATTAGCAAAAAGTCTTTCTGAAGCCATAGTAAAATATTTAACATCGAAAACAATTGAAACTCCGGTGATTCAGTAGATAAATAAAGTTTAATATCCTACTATCTGTAGTGTCAGGCTCAGACAGTAGGATATTTTTATGACATTCATTGTAGTATGGAATATACAATGGGATAATAATAGGTAATAGAATGAAAAAGTGTGATTCATCATTTTCATAATGTGGAGGGAGAAAGATATGAAATTAGAAAGTACTAAGAAGATGCCTGCGTTTTTTATTGGTCATGGAAGTCCGATGAATGCCATGGAAATAAATCCTTTTACTGAAAGTTTGAGGAAGCTTGGAGATTCATTGATGGAAATGCCAAAAGCAATTATGGTGGTATCTGCTCACTGGTTAACAAGAGGTACTTTTGTAAGTACAGCAGAAAGCCCTGAAGTAATTTATGATTTTTATGGATTTCTCAAGGAGCTTTATGAGGTTAAGTATCCAGCTGTGGGAGCCCCTTCTACGGCTAGAGAAATAACGAAGCTAGTTCCACAGATTAAGGAAGATAGTCAGTGGGGATTGGATCACGGTGCATGGGCTGTATTAAAGCATATTTTCCCAAAGGCAGATATACCGGTATTTCAATTGAGTATAGATTTTTATCAGCCAATGCAATATCATTTTGATTTAGCGAGTCGCCTAAAGAACCTTAGAGAGCAGGGCGTCCTAGTTATAGGCAGCGGAAATATAGTACATAACCTTGCTTTGGTATTCAGTAAAGAAGATAACCTGCCTTTTAAATGGGCAACCGAATTTGATGAAATTGTTAAGAATAACATACTGAATAGGGATTTTGACAGCTTAATCAATTATGAAAGGTATGGGGATGTGGCAAAGCTATCAATACCAACCGTAGATCATTATGCGCCTATGATGTATGTCCTAGGGATGGCTGAGAATGAGGACGAAATTTCATTTACTTACGAAGAAGTGTTTACATCTTTAAGCATGAGGGGTATAAGAATAGGATAGTAAAACAGCAAAGAAAGGAGAATGACTATAATGGGAACTATTAGAATGATTAACAAGGTTATAACAGGACAACATGCCACTGATGGTGCAGGAGTTAGGCTGGTAAGGGTCATTGGCTATAATGATATCAAGGAATTCGACCCTTTTCTGATGCTTGATGCTTTTGATTCTACTAATCCTGAGGATTACACCAAGGGCTTTCCTTGGCACCCCCATAGAGGAATTGAAACAGTGACTTATTTGATTCAAGGAGATATAGAGCATGGAGACAGCTTAGGCAACAAAGGCAGTATTTTGAATGGAGATTGCCAGTGGATGACTGCGGGAAGCGGAATAATTCATCAGGAAATGCCTAAAGCCAGTGAACGGATGCTGGGTGTGCAGCTGTGGCTTAATCTGCCTGCCAAGGACAAAATGACAAGCCCTCAGTACCGAGATATTAAAAATAGTAATATACCTGTTACCGAGGACGCGGGAAGCAAAATTCATATCATCTCCGGCAGTTACAAAGGTAAAGCTGGGGCTTTGCAAGGGGATTATGTTAAACCCCTTATGATGGATATTGAGCTTGAGGCGGGATCTGAGTTGTCTTTGGATATTGAGAAGGATGCCACATTGTTTGTCTATATCATTCAAGGAGAGGGCTGCTTTAATTCAGATACACAGGAGCTTATATCAGAAAAGCATGCAGTGTTGTTTGATGAGGGTGATACTTTCTATGCTAAAGCTTCCAGCAAGGGTATACGTTTCCTATTGCTTTCAGCAAAACCTTTAAAAGAACCTATAGCCTGGGGAGGACCTATTGTTATGAATACAAAGGAAGAGCTTAACCAAGCATTTAAGGAAATTGAGGAAGGTACTTTTATTAAAAGCAATCTTGCCATGGAGTGAAGTTGACGCAAATGTTGCCCCCTGCTATTGTGGTTTTTATATTCCTTAATAAACATAGTTAGATAATAACCGTACTATAAGTGCGGTTTTATTTTTTGTCCTATAGAGTACTATAATTTCAAATCTGACATCTGTAGTGCCAGGCACGGCAGATGTCAGATTTAGCAAAATACGCTATAATAAATGTAAATGAAAACAAGTGAAGTGAGGGTGAGGAAGATGACTTTAATAAAACCAGCAAAACTAAAGCCCGGAGACAAGGTTGCAACAATAAGCTTGTCATGGGGCGGAGCGGGAGAAGCTGATATCCTTTGGAGATATGAGGTAGGAAAGAAGCGACTTCAAGAGGAATTCGGGCTAGAAGTCGTTGAAATGCCAAATACTCTTAAGGGCTCAGAGTACTTATATAATCACCCGGAGAAAAGAGCGGAAGATTTGATGATGGCATTCTCTGATTCATCAATTAAGGGCATTTTCTCTTGTATAGGCGGAGATGAAAGCGTAAGATTGCTGCCTTTAATAGACTATGATGTCATAAGGAATAATCCTAAGATTTTCATAGGTTATTCTGACAGTACAGTTACACATTTTATTTGCCAAAAGGCAGGCGTCTCAAGCTTTTATGGGGCATCCATTTTGGCAGAGTTTGCAGAAAATGTTCGGATGCTTGATTATACAAAGCACTGGATACAAAAGACTTTATTTGACAACATGTCCATCGGCAAGATTGAGCCATCCAAAGTGTGGACCAGTGAATATCTGCCTTGGGACGAGAAAAATAGAAATATCCAAAGGGCAGTACAAACAAATACGGGGTATGAGCTTATTCAGGGGCAAGGTAAGGTGCAGGGACGTCTACTAGGCGGCTGCATAGAGGTAATGGAGATGCTAAAAGGAACTGAAGTTTGGCCAGAACTAAAGGTATGGAAAGACACTATACTATTTTTTGAGACCTCGGAGGATAAGACAAACCCTATCTATATTGAATATTGGCTGCGTAATTATGGTTCTATGGGGATTTTGCAAAATGTAAAGGGTATAATCTTTGCCAAGCCCTATGATAATGTGTATTATGAAGAATACAAAGAAGCACTTATTAGAATAGTCCGTGAAGAATTGAAGCTGTATGATCTGCCGATTTTGTATAACATGAATTTTGGGCATACTGCACCAATGTGCGTATTACCCTATGGAGCCATGGCAGAAATTGATTGTGAAACAAAAGGCTTTAGCATATTGGAAAGCGGAGTTGTGTAATAGTTAACTTCAAATCCATCTCTGTGTGGTGCCAGGCACCAATGGGGATGGATTTGAAATCTGACAAATCTGACATGTATGGTGCCTGGCACCAAAAATGTCAGATTTGCGTTTTAGTTAGACAATTGATATAAATCTTAAGAAAGTCTTAAGATTTATATCAATTGTTTTGTAAGAATTGCTTGCTATTATAGTAATTGAGGCAGGTGATTTTGTTGGGTAAGAAAATATGCAATGGAGGCGGGAGCTATGGATAAATTGAATATACTTGTTTGTGATGATGATAAGGCTATAGTTGATGCTTTGGAAATATATCTAAAACACGAAAACTATGGAGTGATAAAAGCCTATAACGGAGCGGAGGCTCTTAAAGCCTTGGAGGAAAACAATATCCATTTGATTCTTATGGATGTGATGATGCCTAGGATGGATGGCTTGTCAGCTACTATTAAAATAAGAGAAGAAAGGAATTTGCCTATCATAATTCTTTCTGCTAAATCAGAGGATACAGATAAAATTACCGGCCTTAATTTTGGGGCAGACGATTATGTGACCAAACCTTTTAATCCCTTGGAATTGATGGCTAGAGTAAAATCTCAAATGAGAAGGTACACTTCTCTTGGTTCTATAGCGGAAAAAAGCAGCGTTTTGAAGTCTGGAGGCTTAGAGCTAGATACTGAAGCCAAAGAGCTTAAGGTAGATGGTGAGACAGTTAAGCTAACGGCTACAGAATTTGGAATAATACTTTTCCTAATGAAAAATATTGGCCATGTGTTTTCTATAGAACAGATTTATGAACATGTATGGGATGAACTGTCCTTTTCAGCAGATAACACTGTTTCAGTGCATATTAGGCGTATAAGAGAAAAAATTGAAATTAATCCGAAGGAGCCGAAATATTTGAAGGTGGTGTGGGGAATTGGATATAAAATTGAAAAATATTAGATATCTAACTAGTACAAAAATTATAGCAGTGGCCTTGGTATGGCTTTGCTTTATGAGTGCAGCAATCGGCGGCATATATTTATTGTTTAATGAAGATGTCTTAAATAGTGAAAGTTATTATAAAACAAATAAATTTGAATCGGAGTACTTATGGTTGGTACATGATGCAGTAGAGCTGAACGCAAAGTTAAGTGAGGAAGATGGAATAATAATTTCCAGTGCATCACAAAGCACCATATCTGAAAATGCAGAACGTTATCAATTTATTAAGAATAGACTTGACAGCCCAGTAAACTTTTTCTATTACATGCAGAATCCTGCAACAGGAGATTCTATAGGCAATTTAAATACCGCTGATAGGGTAGCTTTATTGAAAAAGCAACCGTCATATGTATATATCAATAAGGAAGGGTCAAGCAACGAAAATTTCCCATATGTACAGTCCATAAAGGAAATGTTGTCCGGTACCAACTACGAGATTCACGCAGCGGTGATAGAACCATTAAAGCAGGGGGACACCTTCTATGAAGGTTTCAAACATTTCTCTAAGGTCAAGGTAACCTTGCCCTATATCATAGCTGCAGTGATAGTCTCAACAATACTGATGCTGGCAGCCTTTGTTTATTTAGTTTACACAGCTGGGAGAAAAGAGGAAAATGGAGAAGTATTTCTAAACTCCATTGATAGAATTTACACAGATGTGCACACTATGCTGGTGTTTATAGCAGCCATAACATCTATTGCGCTAGTGGAGCAAGCATCTCATGGCGATAATACGACGATGTTCATAGCAGGGGGTATTATATTAGGCATAGATGTATTAATTGGATTATCCTATGTATTATCAATGGTACGCCAGATAAAGAGAAGACAGATATTCGCGAACTCTCTGACATACATGATTTTTGCTGAAGTAAAGAAACTTGCTATACTGGCTTTTAGCGGCAAGCTTTTTAAAGCTTCGGTATTGCTTGTATTATTAGGATATGGCACAGTAAACGGAATTTTGCTAATGATATTTCTATCGACATGGCGATATAATCTTGCTTTTGATTTCTTGTTCGCGGGTTTGGTATTGCTAGGCTTCAATGTTGTCTCGGTATACTATGCTGCAAAGTCCCTTAGAAACCTAACTCAAATTATGGAGGCTGCCAAAGAGTTAGCAAGTGGCAACCTGGATTATTCCTTGGATAGCAATGAGATGTCACCTGCCTTTGTAGGCTTTGCTGAAAATTTGCAAGGATTGCAGTCAGGGCTAAAGAAGGCAGTTTCAGAGGCTATCAAGGGTGAAAGAATGAAAACTGAGCTAATAACCAATGTCTCACATGATCTAAAGACTCCTCTTACTTCCATAATAAACTACGTAGACCTACTGAAAAAAGAAGATCTAGAGAATCAGAATGCACGGAACTATATTGAGGTTTTGGAAGAGAAATCAGCAAGATTGAAGCAGTTAGTAGAGGATTTGATTGAAGCCAGCAAGGCATCCAGTGGAAATTTGTCTGTAAATAAAGAAAAGGTTGATATGCATCAGCTGGTGATGCAGGCTTATGGCGAATTTGATGAGAAAATAGTAAAAGCAGGCTTGGATATACGTATTAATGCTCCAGAAAAAGAACTATTCGTACTTGCTGACGGCAAGTACCTATGGCGAATCATTGAAAATCTATTATCCAACGCATTAAAGTATTCAATGCCTAACTCTAGAGTGTATATTAATATAGACAAAAGTCACGGATATGGACTGCTAACAATAAAAAATGTATCAAATTTTCCTCTTGAGATTTCTCCTGAACAGTTGACGGAACGGTTTGTTAGAGGCGATGCTTCGAGGACTACAGAGGGCTCTGGACTAGGATTATCTATAGCACAGGGTTTGACGAATTTGCAGGGTGGCAGGTTTAAGATAGATATTGATGGGGATTTGTTTAAAGTGACCATGGAAATACCCTTGTGGGAAGAAATATAAGCGTTGAAAGAACTCCTTGTTGACTCAAGGAGTTCTTTTTTCTTTAAGGATACACAGTGATAATAATGAGAGAACTCATTGATTTTATAACGAAAATTAAAAATTATTTTTAAAATGTAAAGCCGTAGCTTTGTGTTTAAAGTTACAGCCTCGTGAACGGAAGAGATTCATGAAGGAACCGCTTATTAGATACTGTAAATGGTTGTTTTTGAGTAAATACAGGTAAATTTGATGTTTTTAAGGATTTTTTTATTGTTTTGTGGTGTTGATTATTATATAATAAGTATAAGAGAAAATTCTGATAATGCCATATGAAATATCTTCCCATCAAATAAAAAGAAATTAGTCTTATATTAATTTGATGCTAATAAAGTTCTGTGCTCAATTTCATAATACAACCAACAATATCTATTGTTAATGTAAAGGTTATCTCTGGCATTTATATGAGGTAAAGAATCTTGCTATTAAGAATGTATAGAATTTGAAAATTATCCTTGGTATTTATAATAGTAATGTATCCAGTGAATTTTATGGATGTTTTATTAAGTGGCAGCATACAGGAAGAATAAAGTGATTGGAGGGGTTAGATGCAGTTTATATTTATTGCAGGAATTATTCTGCTGATATGTGTAATTTCTAGTAAAGTACTTTACAAATATGGAATACCTACACTAATAATATTTCTTGCCATCGGTATGCTTATGGGCTCTGATGGAATAGGTGGAATATATTTTGATGACTCAAGGTTAGCGAAGGAACTTTGCAACATTGGGCTCATATTTATCATGTTCTCGGGAGGCTTTGACACTAGTTGGAAGACTGCGAAGCCAATTGCATTATCAGCTGGTGTTTTAGCTACACTAGGCGTTGTTTTGACAGCGTCTCTAGTAGGAGTTTTCGCTCACTTAGCATTGGGATTAACCTGGTTGGAAGGTATGCTGCTTGGATCTATAATATCATCTACGGATGCTGCATCGGTATTTTCGATATTGCGTTCTAAGAAGCTGAACCTTAAAAATGGATTAGCACCTTTGTTAGAGATGGAAAGCGGATCAAATGACCCTATAGGGTATATGCTTACAATAATTTTCCTGGGTCTGCTTCTGGGACATGGAGAAAACATATGGCTGCTTGTATCATTGGAGCTTGCTGCAGGCGCTTTAGTTGGTATAATTCTTGGTAAAATAGCTGTATGGCTGATAAATCATATTAATCTAGACATCGAAGGTCTTTACTCAATTATTGTCATCGCAGTTGCTTTATTATCTTATTCTGGGGCAAGTCTTCTTCATGGGAATGGTTTTCTAGCTGTGTATATTACTGCTTTGATTATGGGAAATAGCAGATTGGTGCATAAAGTAAGCTTGGTTAGGTACTTTGATGGTATATCCTGGTTAACACAGATTTTGTTGTTCTTTACTCTAGGGCTTTTAGTTTTTCCATCAAGATTGCCAGGGGTAGCATTAACAGGACTTGCAGTTGCAATTTTTCTTACTTTTGTTGCTAGGCCAATTGCAGTATTTTGCTCTTTATCATTATTTAAAAGACCCATAAAAGAACAAATGCTTGTTTCCTGGGTTGGTTTCCGTGGCGCTGCATCTATCGTTTTTGCTACTTACCCATTAACTGCCGGACTCCCGGTAGCGGATATGATATTTAATACGGTGTTTTTCGTAGCGTTGGTATCCGTCATAGTTCAGGGGACTTTATTTATTCCTATTGCAAAAAAACTAGATCTGATTGGTGAAAATGAAACAGTGCTAAAGACCTTTACGGACTATTCGGGAGAAATGCATGCAGAGCTATTGGAAATTAAGATTCCAATGGGAAGTCCATTGTCTGGCAAGGCTATTATGGATACAGATATACCTGCGGAAATATTGATTGTAATGATTCGTAGGGCAGGAAAGTTTATAACACCGAGAGGGGCAACAGTATTAATGGCTGGCGATACCCTTATGCTGGCCGCGGATAATAAGCCTAAACTGATTGAGCTGTATGAAAGTGTCAAAAGACGTGAGAAATAAATAAACATTTAAAATACTATTATTTATAATAATAGTATTTTTTTTATATTGTATTAATTACAGCTTATTCCAGTATTGACAGAATTAATATATGAGTATATTATTAAATTAAACAGTGTTTAATAATAAAACAAAGTTTAAAAAACGGGATATGGTGATTAATTATGACTAAAGAAAGACAACAGCGTAAACAAGAAGAAATAAGAAGCATTATATTGGAAGCAGCAAGAGATATCATCTCCCGGGAAGGTATTAAGGGGCTGTCCATACGTAAGATTACCAATGCCATAGAGTATTCTCCTGCAATTGTCTATCATTATTTCAAGGATAAAAATGAGATAATAGAGACTATTGTGGAGGAGGGATATATAAGAATTCTAAACTCTTTAACCGTAGTAGAGAAAAATGAAAAACAGCCTGAAAAGGAAATCAAGGAAGTGTTTTCAAATTATATAAAAGCGGCTCTGGATAACCAGGATGAATATATGGCTATTATGCTGAATGATGATCCTATTTTGAAGCAGAAGACAACGATACTTAAAAAAGGTATATCAAAGAGCAGTAGGACAATGGCTATATTAAGCGAAACAATAAAAAGAGGGATTGACCAAGGTAGGTTTGAAGCATGCGATGTGGAGTTAACTGCTCAAATACTATGGACCTCCGCTTTTGGATTAATCATTAAGCTCATGGTAGAAAAGGATATTCCAGAGGAGCAAATTAATGATTTAATAGAAATGCATTTTAGAACTTTATTCCATGGAATAATGACAAGAAAGGAGGAGTTGTAAGATGAAAAAACCTCTAAAGATACTAGGAATAGTTTTCTTATCCATTTTCATATTAATGATTGGAGCTGTTTTTGCGGTAAGGGCAATAGGTATGTCAGAAGAGCTGCCGGTAATACAAATGGATAAAGTTGAGCTGAGTAAAATCAATAATGGTTCCTATGTTGGTGAGTATTTAGGAAAGCTGGTTAAGGTCGTTGTGGATGTAAAGATAGCAGATAATAAAATAGTAGATATAATCATTCTTAAGCATGATAATGGCTTGGGTAAAAAGGCTGAGAAAATTGTAAACCAAATAATAAGCCAGCAGTCCTTGGATGTAGAAGTTGTCAGCGGCGCTACTACAAGCAGCAAGGCAATATTAAAAGCTGTTGAAGTGGCATTAACTAAATAAAATTATTATGGAGGTTTTAAAAATGAGTACATTAATAGCTTATGCAAGTAAACACGGCTGCACTGAAAGGTGCGCAGAAAAGTTGGCCCAAGGTCTTGGCGACAAGGTAGAACTGTACGATCTAAAGTCTGGAAAATCTATAGAACTATCACAGTATGACAAAGTGATAATCGGCAGTTCTGTTTATGTAGGAAAGGTTCAAAAAGAGGCAACAGAGTTTTGCACAAAGAATTTAGATGTTTTAGGAAGCAAAAAAATCGGATTATTTATATGTGGATCACAGGAGGGGGAAGCCCTAAAACTAGAGCTTGATAGTGCATATCCACAGGAGCTACAGGCTAAAGCCATTGCAATAGATTGCTTTGGTGGTGAGTTTACATTTAGCAAGATGAATTTTATGGAGAAGACAATTGTAAAAGTAATATCAAAGACCAATAAAGATACTTCAAATATCAAAGATGATAAAATAAATGACTTTATGCATATCATGAAAAACGCATAAAAAATTAAATGTATATTATAAGGGAGTAATTTTTATGAGAAATAAGAAGGTTATAACAGCACTCGTTATAATCATTGCCATATTATCATTCGTAGCATCAGCTATGGGGGTGTTTTCTGGACGGGGTGATGCAGTAGAAGAACACCAATTTCTATCTTTGCATGGGGAAAATATAGGGCTACATAGCAGAGGAATTTATCAAAATGATTCAGTGTCAGTAGCGGCACAAGGGATTGCACAGGATGCAGTAACCTTGATTCTAGGTATTCCTATGTTGCTAATCTCATTGATTTTGGCAAGAAAAGGACTGCTTAAAGGCAGACTCTTACTAACTGGCACAATTGGTTACTTTTTATATGCGTATATTTCCTATACATTTTTAAGCATGTATAATTCGCTGTTTTTAGTATATGTAATGCTAATGTCAGCATGTCTGTTTGCCTTTATACTTTGTATAATCTCTTTTGATATTACTGCTTTAAAAATCTCTTTTAGTCCTAAACTGCCGGTTAGGTTCATTGGTGGCTTCCAGCTCTTTATAGCTTTCATATTATTCATGATGTGGATGGGAAGGATTGTACCTCCAATGATGGCGAGAAGTATTCCAATGGGGCTTGAGCATTACAACACTTTAGTTATTCAGGCTTTGGACTTAGGTGTAATAGTGCCTGCTGCGATTTTGTCAGGAATTATGATTATAAGGAAAAAGGAAATTGGATATTTGCTATCCTCTATAATAATTATAAAAGGACTGACGATGTTGACTGCTATATCAGCTATGCTAGTAGGAATGATAAACGCTGGGGTAGAGGTCTCCATTGTTGAATTGACTGTATTTCCTTTGTTTAATCTAATAGCTGTATTCTGCATGGTAGTACTTTTAAAAAACATAAATGAAAAGAACTATGTCAGTAAAGAATGCAATTATTCTGCATAACAACAGTAACCATTAAAATAAGGGAGTGTCGCAAAACTACTTTAAGTAGGGAGTGAACGCTCCCTTTTTCACTT
>ENA-OFDP01000026-OFDP01000026.1-metagenomes-genome-assembly--contig:-NODE-26-length-100337-cov-6.380716_pt1 | contig 100337 bp, 90 predicted proteins | sample MGYA00153389_OFDP01 | MGnify analysis MGYA00153389
TTCATCACGCATCAATTTGTGGAAAAAGCGTGCATAAAGTAAGTGCAGAATCGCGTGTTCAACACCACCGATGTATTGATTTACTGGAAGCCATGTTTGAGCAGCTTCAGGTTTAACTAAACCATCAGTAAAATCAGGAGATGCATAACGTGCATAGTACCAAGATGATTCTACAAAGGTATCTAAAGTATCAGTTTCACGACGTGCTTCGCCACCACAGCTTGGGCAAGAGGTTTGATAAAACTCAGGCATCTTGTTCAATGGGTTACCCGAGCCATCAGGTACGACATCAGTTGGTAAGACCACTGGAAGTTGCTCTTCAGGTACAGGAACCTGACCACATTTTTCACAGTTGATCATTGGAATTGGGCAACCCCAATAACGCTGACGCGATACACCCCAGTCACGTAAACGGAACTGAACTTTCGTGCTTGCAAGAGTTGTTGGTTCTAATTTCGCAAGGAACGCATCATAAGCAGCTTGGAAGTCTAAACCGTCAAATTCAGCAGAATTGACCAATTTACCCTCTTTAGAGCCGTACCATTCTTGCCATTGTGCAGCATCAAAGTCTGCATCGTCTGCACCTTGAGCATCAATCACTTGTTTGATGGTTAAGCCGTATTTATTGGCAAATTCAAAATCACGTTCGTCGTGTGCAGGTACAGCCATCACTGCGCCAGAGCCATAAGACATCAACACGTAGTTGGCAATCCAAACAGGAATTTCTTCGCCAGTGACAGGATGCTTCACAGACAGACCTGTTGCCATGCCTTTCTTTTCAGCAGTGGCAAGGTCAGCTTCAGCCACAGAACCCATACGGCATTCTTCAATAAATGCTTTAAGTTCAGCATTATTTTCCGCAGCTTTCAGCGCCATTGGATGTTCTGCTGCAACTGCAACATAAGTCACACCCATTAAGGTGTCAGCACGTGTGGTGAATACAGTAAGGCCGTCTGCGTAAATTTCAGGATTCGCTGAAGGGAAGGTGATATCCATTCCTTGTGAGCGACCAATCCAGTTGCGTTGCATGGTCAAGACTTGCTGTGGCCAACCGTCTTTTAAGGTATCTAAATCGTCTAATAATTCTTGTGCATAGTCGGTAATGCGGAAGTAATACATTGGAATATCACGTTTTTCAACCAATGCACCTGAACGCCAGCCACGACCATTTTCAACTTGTTCATTGGCTAAAACTGTCTGATCTACAGGGTCCCAGTTCACAGTTGAAAGCTTACGATAGATCAAGCCTTTTTTGTACAGTTGTACGAACAACCACTGTTCCCAGCGGTAATATTCAGGGGTACAGGTCGCAAACTCACGATCCCAATCGACGGATAGACCTAATTTTTTTAATTGGTCACGCATATATGCGATGTTTTCAAAGGTCCATTTCGCAGGTGCAACTTGGTGTGCAATCGCAGCGTTTTCAGCAGGTAAACCAAAAGCATCCCAACCCATAGGTTGCAGGACAGTTTCCCCTTTGAGACGGTGGAAACGGCTGATGACATCACCAATAGTGTAGTTACGCACATGACCCATATGCAGTTTGCCACTTGGATAAGGGAACATCGAGAGGATATAACGACGTGGACCTTCTACAGAGTCGGCAACTTTAAAGGTTTTACGAGCTTCCCAGTCTTGTTGGACGGTAGGTTCAATCACGCTCGCTTGATATTCAGGGTCAATGTGAGTAGTCATATACGTATGTAGAACAATGGTTAAAAAGTTTGTTGCACAGCATAGCGCAAAATGCACCTAAAAGTGAATTTTGCGCTATGTTTTGTGCAGGAAATTAAACAAGCTGAAAATAAATCTGGAACCGTACGGAATGATTAAACCGCAGGGCGAGCTTGTTGGCCTTGTTGAAGTGCTTCATTCGCTTCACGTCGTTGATTTTCTAAATCAACCGCTGGTGCTGGGGCAGCACTTGGTACAGCATTGGGGGGAGCTGGTACGGTATTTGGCATATTGGCAGGTGGAGGTGCTTCCGGTGAAGCAGCTGGTGGCGAATTTTTCCAACCATAGGTATCGACTTTGCCTTTTTTCTTTGCTGTTTTGGGTGGAGGTGTCGTGGTGTAATGTGTCGAGCCTTGATTATCGACCCACTTATAATACGTCTTGGCAAAGCTTTGTGTACTGCCCATTGCAATCCCCATCCCCACCAAACATGCTGCCATTTTTGCAAACTGAATACTCATCTACCATTGTCCTTTTTATATCCGTAATCATTGGATTTTATCGGGTTTATCGTTGTCGTTATTTTATGCCAATTTTAGAGCAATAAGCAGTGTTTGATGTGTTTTTCATCTGAGTTTTTTGAAATATTTTGCAGCTCAAATCCTCAGTCTAACGCGTGAAATATGTGTTATGACAAAGTATCAAAATAAGAAAGTTGTGTTAAAACCTGATGAGCAAATGCTGATCTATATTTAAAACTGAAAAAATCTGAGATAGATGTTGGATGTAAATTGGGGGGAATATCTTATTAAACTTATTTATGGGTTTTATTATGTTTTTTTATTAATAAATTCAGTGAAATAGAAATCTATTTGTTTTTGCACTAAAAAACCAAGAAAAAGCAGCTCAGTTTTCTTTGTCCGTGATGAATAAAAAATAAACGCTCTGTAAATAAACAAAAAAAAGCTAATTTTTAAACTTGACTTTAGTCACGAAACTCCTAAAAATGCTGTCTTTAGTTTTATATGCCTTTACTCGATCACCCTTCGATAAAGTGTCATTTCATGCAATGGACACGCTTTCTAGCCGAGACCGTGAACAAAGTAAAAAAATGTGTTTATCCCAACACGTTTTAGATCTCATATTGCTCAAACAGCATACAGATCAGAATTTTTTCCTATTGCTATGAAAACTAAGAAATATGTGTGCTATAACAGTGCAGACAATCAATGAATGAAACACTGCTGGTGCCTTCCACCATTGCAGTGATAAAGATTAGGGTGAATCACGTTGGAACTTTTATCTGGTGGTGAAATGCTCGTTCGCGCATTGGCGGACGAAGGCGTTGAACATGTATTTGGATATCCAGGCGGCGCAGTTTTACATATCTACGACGCGTTCTTTCAACAAGACAAAATCAATCATTACCTCGTGCGCCATGAACAAGCTGCTGGCCATATGGCAGATGCTTACTCACGCGTAACAGGTAAGACGGGTGTGGTCCTCGTGACTTCAGGTCCGGGTGCAACCAATACTGTGACGCCAATTGCAACGGCTTATATGGACTCAATCCCAATGGTGATTTTGTCAGGTCAGGTTGCGTCACATTTAATTGGTGAAGATGCATTCCAAGAAACAGATATGGTCGGTATTTCTCGTCCGATCGTAAAACATAGTTTTCAAGTGCGCCATGCCAGCGAAATTCCTTCGATTATTAAGAAGGCATTTTATATTGCAGCTTCTGGTCGTCCGGGTCCAGTTGTGGTCGATATTCCAAAAGATGCAACCAATCCTGCTGAGAAATTTGCTTACGAATACCCAGAAAAAGTGAAGATGCGTTCGTATCAACCGCCGCATCGTGGTCACTCAGGTCAAATTCGTAAAGCGATTGAAGAGTTGATTCACGCTAAACGTCCTGTGATTTATACTGGCGGTGGCGTGGTACAAGGCAATGCTTCTGCACAATTGACCGAACTGGCACATATTTTGGGCTTCCCAGTCACCAATACCTTGATGGGGCTTGGTGCCTTTCCTGGCAATGATCCGCAGTTTATTGGCATGTTGGGTATGCATGGTACTTATGAAGCCAATATGACCATGCACAATGCTGATGTGATTTTGTGTATCGGCGCGCGTTTCGATGACCGTGTAACCAATAATCCAGCAAAATTCTGTCCAAATGCCAAAGTGATTCATATTGATATCGACCCTGCGACGATTTCAAAAACCATCATGGCGCATATCCCGATCGTGGGTGCGGTAGAACCTGTCCTTCAAGAAATGTTGACACAGTTGAAACAAATGAATGTGTCTAAACCAAATCCTGAAGATATCGCTGCTTGGTGGGCGCAAATCAATGAATGGCGTAAAGTTCATGGCATGCGTTATGAGTCTGGTGCAAACGGCGTAATGAAACCACAACAAGTAGTGGAAGCGTTGGATAAAATCACCAATGGTGATGCGATCATTACTTCTGACGTAGGTCAGCATCAAATGTTTGGTGCGAACTATTACAAGTATAAACGTCCACGCCAATGGATTAACTCAGGTGGCCTAGGTACCATGGGTGTTGGTTTACCCTATGCGATGGCGGCGAAATTGGCTTTCCCCGATCAGCAAGTAGTGTGTATCACGGGTGAAGCATCGATTCAGATGTGTATCCAAGAGCTTTCGACCTGTAAGCAATATGGTCTAAACGTAAAAATCCTCTGCTTGAATAACCAAGCTTTAGGGATGGTGAAGCAGTGGCAAGATATGAACTATGAAGGACGTCACTCAAGTTCTTATATCGATTCATTGCCTGACTTCCCTAAATTGATGGAAGCATATGGTCATGTTGGTATTCAAATTGACCATGCGGATGAGCTAGAGTCGAAGCTTGCTGAAGCAATGGCGATCAATGATAAATGTGTATTTATTAATGTGATGGTTGATCGTACAGAGCATGTTTATCCAATGCTTATTGCAGGTCAGTCAATGCAAGATATGTGGTTAGGTAAAGGGGAGCGCACGTCATGAGACACATTATCTCTGTACTTGTAGAAAACGAAGCTGGTGCGCTTTCTCGTTTGGTGGGTTTATTTTCTCAACGTGGTTATAACATTGAGACCTTAAACGTTGCGCCAACGGAAGATCCGACCTTATCTCGTTTGACATTAACGACTTATGGCGATGATCATAAAATTGAACAAATCACCAAACAGCTCAACAAATTGGTTGAAGTGGTGAAAGTGGTTGATTTGTCTGAAGGTGCGCACATTGAGCGTGAGTTGATGTTGATTAAAGTCAAATCACTTGGCTCGGCACGTGCTGAAATCAAACGAACTGCGGACATTTTCCGTGCGCAAATTGTTGATGTCACCCCAACGACGTATACCATTCAAATCGCGGGTACGACTGAAAAAATTGATGGTTTTATTGATGCTTTAGCAGAGAACACCATTTTGGAAGTTGTACGCTCAGGTGTTTCAGGCATCGCGCGTGGCGAAAAAGTTTTAACCATTTAATTAATCAACACGATTCAACCTCCTTTTGAGAAAGAGGAGGATTTCATCAAACAATAAACCCCTTGATGGAATTACAGAATACCAAGCATTTTAGCGGAGACAGCAATGCAAATTTTTTACGATAAAGACTGCGACTTATCTATCATCCAATCTAAGAAAGTAGCGATCATTGGTTACGGTTCACAAGGTCACGCACACGCGCTTAACCTTAAAGATTCTGGTGTAGACGTAACTGTAGGTCTACGTGCTGGTTCTACTTCTTGGAAAAAAGCTGAAAATTCAGGTCTTAAAGTTGCTGAAGTTCCTGCTGCAGTTGCTCAAGCTGACGTTGTCATGATCTTGACTCCAGATGAGTTCCAATCACAACTTTATCGTGACGTGATTGAGCCAAACATCAAAGAAGGCGCAACTTTAGCATTTGCTCATGGTTTCTCTGTTCTTTATAACCAAGTGGTTCCACGTGCTGATCTTGACGTCATCATGGTTGCACCAAAAGCACCAGGTCATACAGTACGTTCTGAATACCAACGCGGTTCGGGTGTTCCTGATTTAATCGCGATTCATCAAGATGCGTCTGGTAATGCACGTAACCTAGCACTTTCTTATGCTTCTGGTGTAGGTGGTGGTCGTACAGGTATCATCGAAACTTCATTCCGTGAAGAAACTGAAACTGACTTATTTGGTGAGCAAGCAGTTCTTTGTGGCGGTGCGGTAGAACTTGTGAAAATGGGCTTCGAAACTTTGGTAGAAGCAGGTTATGCACCTGAAATGGCTTACTTCGAATGCTTACACGAACTTAAGCTAATCGTTGACTTGATGTTTGAAGGTGGTATCGCGGACATGAACTATTCAGTGTCTAACAACGCTGAATATGGCGAATATGTAACTGGCGTTGAAGTAATCAACGAACAGTCTCGTGAAGCGATGCGTAATGCACTTAAACGTATCCAATCTGGTGAATACGCGAAGATGTTTATTAACGAAGGTGCGTTGAACTACCCATCAATGACTGCACGTCGTCGTCAAAACGCAGCGCATGGTATTGAAGTAACAGGTGGTAAGTTACGCGCGATGATGCCTTGGATTCAAGCAAACAAGATCGTAGATAAAGAGAAGAACTAAGGTTACGTTACGTGCCTTTAAAAATGGGAAAGCAATGCTTTTCCATTTTTTTCGTACCTTAGATTCAAGCAAACAAAATTGTAGATAAAGAAAAGAACTAAGTTTCTGATCTAGCTGATTTTAAGTACTAAAACCCTGCCTCGGCAGGTTTTTTTTATTGATCTACTATCATTTTTTATGTAGGGCAAAGCTATTAATTAAAAAGATGTGAGTATAAATAGGGCCATGATATGGCTATCGGTACACAGCTATAAGTTGATCTTACCCGTGTTCAAATCGTTATATGGATTCAACGAGAATTCCATTTTAGTGCTAGATGTATGGGCAGCATATATTGCTAAAAAACTATTGGATTAATAACGTATCCCTCGGCTTTGTTGCAATAAATGAAACTATCAAAAAGGGTACTTATGATTACGTTTAGGTTTTTAGTGTGAGTTTTAGATTTCTAAAATAGTGTGTCGTGTAAATTTAAGGCTTGATTACGTGATTTTAGTCATATTGTTCAATCCCTAAAACTGGGTAAATAGCATATGAATAAACTTTGGATTTTAGCAAGATGATCGACCAGAATTGAAAAATCGGTAGAAATATAAAGTAAAAAAAAGATGAAAAATGGATTTTTTAGCGATTTAAGAAATTATTCAACTGAAAATGTAATGAAATGTAAAAGTGAATTTCTAATATAAAACAGAGATCTATTTAAAATATAAAAAAGCACTAAAATTGTGCATCACTGAAAGTAGTGTAACTATTTTTAGGGATTTATAAAGTTAATTAATAAATAAAATAGCAATAAAAACATTATTTTAATTTTATTTTTTTGGGGTTTTAAAGTTGACTCTCTATTTGAGTGAAAAAGGCTGCATAGATGGTTTTTTATACAGAATAACTAGAATAAAAACACACTTAAGAAAAGCTTGGTAGCCAAACAAGGTCCAGTTTAATTAAGGGTGATCATAACAATTAATCAGGTTTAAAAGAAAAATCTCGGAGAGTAGCTATGAATAAAATACTTCAAGCATCATTAGTTGCAACACTATTAGGTGCAGGTTCTACAGCCCTTTATGCAGATGATGATACAGCATCACGCCCTAGTTATAACTGGGGGAACTGTACTTCTCTAGGTTGTGAAAAAGATATTCCTATTAAATTAGAAATCCCTAAAAAATGTGAAGTGCTTGGCGGTAGTGCCATTACGCTGAATAAAAATGGTGGAACACAAAGTTCAAATTACACTGTACGTAGTAATACGCACTATACACTTAACATTCAAACAGCGAACACAGGTACAAGTGCAAGTACTTATGTTAAACATGAGGACGATGGCAGTGTTCGTGTACCAACAACAATTGTTACAAATAAAACAGGTGGCGGTGTAATTCCATTTGGTAACTCAAATCACAATGGTCTAGCTGATGATGTATATTCTGTATCTGTTACAAATGCAGCAGTAAGTGCCTTCCAACGTGCGGGTACATACAACGATACTTATAAAATTAAAGTTTACTACTAATCTGGTTAAACTAAGCCTAACTTGATCACAGTATCAGGTTAGGTTTTTTAAAATTATAATAAGGGGCGTAACATGAAAAGAATAATACCAATTCTGGTGTCTTCGATGCTGTATATGTCGGGAACACATGCTGGTGTTTCAGTTGACCCAGTCCAAATGTATATTCAAAATCCCGCAAAGCAAAGAACAACAACATTAACCCTAGAATCTAAAGATGAGACAGAAAAGCGAATTTTTGAAGTTAAAGCATTTAAGTGGACTCAAAAAGATAATGGTGAAAATGTGCTTGAGCCTGACAATAGTTTAATTATTAACCCTAAGAATTTTATTTTACAAGCCAATGGCAAGCAAACCATTCGTATCGGTTTTAATCGTCCGGTAGAGTCGGTTTTAGAAGGGCAACAAGAAGGGACATGGCGTGTGATGGTTGATGAAATTCCACAGGCTGTAAAAGAATCTTCAGTAAATTTTCTGGTTAGCTTTAATTTACCCCTCTTTGTTGGTAAGCAGGAAGATGTTAAACTAAATTTCAACGTTGAAAATAATAAACTCGTTGTTAAAAATAACGCGAATTCGCATATTCAAATTGCAAATTTGAAGATTGTCGATGCTAATAAAAAAGAAGTTTTTAAAACGGAAACTATGAGTTATTTGCTTGCAAATAAAAGCACGTCCTATGATTTAAACAATACACGAATATCAAATCCTAAAAATTATTATGTTCAATTGTTTACTGATAAGAACGATAAAATGGTGGAACTCAAATTCTCGGATTAGTCTGAGGTGGGGAGTTTACGATGAATACGAAAATAAGAATACTTATCGTTATTCATATTTTTTTTGCACTAAATGTGAATGCCAGTGAAGCTGTGCTGGAAGAAAATATTGCAAATTTATGGATTAATGATTTAGATCATCATACGGATGTTGCCTTATTAAAAGAAGGCGATCAATACTATATTGAATGTAATATACTGGCAGAACGTCAAATTACAACGAGCCAATTAAAAACGCTCTCCTCTCGGCCAGAGTTTTGTTCAGTGTCATCAGGAGTAATTCAGTCAGCGTTTGATGACTCATCACAATCCATTAAATTGACTATTCCTACAGACTCTTTTGAATCTGATTTTAATAACTTAAATGGAAGTGTTATTCCAGAAAAAGCCAGTTTTGGTGGTTTCATAAATTATGATTTTCTTTATGCAACTAGTAATTCTAATAACTCATATAGTGGACTTATGGAGCTAGGGGTTTTCAAAGATTATTGGATCATGAAAAACTCGATGTTGTATCAGAATACCCCCACTGATGAGCGGGTGGTTCGCCTAAGTAGTAGTGTCGATTTTGAATTTCCTAAACATATGACTCGCTTAACGATAGGGGATACTACAACTACATATAACCCTTTGATTAATTCTTTACGTTTTGCAGGTTTAAATTGGGGGACGAATTACACTGAAAGACCAAATTTTGTGTACTGGAATATGCCAAGTTTACAAGGGAGTGCACGCGTTCCTTCTACTGTTGATTTATATATAAATGGCGTAAATATTTATAATCAAAAGGTGAGCCCTGGTGATTATAACTTACTGATGGGGGCACAAATCCAACAAGCAGGTAATGCGCAAATTGTAGTTGAGGATGTACTCGGGAATCGAAGTGTACAAAGCTTTCCTATTATGGTGACCAATAGACTATTACGATCTGGTTTGAATGAATATAGTGTTGCAGCAGGTAAACTTCGTTATAACTATAATTTGGATAGCAGTGATTATAGGGACTTCTTTGTGAATACTTATTTTCGCAGAGGTATGTCAAACTCAACTACATTAGGAAGCAATTTATCTTACAGTAAAGATATACAAAATATAGGGTTCATGTGGACACAAGCGATTAGTAATATTTTTGTTCTCGATAGTGTTGTTCTTGCTTCTCATGATGATGAAAACCAATTTAATTATTCCTATGGGTTATCCGCAAGTAAAGACTTTGGTCGATTTTCAATGGGGGCGAGTTCAAAATATACAGAAAAAGATTTTAAATTTTTAGGAGATGAGTTAGGTGCCAATTCTAACTATCCGAAATTTGAAAATCTTGCATATTTTGGTATGAGTAATGTGCCCTATTTGCATAATCTAAATATTAACTATGCAGAACAAAAATATTATGAAAATCCTGAGTTTCCTAATAGTAACCAAAAGGTAATAAATGTTGGGTTTAATCGGAATTTTGGTCGTCGAATTTCATTTGGTTTGAGTTATTTCAACTCTTTTGGTGACAGGAAAAACTCAGGCGGCATTCTCTCACTTAGCTACAGTTTTGATAATAAGTCCGTTTACTTTAGTCAATCAGCTGACCAAAATACAAACCTCCAGTTAGTGAAATATGACTCCAATCAAGTCGGTTTCGATTATTCTCTTGGCGTAAACCGTCGTAGTGAAGACACGATGTTTAACTTTAATGGTGTTGTTAAAACAGATGTAGGAGATTTAGATTTCTATCATGTGCAAGGTCGTGAAGATCGTGAATCACAGTTAAATTATCGAGGAGCAGTTGTTTGGTTGGGTAATAAAATCAGTTTTACTAAAATGGTTGATAATGCATTTACTCTAGTCAAAGTAGGGGATTACCAAGATATTGATATTTTAAGATCGCTGACCTATGTTGATAAAACTAATAAAAAGGGGTATGCCTTTATTCATGATGTTATTCCTTATGTTAAATACGACATTGCATTTGATCAAAATCAACTACCTATCGAAGATAAAATACAGTATTCAAGCAAACAATTAACAGCTTTAAATCAACGCGGCTATATAATCAATTTCCCAGTATTCCATGCGAAACAAGTCACTGTTAAGCCAGTAGATAGTAACAATCGGTCTTTTGCTGCTGGTTCAGAGCTTTATATTGATAATAATGGTGAAGGAGAGGTTTATCCGATTTCTACCGATGGTAGCGTAACGCTTTATGGTTTGATTCCGGGAACATATAAGATACAAATTAAAACTAAAGAAGCACGCAGTTGTTCGGCAGAACTTACAATTACAGATACTAAGAATGATGACAACTCATCAGTACTGGATCTTCAGTGTAAATAAATGGAGTAGAGCCATGAAACTGAACATTATTATACTGCTGTTTTGTGTGGCGGCTACCCGAATAGCTTATGCAAAACAGTGTCAAATTGAGCGTTTAACTTCAAGCCAGTTGAATCTAAGTTCATCGTATCTTAGTCAAGCTGCAACTTCTTTCTCAGTGGCTTGTGATAGTAATTACGCGATTAAATTCAATTCGCGTAATTTAACTAATGCAACAGGGAGTAGTTATTTAGTCAATGAGAAAAACTATAAATTGAGAACTCAAATGAATATTTCAGGAGCAAGTGCATCACGTTGGAATAGCCCTATTGCTCAACCAGCAACTGAGCAAAATAAGTTTGTAGTCTTGGTGCAATTGATGGAGCGCCCAACTGCCTTAACCCCAGCAGGTGTGTATAAAGATAGCTTGTATATTAATTTGATGTTTTAAATTTTAGGTCTTTAAACTATTAATATGTAAAAAGATACCTACTAATCATAGGTATCTTTTTATTTGATTGCATTCATTATCATAAAACTGTCAAATAGTTTGCCTAAACTTGGAGGAGAATAAGAAAAGTTTGGAATAGTATGATCGGTTCAATTACAACAAAATTATTCAAACAGCACAATTTCCCAGAACCTCAGCGGTTTTATCTCAAGCAACAACATCAGCATAATATTCAGCAAGAACTCTCTATCCTTGAAGAAACACTCAAGCCCAAGTTAAAAATAACCATCGTGACGGAAACATGGTCACCAGAAATTAATGGTGTGGCGAACTCTTTGTTACAACTGTGTAAAGGTTTGCAGACACTGGGACATCGTATTCAGCTCATCCGCCCAATACAAAAAAACATATGTGCCGACTTTCAGGCAGAACAGGAGTGTTTGGTCTGGGCGAAAAGCATTCCTAAATATGCCGATATGCAATTTGGTATGCCACAGTATGTCAAAGTCAGCAAAGCGATTGAATGCTTCGCACCAGATGTGGTCCATATTGTGACGGAAGGACCGTTGGGGTTGACGGCACTGTATGCTGCTCAAGCACATCAAATTCCAGTGTCTAGTGGCTTTCATTCAACTTTTCATGACTTTAGTCGCTTCTTTGATTTGGCTTTGCTGGTCAAACCGATTGAAAGTTATCTTCGCTGGTTTCATAACCATACGGTACTCACCTGTGTGCCGAGTCAAACCACATTAAATCAACTTAAGGCCTTTGGTGTGACTTGCCCCTTGGTTGAGGTTGGGCGAGGGGTGGATACAACTCGCTTCCATCCAGAGCATCGCTCAGAACAATTGCGTCAGTGCTGGCAAGCAGATGCAAATACTTCTGTATTGCTATATGTGGGACGTTTATCTCCAGAAAAAGAAGTCGACGTGCTCATTCAGAGTTATTTGAATATCAAGAAGCAGCAATCGCGCAAGTTGAAAATGGTGATTGTGGGGGATGGGCCAGATCGTAAGCGCTTAACCGAGATAGCAAATGGCTCAGATGTTATTTTTACGGGAAGCTTAACAGGGCAGTCACTCGCCCAAGTTTACGCCAGTGCAGATGCTTTTGTTTTTGCAAGTCAAATAGAGACTTTTGGTAATGTGGTACTCGAAGCCATGGCCAGTGGCTTACCTGTGGTGGCCTATAACTATGCCAGTCCGCAGCGTTATATCAAGCAAGGTATAACAGGGTGGTTGAGTCCTTTTGGACAAGTGGCACACTTTATGCAAACTATTATTCAGTTGCCAGAGCAAAAGGTGCTTAGATGTATGGGAACTCAAGCGCGTCAAGATATTGAAAGTGTAGGCTGGCAGTATCCTGTAAAACAGTTTGAGCAAGCCTTATATCACGCGGCAAATATTAAGGCAGCACCTTAACCAATAGCTGTATTAAAAGCGTCAGTGATAAAAATGAGTTGGGTAATTTTGATGGGTTTTAACTTAAATCATCAAACTGTCAAAAATACCCTTTAATATGAGCGTAACGAGAAGCGATTTTGATGAATTAAATCGTCATATAACAATGATTTTCCAGCTGAACTTTCAACATTGTTGTTAAGGAGAAGTGGTATGAATCTTAAAACTGCAAAAATAAGAATATTAGATTTAGATTTAAAAGGCTGTGTTTATCTCAATCATTTTTCTCATTCGCATACTGTAGCCAATTTTTTTAAGCGGATCAGTCGATTGGGAGATGGCATCTTTTGGTACACGATGTTGGCTTTAACTTGGTTGTTGCAAGGATTGGTCTACAGTTTGCAAATCGTGTATTTGGTTCTTGGTTCATTGTGCGGGACTTTAATTTATAAAGTCCTAAAAATCAAAACTATTCGCCCAAGACCCTATCAAGTACATCAGGTGATTCGAATGGGTGAGCGACCGCTTGATCACTTTAGTTTTCCTTCGGGTCATACTTTACATGCGGTGATGGTCAGTACTTTATTGGGCTTCGTGCAGCCAATTTTATTGGTGCTCATGTTGCCTTTTACTGTTTTGGTTGCCGCGTCACGCATGATTTTAGGGCTGCATTATCCAAGTGATGTGTTGGTCGGAGCGGCTATAGGTGCAGTCGTAGCCGTTACTTTAATTTGTAGTGCACCATTTTTAAATATCGCGTTGTAAAAAAGCCCAGTTTTATCTCAAACAAACTAGCGCTTAAATTTCAGAGTTTGCTACAGTACAGCATCTTCTACATTGTGATGAGACTCCACCATGGGCTTACGTTGGTCAGACACTATTGATATTGCTATTGAGTTGTATGAAGCTCATCCAGATGTCGATCCGCAGTGGATTCGCTTTACAGACTTACATGCTTGGGTGTGTGCCTTACCAGACTTTAGTGATGATCCGACCAAGTCGACTGAAGGTTTGCTTGAAGCAATTCAAATGGCATGGATTGACGAAGCACGATAATCCTTGCATCGAAAAAAGCAACTTTTTACAGAGTAAAAGCAGAAAATTGTGCATTATGTCGGTATAATGCGCCAAAATTTTCATGTCCACATTGACTTAAGGAGCCAATCATGGCTATTGAACGTACTTTATCTATCGTAAAACCAGACGCAGTTGCTAAAAACCACATCGGTGACATCTTTGCTCGTTTTGAAAAAGCTGGTCTTCAAATCGTTGCAACTAAAATGAAACACTTGACTCAAACTGAAGCTGAAGGTTTCTACGCAGAGCACAAAGAACGTGGTTTCTTTGCTGACCTAGTTGCGTTCATGACTTCTGGTCCAGTTGTTGTTTCAGTTCTTGAAGGCGAAAACGCAGTTCTTGCTCATCGCGAAATTCTTGGCGCAACTAACCCTAAAGAAGCTGCTCCAGGCACTATCCGCGCTGACTTCGCTGTAAGCATCGACGAAAATGCTGCTCACGGTTCTGACTCTGTAGCATCTGCTGATCGTGAAGTTAACTACTTCTTCGCTCAAACTGAGATTGCTCCACGTACTCGTTAATTCGAAGTATTCAAACCAGATAAGTGTTATTATACTTATCTGGTTTTTTTATTCCCTGAATAAATTTCTGCTCGTTTATTGAGCTTCTCCTTTCATCGTTAGACATGGTTTAGGTAATACACATGAGTACTGAAGTGGTCGCTGTCTCTACAGTTTCGGCTGAACAGCAACAATCTCCATCCGCTCCTGCACAGCAAAACTCTGTTGCGAAAGTGAACTTACTTGGCATGTCACGTCCGCAGCTTGAAAAATTCTTCGAAGATATGGGAGAAAAAAAGTTTCGCGCAGGACAGGTGATGAAATGGATTCACCAGTTTTTTGTGACTGATTTTGCAGAGATGACCAATATCTCAGGCAAGTTACGTGAAAAACTTGAAAAACTTTGTGAAATTAAAGCGCCAGAAGTGGTGCATAAAAATTATTCTAAAGATGGTACGCGTAAGTGGGTGTTTCGTGTTGGTGAGGGCGAAGGTTCTTTGGTTGAAACCGTATTGATTCCTGCTGAACATCGCAGTGGTTTGCGCCGTACTTTATGTATTTCATCTCAAGTGGGCTGTGCACTGGATTGTTCTTTCTGTTCAACCGGTAAACAAGGCTTTCAGCGCGACTTAAACCCAGATGAAATTATTGGTCAGTTATGGGTCGCAAACTATTCTTATATGGAAGATGTGCCTGTAGCTGAGCGTGAGCGTTCGGTGACCAACGTCGTAATGATGGGGATGGGCGAGCCATTACTCAACTATGATGCCGTATTGAGTTCAATGCGTATTATGCTAGATGACTTTGCTTATGGTATGTCTAAGCGTCGTGTGACCTTATCGACTTCAGGTGTAGTGCCGAAAATTGATCAATTGGCACAAGATATTGATGTTGCATTGGCAATCTCCCTACACGCGCCAAATGACGAACTACGGAATGAATTGGTTCCAATCAATAAAAAATATCCATTGGCACAATTGATTGCAGCATGTCAGCGTTATATCGCTAAAGACGGTAATGAAAGTGCGCGTAAGCATGTCACAATTGAATATGTGATGTTGGATGGGGTGAATGATCATCCTGAGCATGCGCAGCAGATGATTAAGTTGTTGAAGAACTTACCAAGTAAAATTAATTTAATTCCGTTTAATCCATTTCCACATGCGCCTTATGGTCGTTCAAGTCGCAACCGCATTATTTCTTTCCAAAAAACTTTGTCTGACGCTGGATTTGTGTGTACGATTCGTCAAACGCGTGGCGATGACATTGATGCTGCCTGCGGACAATTGGTCGGTCAAGTGGCCGATCGAACACGTCGTGCTGAGCAGTGGAAAAAGAAAGTAGCAGAGAAAAACGAGATTCTACGTTCACAAGGATAATATAAGGGGATGCCAATTGAAAAAACCCGTTTCTAAACTTTGCCTTGCGCTGACACTGGGTGTGTCAGTGTGGTACTTGGTGGGTTGCCAAACCGTGAATACGAAAGGTGATCCAAGTAAAGCAGTACAAGTTAGAACGCAGTTGGCGGCTGAATATATTAAGTCGAATGATTACGATGCTGCGAAACGTACATTGGATCAAGCATTAGACATCGACTCTCGTGATGCATCTGCAAATATGATGATGGGCGTATTGTTACAGCGTGAAGGCAGTCCGCAAAATGTGGAAAAGGCAGAGCGTTATTTTAAGCATGCAATTGCGGCTGAGCCAAAAAATGCACAGGCTCGTAACAACTACGGTACGTATTTATATCAAATTGGGCGTTATAATGACGCGATTGATCAACTTCAAGTTGCAGGTTCAACTTTAGGGTATGATCAACGTTATCGAGCATTGGAAAATTTAGGTCGTGCGTATATACAAGTAGGTCGAGTGGCGGAAGCAGAAGCTGCTTTTAAACAAGCCCTACAGGTAAACTCAGGTGCCTATCTTGCCATGATCGAAATGGCGGAAATTTCATATTTACGTCAGCAAAATGCTGAAGCTACGCAGTACTATGAACAGTTTGTGCGAGCGGTTGGCGAGAAAAACTTAGATGCACGTGCGCTTTGGATTGGGATCCGAATTGCGCGAGCAAATCATGACACGATGGGTTCGCAAGTACTGGTCAACCAGCTACGTGCATTGTATCCAGACAGTCAAGAATACAAACGTTATTTGCAATTACAGTACACTACTGAGGCCGTATGGAAGTAAATCCTAATTCACCACAATCGAATGGTTCTAGCAATGCTTTAGGAAATATCCAACGTCCGGGTGATTATCTTCGTCAAATTCGTATTACACAAAAACGTGAATTAAGCGATGTTGCCAAAGAGTTGAATATTCCACTCAAGACTTTAACTGCGCTTGAGCAGGACGAATATACGGTGCTTCCAGAAGCGACCTTCATTAAGGGTTACTATCGTACTTATGCGAAGTTCCTAAAAGTGGATGCTACTACGATTATTCAGCGTTTTGATGACATCTATGCCAATGATACGGGGCTCTTGCCAAATCACGCATTGAATAATTCACCGATTAAAATCATGGGTAAATTACCCGGTTCTAACCGTGACCGTAACCGTAAATGGTTAAAACGTGGACTGATTGCGATTGTTGTAATTGCGATTTTAGCAGCGTTGTTCGGCATGATTCAGAATTGGTCAGGCAGTACAGATGAGGCTGCGACTCCGCAGATGGAATCTGATGTACAAATCATCAATATGAATGGGGCTGCTGCAACCACAGGGGATCAGTTGAAACTTGAGTTCAATCGTCCTACGTCTGTACATATTGTCGATTCAACGGGGAAAGTACTGGCAACAGGGCGTCAAGCCTCTACACTTGAGCTTGCTGGCGAGACACCTTTTCAAATTCGTATCGATGATGCCGCTGCTGTGTCACTCAGCTTAAATAATGAAAGTATTTCATTGTCACCATATACCGTCGGTGGAAAAGCAGATTTCCGCTTGTCACGTTAATGGGATCAAGGAAAAGCAATGATTGTAAATCCAATTAAACGCAAGCCTACTCGTAAGATTCGTGTAGGTTCGGTCTATGTCGGTGGCGATGCACCCATCAGCATTCAAAGTATGACCAATACTGAAACTTGTGATGTGGAAGCAACGCTGGCGCAAATTCAGCGCTGTGCAGATGTAGGTGCGGACATCATGCGTGTTTCTGTACCAACGATGGAAGCGGCAGAGGCTTTTGGTGAAATTCGTAAGCGTTCATCGGTGCCGTTGGTTGCAGATATTCATTTTGATTACAAGATTGCACTGCGTGTTGCAGACTTGGGTGCGGACTGTTTACGGATTAATCCGGGAAATATTGGCTCTGAAGCTAAAATCCGTGAAGTGGTGGCTGCAGCACGTCATAACGATATTTCTATGCGTATTGGGGTGAATGCAGGTTCTCTGGAAAAAGATATTCAAAAGAAATATGGTGAGCCAACCGGTCAGGCATTGCTTGAGTCGGCGATGCGTCATATTGATATTCTAGATCGTTTAGATTTCCATGAATTCAAAGTCTCAGTGAAAGCATCCAATGTCTTTTTAACCATGGATGCTTACCGTCTACTTTCACAGCAAATTGATAATCCATTACATCTGGGTGTGACAGAAGCTGGGATTTATCGTACGGGTTCAGTGAAATCTGCGATTGCATTGGGCGGCTTGTTGTTGGATGGCATTGGTGACACCATGCGTATTTCCTTGGCAGCGGAACCTGAAGAAGAGATTAAGATTGGTTTTGATATTTTAAAATCACTCAGTCTTCGTTCAAATGGAATCAACTTCATTGCTTGTCCAAGTTGTTCACGTCAAGAGTTTAACGTAATTTCAGTGATGCAAGCCCTAGAAGAGCGTTTAGAAGATATTCGTACCCCAATGGATGTGTCGGTGATTGGGTGTAAAGTGAATGGTCCGGGTGAAGCCAAAGAAGCCGATATTGGTGTAGTTGGTGCAAGTCCCCGTTCACTGGTGTATCGTAATGGTGAAAAGAGTCATTTAATTGACACAAATCAGTTGGTTGACGAAATCGAAACGATGGTTCGTCAGCGTGTTTCAGAGCTTGAAGAAGCTAAATCTAAAGAGATCATCCGTAGTTCATCATGAGTTCAATTGTCGCAATCAAAGGTTTTAATGACATTCTTCCTACGCAAACACCAGCGTGGAGACGTCTTGAACAGCATCTCGCATCATTGATGGATGCGTATGGCTACCAGCAAATTCGTTTGCCTATTGTTGAACAAACCAATTTGTTCAAACGCTCAATTGGTGATGCAACGGATATCGTTGAAAAAGAAATGTACACCTTCTTGGACAAAGGTAATCCGCCTGAGTCTTTGACTTTGCGTCCTGAAGGAACAGCAGGCTGTGTACGTGCCATGCTGGAGCATAACTTGCTTCGCGGTGCGACGCCTCGTGTCTGGTATATCGGGCCGATGTTCCGTTATGAAAAGCCGCAAAAGGGTCGTTACCGTCAGTTCCACCAGTTCGGCGTGGAAACCTTTGGTGTGGCAACCCCAGATATGGATGCTGAGCTGATTTTGATGACGGCACGTCTGTGGAAACGCATGGGTGTAGCAGATAAAGTTCAACTTGAGTTAAATACTCTCGGTGAGTCTGATGAGCGTGCAGCTTACCGTGCGGCATTGGTGGAGTTCTTAGAATCACATAAAAATGATTTAGATGAAGATTCACAGCGTCGTTTAACCACCAACCCACTACGTATCCTTGACTCTAAAGATGCAAAAACCCAAGCCATTTTAGAAAATGCGCCGAAGTTGCATGACTTTATGGGAGAGGAGACACTACAGCATTTTGCCACTTTGCAGCAGTATTTAACCGATGCAGGTGTGAGCTTCGTGATTAACCAAAAGCTGGTGCGTGGCTTAGATTATTACAATAAAACTGTATTTGAATGGACCACCACGCATTTGGGTTCACAAGGCACAGTCTGTGCGGGCGGTCGTTACGATGGCTTAGTGGGTCAGCTTAAAGGCAAGGCCGATCAGTCTGTACCTGCAGTTGGCTTTGCTATGGGCATGGAGCGCCTGTTGTTGTTGCTTGAGCAAGTCGAAGACGCTACAGCTATACGTGACTGCGAAATGTTTTTGTTGGCAGATCCCGCTTCTCAAGGCAAAGCTTTGGTGCTTGCAGAACAAATTCGTAACCAGTTAGATGCTGCATCAAGCACGCTTCGTTTGAAAGTTGGATCACATGGTTCAATGAAGTCGCAAATGAAAAAAGCGGATCAGTCTGGCGCATTGTTTGCCCTCATTTTGGGTGAGCGCGAGGTTGAAGCTGCTCAGTTTGCCGTAAAAGAGTTGGCGACAGCTGAACAAACTTTGGTTGCGGTGGATGACATCGTGCCATTTATGATTGAAAAATTTTCTTCAAAATAAGCCAAAATATAAGGAAAGGGTAGTCACATGAGCGCATTAAGTGATGAAGAACAACTTGATAGTTTAAAGTCTTTCACTAAGAAATATGGTTCAGCCATTATTAGTGGGATTTTAATTGCGCTGATTGCCTTTTTTGGATGGCAATACTGGCAGAAGAAAACTTTGGCCGAGAACCAAATGAACACGGCTAAAGTTCAGCAATTGATGGATGAAGCACGTGCAACGCAAGGCGATGCATTTACAGCCTTGTCTGCAACTGCGGACAAAATTGTGAAAGAAGCACCAGATTCGGCGCAGGCCATTCAAACGCAATTGTTAATGGCAAAATTGGCCTATGACAAAGCGGATTATGCTAGTGCTGAAAAAGCGTTGAAGAAAGTTGAAAACTCGAAAGTGGATGACGACGGCTTAGTGCAAATTGTGAAATTGCGTTTAGCGTATGCACAATTGGCGCAAAAGAAGTTTGATGATGCGATTAAAAACCTCGCATTGGTAAAAGATCCTGCTTTTAAAGCGACAGCCGATGAAGCTTTGGGCGATGTCTATGTGGCTAAAAACGACATCGAAAATGCGAAAAAAGCCTATCAAAGTGCATGGGATCAGTTGGTTGAACGTAAACAAGAACGCCAAATTTTACAAATTAAACTCGAAAGTGTTGGTATTTTAGTTGATGATCCTGAAATCGAACGTCCACTTATAGAAACAGCAGCGGAAGAAACTGAATGAATAGAAAATACAAAATTTCGTGCGCATTAACCGTATTAACTTTAGCGCTTGCGGGTTGTGCAAGTAGCGGAAAAGTAGAAGAAGTTAAGCCGAATCCACTTCCAAAACTGACGCAGGCGAAAACTCTGACTCCTGTATTTTCTCAAAGTGTGTCTTCAACTTCGACTGCTGATCCTTTACGTTTACGCCTAGATGCAGACAACGGTGTAGTTTTTGCACTTGACCCTAAAGGTGTCGTAACGGCATATCAAGGCAAACAAAAACTATGGCAGAAAGAAGTATCTAAAGCAGGCTTGAGTTCAGGTGTTGAGGCTGCCGATGGTCATGTCATTGTAGGTAACGCCAAAGGTCAGTTGTTTGCTTTAGATCAAGCAACTGGTGAGCAAAAATGGACAGCACAATTAACGGGTGCACTTCTTGCGCCATCGTTGATTCAAGCTGGTCGTGTTATTTCTGTAAGTAATGATGGCACTGTTTTTGCGCATGATTTGGTAACAGGTCAGCAAGTGTGGACCTATAACTTACCGAATGTACAACTTAGCTTACGTGGTAATGCAGCGCCTGTTCCTGTCGATGCGCGTACAGTGCTGATTTCTTCAGCTAATGCCTATGTTTATGCTTTAGATGTGCTCACAGGTGTGCCACGTATGCAGCGCCGTGTGGCTGTGTCGGATGGTCGTTCCGATATTCAACGTTTGAATGATGTTGATGGTGATCCTGTAGTAGCAGGCCAGTACTTGATTACGACCAGCTATCAAGGTCAAGTGACCATGACAGATTTGGCTTCACAGCAGGTGGTGTGGAGTGAAGACTCAAGCAGTACGCAGCGCCCTGAAGTGGTGGGTAATGGTGTATTTGTGGCGCAAACTGACGGCAAGTTAGTGGCTTATGAAATTAGCACGGGTCAAAAGCTTTGGGAAAATGACAGCCTGCTGAACCGCCAATTGAGTAATCCTGTGATGTTGGGCCAAGACTTGATTGTCGGTGATCTAGATGGCGTATTGCACATGCTGAACCCTGCGACAGGTGAATTGATCGGTCGTGCGAAGACGTCTGGTGAAGTGCGTACTTTACGTGTGATTGATGATCAACTCTATGTTGCAACACGAAAGGGTGCATTAAGCATTTGGCAGAATCGTTAATTCTGTTCGACTTATGTTAAACTAGTCGAAATTCGTATTTTTTAAAATTCCTCGGGGTGTTTGCTTAGTCAAAACCCCGAGTTTTTATTCAGGTTTTTCACCTAATTTTTCTTCCAGTTTCTGATGTTCAGACCAGTCTCACTGGCTGATCTTGAATAAAGGTTAATCTATGAAACCCGTAATTGCGCTCATTGGTCGTCCGAACGTCGGAAAATCAACGCTATTTAACCAGATCACCAAAAGCCGAGACGCGCTTGTTGCTGACTTTGCCGGTCTGACTCGTGACCGTAAATATGGTGATGCTGTATTTCAAAATAAGTCTTTCATTGTGGTTGATACTGGTGGTATTGGCGAAAATGAAGGCGGTATCGACTCTTACATGGCAGAACAGTCTAAAACAGCCATCAATGAAGCAGATATCATTGTCTTCGTAGTAGATGCACGCGCAGGCCTGCTCGCATCGGATGAGCAAATTGCTCGTGAGCTGCGTACACTGGGTAAGAAAGTTTACCTTGTGGCGAACAAAGTTGATGGTGTACATGCCGAAGCTGCACTTGTTGAATTTTACAAGTTGGGTATGGGCGAACCTATGCAAGTGGCTGCGAGCCATGGTCGCGGTGTACAGCAAATGCTTGAAGATGTGCTTTCAAGTGTGCCTGAAGATGAAGATGCAGATGAGCACGATAAGAACACAGGCTTACGTTTAGCGATTATTGGTCGTCCAAACGTCGGTAAATCGACGCTAGTGAACCGTTTATTGGGTGAAGAGCGTGTAGTTGCATTTGACCAACCGGGTACAACCCGCGACTCGATCTATATCCCGTATGAACGTGATGGCCGTCAGTACACATTAATCGATACTGCTGGTGTGCGTCGTAAAGGTAAAGTCGATGAAATGATTGAGAAGTTCTCAATTGTGAAAACGCTACAGGCGATTAAAGATGCTCATGTCATTGTGGTTGTTCTTGATGCACGTGAAGGTGTGGTTGAGCAAGATCTACATTTGATTGGTTACGCGCTTGAAGCGGGCCGAGCGATGGTGATTGCAATTAACAAATGGGACAACATGTCTGAGTATGATCGCAAACAATGTAAATTGGATGTCGATCGTCGCTTTGACTTTATTCCTTGGGCGAAAGTGCATTTGATTTCTGCATTGCATGGTACGGGTGTCGGTGATCTATATCCATCGATTCACCGTGCTTATGATTCGTCACATTTGAAAGTTTCACCTGCAAAAATCACACAAATTTTAAGTGATGCTACGGATGCGCACCAACCGCCAATGGTCGGTGGTCGCCGTATTAAAATGCGTTATGCCCATATGGGCGGACAAAATCCACCTACGATTGTGGTACATGGTAATAAAGTCGATAAAACCCCTGCGGATTATCGCCGTTATTTAGAAAACGTATTCCGTAAAGTGTACAAACTTGAAGGTACGCCAGTGCGTATTGAGTTTAAAACCTCTGAAAACCCATTTGAAGGACGTAAGTCACAGGTGGATGAACGTACTGCAGCGCGTAAGCGTCGTTATGTTCAGAAATTTAAGAAAGCTGAGAAGAAATTCAAACGCTAATCAGGCATTAAAGTTTTGATGCTGAAAAGCCCAAAGTGATCTTTGGGCTTTTTTATTTTATGATGCATGAAACCATGATAGGAAGGCAAAGTGGCAAGGACAATACGTGTTGAGCTGAAAAAGATTGGGGACATTGTGCAGGTGGATCACAGCCTGTCACGTGTTGAGCAAATTACGCAGCGAAAACAAGCCATTTATCAATATCGCAATCAATGCTTATCTGAACAACAGCAGATGGTTGTGGATGATCGCTCCATTGCGCTGAGTGAGACAGGTAAACCTTATTTGCTTGATCAGCCTTCTTTTCATTTCAATCATAGTCACAGCCAAAACTACTACGCTTTAGCTACCAGTGAGCGGATGCAAGATCTAGGCGTGGACGTGGAAGAATTAAGCCGAAAAGTACGCTTTGAGGCTTTGGCTAAACATGCTTTTCACGTAGAGGAACTTCGCGTGTGGTACGAGTTTGATCAGGACAAAGCATACTGGTTTAAGGTCTGGACCACCAAAGAAGCGGTACTTAAAGCATCAGGTTTAGGCATTCGTTTAAGTTTAAATGAACTGAACACCCAAGCACATCCAACGCATAATGGTGGCATGTGTAGTCATCCGCTGATTGGGACTTTTGCCTATCAAAATTTTGAGTTGGGAGATGTGATGTTGACCGTGGCTTGGCGGGCAGAGCAGTCCTGTCGTGGCTATGCGTTGCCTCAGATTGAGCTGGTACAACACCTTCACACCGACATAAAAAAGCCTCTCGATTGAGAGGCTTTCTTTTTCACACTATGGTGTGCATTTATGGAATTTCATTTTCTTCTTCAAACTCAGGCTTCACTTGAACAATGAAGTCTTGACGGTTTAAGCCACGCCATAAAGCAAAAGCTGTACCGATGTAGATTGAAGAGTAGGTACCCACAAAAACACCCACAAACATTGCAACAGAGAACCATTTAAGGCCATCACCACCGAGGATCATCATCGAGATCACCACCAGCAATAAAGTCATTGAGGTGTGAATGGTACGACGTAGGGTCTCAGTTAAAGCGATATTAACGATCTCTAAAGGCGAAGCGCCACGAATCTTACGGAAGTTTTCACGAATACGATCCGAAACGACAATGTTGTCATTCAGTGAGAAGCCAATCAGAGCCAGAATTGCAGCCAATACAGTTAAGTCAAATGGCCACTGCATCATGGCAAAAATACCGATGGTAACCACTACGTCATGGAACAAAGACAGTACCGCACCCATCGCCAGTTTGAATTCAAAGCGAATCGTTACGTAGACCAACATCAGCAGTAATGCTAAAGCCACAGCACCCGCTGAGCGAATGTAGAGTTCATTGCCGACTTGTCCACCCACCACATCAACTTTGTTAACTGAGGCTGAGTTACCCGGTAGCTGTACAGCTTGGGTAATAGTTTTGGTTAAGTCTTCTGCTGCTGTGTCTTCTTGTACAGGCATACGCACAATCAAATCACGATCTGAACCAATGGTTTGTACCACAGGGTCATGAAAGCCAGCTTTGGTTAGTGCGGCAGAGACATCAGCCGACTTCACTGGTTTGTTATAGTTTAATTCGGCAGAAATACCACCAGTAAAGTCCAAACCTAAGTTAAGACCCTTGGTGAAAATAAAGAATAGGCTGCCGATGGTTAAGACAATAGAAAGAATGGCTGCAGGCAGCGCAATCTTCATAAAATCAATCACACGTTCATCATCTGGACGGCCGTATTTTTTTGAATCTTGTTGAGTCACATCAGTCATCATCGATCTCCTTATATGCTCAACTTTTTCAAGTTACGTTTTTTGCCATAAATGAGCTGTACAATCGCACGTGTTACTGTAATAGCAGTAAACATAGAGCAGATAATACCGATCATTAAGGTCACAGCGAAGCCTTTAATTGGGCCTGTACCGATAGCAAATAGGATAAACGCAACCAAGAACGTGGTTAAGTTTGAGTCGAAAATGGTGTTATAAGCACGGTCATAACCCGCCACAATGGCTTGTTTGGGTGATGCCCCCCACTTCATTTCTTCACGTATTCGCTCACAGATCAAGACGTTGGCATCGACCGCCATACCAATGGTAATCACAATACCCGCAATACCCGGCAGGGTAAGGGAAGCACCAATCCAGGACATGACCGTTAGAATCATGGCTAAGTTGAAGACCAAGGCAAAGTTAGCAATTAAACCAAAGAGACGGAAGAAGACTACCATCCAGATTGCGACCAGTAAGAAACCGATTTGAGTCGATAGCACACCTTTATCAATGTTTTCTTGACCGAGGCTTGGACCAACAACACGCTCTTCAACAAAGTACATTGGCGCAGCAAGTGCACCGGCACGTAGCATTAGTGCGAGTTCAGACGCTTCTTGAGGTGAGTCTAGGCCCGTAATACGGAATTGAGAGCCGAGTACTGCTTGAATGGTTGCAGCATTAATCACAACAGACTCTGCATAAGGTGTACGGACTTCAGTTTGTGCACCAGTCGCAGGATCGGTGATATAGCTAATACGTTGTTTATTTTCAATGAACAACACAGCCATACGCTTACCCACCGCATTACGGGTTGCATCGGCCATCAGTTTGCCACCTGCTGTGTCTAAGGTAATGTTTACCTCAGCACCGCCAGTGTCTTGGCTAAAGCCACTTGATGCGTTTTGAACACGTTCACCCGTTAAAATACGGTTACGGTTTAAAAGTAATTCACGTCCGCTGTCTAAAGACTGATATGCAAAAAGTTCGGTTCCTGGTGGAAGCGGTTGACCATTGCTCTTGCCCGTATAAGGGTCAATCACTTGGTCATTTTGGTCAGAGACCAAACGAAACTCTAGGTTTGCTGTACGACCCAAGACACGTTTTGCCTCAGCAGTGTCTTGAACACCTGGAAGCTCAACCACGATGCGGTTACTACCTTGTGTTTGTACCAAGGCTTCTGCCACACCTAACTCATTAATACGGTTACGCAAAGTGGTTAAGTTTTGGTTCACTGCATAAGATTGAATTTCTTGGCGGCGAACATCGGTATAGGTTAAACGTAAGGTTGAACCTGTCGCAGTTGCGACCGCTTGCTGATTAAACTCATTACCATTACTACGTAAGTAGTCTTGAGCCGCAGTACGATCATCATTGTTGGCGAACTGAACGGTAATGGTGTTGTTGTTTAATGTAAGGCTGTTAAATTTAATTTTGTTGTCACGGAACTGACGACGTAAATCCGTCGCAGAGGTTTCCATGCGCTGAGCAATCGCTTTATCCATATCCACTTCTAATAAGAAGTGAACACCACCACGTAAGTCCAGACCGAGCTTCATTGGTTTTGCACCAATTTTTTGTAGCCACTCTGGCGTGGTTGGCGCCAAGTTCAACGCGACAACATAGTCATCACCAAGGCCACGACGTAACGCTTCTTTGGCTTTTAATTGTGCTTCGCTAGAGTCAAGACGTAACAGTGCAGCATTATTGCTAAAACTGTTGTCATGGCTTGAGATACTTTCAGATTTTAAAATCTGCTCTGCTTTTTGTACGATGCTTTGGTCAATTTGGGTACCAGCTTTGGCACCAGAAATTTGAACCGCAGGCTCATCCGGATACAAACTAGGCAGGGCATATAATGTACTGATCGTCAAAACCACGAGAATCAGTAGATATTTCCATGCTGGGTAACGCATTTGTTTTCTTCTTAAAATGAAAAAAGTCGTGCGGATGCACGACTAATTTTTTTGATTAAAGGTTATTTAATGTGCCTTCAGGAAGAACTGAAATCACACTTGCGCGTTGAATTTTTACGTCTACACCGCGGCTCAGTTCAACCACTGCAAAGTCACCTTCGAGTTTAGTGATTTTACCCATTAAGCCACCAGCAAATACCACTTCGCTGCCTACGCCAAGACTTTCAACCAAAGAGCGGTGCTCTTTAGCACGTTTTGCTTGAGGGCGCCAAATTAAGAAATAGAAGATTGCAATAAAAACAGCAATCATCAATAAGTTTGCGACCATACTTGGTTGTTGTGCAGCTTCACCCGCTGCGTGAGCTGTAGAAATAAAAAGGCTCATTTCAAATTCCTAAACTAAAAAAACGGTGACCAACGAATTGATCATAAATAGACTTGTTCTGCAATTTACCTTGTCTTTTTACCAAGCGCAAATGCTCACAACAATTAATCTTGGGGGCAAGGTGGAACTTCTAAACCACGACGTGCATAAAAATCTTCAACAAAGGCATCAAAGCGATCATTATCCAATGCATCACGAATGTCTTGAGTGAAGCGTTGGTAGTAACGTAAGTTGTGAATAGTACCTAGCATTGAACCCAGCATCTCGCCACATTTTTCCAAATGGAATAAATACGCGCGAGTAAAGTTTGTACAGGTATAACAGTCGCAGTGTGGATCAAGCGGACTTTGATCATGACGGTATTTACTGTTACGGATACGTACTAAACCGTCGGTCACAAAATAATGTCCATTTCGGGCATTACGTGTAGGCATGACACAGTCAAACATATCGACGCCACGGCGGATGCCTTCCACGATGTCTTCAGGTTTACCCACGCCCATCAGGTAGCGCGGTTTGTCTGCTGGCATTTTTTCTGGAAGATAATCCAGCACTTTAATCATTTCTTCTTTTGGTTCACCGACCGATAGACCACCAATGGCATAACCGTCAAAACCTACTTCAAGCAAGCCTTTTAAAGACTCATCACGTAAGTCTTCATACATACCACCTTGAATAATGCCGAATAGCGCATTTTTATTTTCAAGCACATCATGATGCTGAGTCTTACAACGCTTTGCCCAACGCAATGACAATTGTAGCGACTTTTGTGCTTCTTCATGCGTTGCAGGATAAGGCGTACATTCGTCAAAAATCATCACGATGTCAGAGTTCAATGTATGTTGGATGTCCATTGAGATTTCAGGAGACAAAAATACTTTAGAACCGTCAATTGGAGAGCGGAATGTTACGCCATCTTCTTTAATTTTACGCATCGCGCCCAAACTGAAGACTTGGAAGCCGCCTGAGTCGGTCAGAATGGGTTTGTCCCACTTCATGAATTTATGCAGGCCGCCGTGCTCTTTAATCACTTCAAGGCCAGGGCGTAGGTAAAGATGGAAGGTATTGCCTAAAATAATTTGCGCTTTGATGTCTTCAATATCACGCGGGAGCATGCCTTTCACCGTACCATAAGTACCGACAGGCATGAACACAGGGGTTTCAACCACACCATGCTCTAAAGTTAAACGACCACGACGGGCGCGACCCGACTGACCTAATTTTTCAAACTTCATAAAATATCCTGAACAAGAGCAAAGCACTGCTCTGCTTGCAGTGCAAGAGCGAAAAAACAGTTCGCCGCTAAAAGGAGGCTATTTTCCTTGATTATGCAAATAAACACCAGTGTTGTAACACTTTTAACGCAAAGCTTTTCTGAGCAGGGTGATGTGCTGTAAGGGTTGTTCCAGTTTGAATTTATGTCATCGTGGCGAGTGAGTCGTGATTAGGACGAAAAGAGTTGATCGGATGGACGAGGTTGTGAATATAGAGGTTAAAAAGGCACTCAAAATGAGTGCCCTGGATGTGTTATTTGTGTTAAAGCGATCTTTTTAGTTGAAATTGGGACGGTAATCAAAATTTTGCAGCGCAGCAGCGTCACGGAATGGACGCACAGCTTTTTTACCGACAGTCATGGTGTTTACAATGTTGTTCGGAAAGATTTGAATGTGGTTGTTAAACAGTTCGACATTGCGGTTAAAGATGCTGATCGCGGCACCGACATTTTCATTTTGCTCTTCAATTTCATTCATCATTTTTAGATAAATATCATTGGCTTTAAGTTCAGGGTAGTTTTCGACCACGACATTGAGGCTACGCATCAGCTCTTGGTTTAATGCTTCAATGCGCTGTAATTGGTTGACATCCGTATTGTTTAGGTTCAGGTTGAGAATGTTCTGACGGAGCTCAGTGACTTTTTCCAAGGTACCTTTTTCAAAGCTGGAGTATTGTTCGACCAGAGGCTCTAAACCATCTAGGATTTTTATTTTCTGACGCTCATAGGTTGCTACATCCGACCATGCGCGAATGGTTGCATTGTGGTGTCGCACAATATTATTGCGAATGACGATTACGCCAAACACGATTGCAATAATAATCAATAAGAAAATCAATAGCCCCATACAGTCCTCAAACGGCAAAATGTCATTATTTTAAGAATTGCGTTAGATCAGATTCTAAGCGCTCTAGATAAGGTAATTTAAAAGTACGTAAGTGTCCACGTAATGTCGAAATGTCATTGATTTTTTTTGCTTTGCTGGAGATTTCAAACAGGTTTTGTGGGCTGATATAGCACAAGATATTTTTTTCAGGATGAAAAAGTAAATCGCCTTCACGGGAACGGAAAAAATTGGCAGTACGTAGCACAAATGCAGGGGAGAGGAGTTTGGCCATCTGCATTTGGTCAGTGCCAAAAAATTTGAGTTTCTGGTTAATCTGAATATCACTGCTATGCCATGGAAAACTATAAGGATAATAAAATTTTTTATTGTATGCGGTAATTGCGAGTCCTTGCGTGGGTACCTCAAAGACAAAACATCCCCATAAGTCTTTATGTACTTCTTTCACTTTTAACTCATTGCCATCTTTATCACGTACGCGAATTTCATCGACAAAGTGGTATTGAAAAAGCAAAACTTGATGTTGTTGTCCTTCTTCATCCTGCCAAGTGGTACTGGCGTAGTAAGGAATATCGTTGCTGATGGTACCTTGGTTAAAAATTGGAAACAGCTGCTTTAAATGGGCAATAAAAAATGCAGGTTGTAGGGCCACGCCAATATGCTGCGGAGGGGTAAACTCGTTGAGTTGGTATTTTTTATGAATAATTTGTTTTTCTAGATAGTCTGTGACCTCTTCAAGCGGATCATCTTGTTCATAACTTAAATAGGCCCAAAGCAGACAGCCTAAGCCGAATAAAAAGCTGAATAAGGTCCAAATGTGCTCTCCGGTAAAGAACACTGGCACAATAAAAAAAATGCCGACTATTCCAAGTAGAATAGGCAGCACATTTTCAAATTTCAGGGTAATCGGGGCATTCCAAGGATGCAGTCGGTCAAGAATGTCTTGTGCAGAATCTGCCCCTTGACCGATGTCCCAAAGCCTGTCGATATTATCAAACACAACTTTATTCTTTTTACGTCGAATATGAATGGAATGTTTAATCGTATCGATAGGCATGTGAGGTTCTTATTTGGGTTGAAGTTGGTCGACTAACATGGCATCGCCATAACTAAAGAAGCGATACTGGTTGGCTACCGCATGTTGATAAGCTGCCAAAATATTATCACGATTTGACAACGCTGAAACCAACATCAAGAGGGTCGATTCAGGCAGATGGAAGTTGGTGATAAGACGATCCACCACTTTGAACTCATAACCTGGATAGATAAAAATTTGAGTATCTCCCGTCCATGCTTTGAGTTCACCATCATGTGCCTGCGCTGCACTTTCTACGGCACGGGTGGCGGTTGTTCCAACAGAAATGACTTTGTTGCCACGCGCTTTGGTTTGGCGAATCAGCTCAACGGCGTGCTCTGGAACATCACACCATTCACTGTGCATAATGTGATTGGCAATGTCATCGGTACGTACAGGTAGAAAGGTACCAGCACCCACATGTAAAGTGACAAAGGTTTTTTGAATACCTTTGGCTTCGAGTTGATCCAACAGCTTTTGGTCGAAGTGTAAGCTTGCGGTAGGTGCAGCGACACTGGCTAACTTGGTTGGATCATTAAATACTGTTTGATAACGCTCGGTATCAATGGCTTCAGCTTCACGGTTGAAGTAAGGAGGGATCGGAAGTTGTCCGTATAAATCCAGCACCGTTAAAATTGGCTGGGAAAACTCTACAATAAATAAATTTTCATGACGACCTAGCACCGTGACTTTAACGGCATCAGGGCCAATAAAGAGCTCAGCGCTGGCTTTGGGTGTGTTGCTTGCTTTGATGTGGCAGTGTGCAATAAATGCATCTTGCATGCGTTCTACCAGAACCTCGACAGCTCCACCGCTGGCACGTTTGCCTTTGAGACGTGCTTTCATCACTTTGGTGTCATTTAAGACCAGTAAATCACCTGCATCGAGCAAATCTAAAATGTCGGTGAATTGAAAGTCATGATGCTGACCTTGAGCATCGAGGTGTAACAGTCGAGAAGCACTGCGCGTGTCTAAAGGATAACGGGCAATAAGTTCATCGGGGAGGTCGAAATTAAAATCAGAAAGTTGCATGATGGTAAAACAGCGTCAAAATAAGGGAGGTCAAAATTGCGCTTAGTATATGCGTTTTTGCAGAAAAACGCTGAAATTGCACAAATATAAAGCTAAAAAATCAAATATGACTTAAAAATAGCCAATCATTACCAACTTGCGTTGACAAGTTTTTCAAAAAGTTTAATATACGCATCAACACCTTCCCGAGGTGGTGAAATTGGTAGACGCGGCGGACTCAAAATCCGCTGTCAGAGATGACGTGTCGGTTCGAGTCCGACCCTCGGGACCAAGATATTAAAAAACCCAAGCATATTCAGTCTTGGGTTTTTTATTGCCTGAAATTTAAGATTTGAATCAAATCGCCATAAAACATTACAGATGACTTAAAGCAATTGAATGTTTGTTGCGGGTTTGCTTAATTATGTCCTCATATGATGGACTCACAATTTTGTTTTAATCCTTCTGATAAATAACGAGTTTTCAAAAAGAGAAAGTAGTCACAATATAAAATTCTGAAATAATTAATTTTTTTTGTTAAATGCCACGCTTGTATTGTTGTATTTTTATATTGTTTTAATGTTGAAAATTTGCTAATAAATACAAGTAAATAATAGGTTTGTGCCGAAAATCACAAAAGATGAGGCAGAAATGGGTATTCAATTGCTAGATATCGGGTCTGATACAGAACAGTTAAGTGCTTGTCACTTATCTTTATTGTTGGGCGTGAACAGTAATGACAATAAAATTAAGAGCTTTCTCAAATTTGCGCGAAAAATTTTAGGTGCAGATGCCGCAATTTTAACGTTTAGCAATGAACCTTATAGTTGGTATGCGGGCAAACACGCATTCAATGCTTTTCAGTTACCCGCTGCAGCCAATTTTGCTACTCATTTTGAAGGGGAGATTGCGATTGATAGCCTGCATTCCCATTATCATCATCTTTCTCAGCAGGTGAGTGCTTTAGGGTTTAAACATCAGCGGATCATCGCATTGGATTTAAAGGTATCGGATAAATCTGTAGGGCAAGTGATTTTCTTTGATGAACAGTTGGACGCTTTTACGCAAGATGCTGTAGAAAATGTCTATGAACTGGCCTCTGGGTTTCTTAATCTGCTGCATTTACGCATGGAAAATGCGGAGCTCAAAGAGTTATATGAACAACAAGTGGCTATGAATGTCAGTAAAACCAAATTTTTCCAAATTATTGCACATGACTTAAGGGCGCCTTTTCATGGCTTAATTGGTTTCTCAGAAGTGTTGGCTGAAGAGCGCGAAAGTTTGGATGAGTCTGGTGTGCAAAGCATTGCAGATTATTTGCATGATACCGCGCAATCGACTTATAGCTTGTTAGAGAGCCTACTGAATTGGGCGATGGCAGAGGGCGGACGTTTTGTTTATCACCCCATCCATTACAAACTTAAGCAGTCCTCTCAAATTGTTTTTGATGTGTTGCATGCGTTGGCTATCAATAAAAATATTCAACTGATTGACCGTGTCCCCGATGATTTAAAAATTTTTGCAGATATCAATATGGTGACCTCAGTGATCCAAAACTTGGTCTCAAATGCACTGAAATTTACCCATATGCATGGCGAAGGTGTTGTGACGATTGATGCCAAACAGCGTGATGATTTTATCGATATCTACATTCAAGATACAGGTTTAGGTATGACCTTAGGGCAAATTGAATCTTTGTTTGAACCGAAACTAACCGTTAGTTTTAAGGGGACAGCTGGGGAGAAAGGTACGGGGCTAGGTCTGGTGTTGTGTAAGCGTTTTGTTGATTTGAATAAAGGTGAAATTTCAGTCACATCGAAAGAAGGTGTAGGTTCAACTTTTATCGTCAGCCTGCCCCGTTCGAACAGCGCACATCAAGCATTGTCACTCGAGACATCCCAGCAAGAATTTAGTGAATAATCATACTTTTCTTATAAAATAATTCACCTAATCTCATGATCTGCTGTTATAAATAACCAAAACAATGCGAAAGAGTCGATCATGAATGCTGAGCAATTGCAAAAGACATTGCGCGCAAGTCAATATGCGGAACAAGTCCTATCTATACATCAGGTTTATCTTGAACAAGATTATGCAATTGATCAATTTTCTCAGCCATTGACCACCGAACAAATTTTCGATGTCGTTCAAAACACCTTAAAAGACATCAGTGATGAAACCACATGGATGCGCACCATCCGAATTTTACGTGCGCGTTTAATGTTTCGCTGGATTTGGCAAGATGCCAATCAATTGATCGATGTGATGACGCTAACGCGTGAGTTATCTGATTTTGCCGATGCAGCCATTTGTGTGGCAAAAGCGTTTGCCTTAGCACCATTGGTGGCTAAACATGGTCAGCCTGTGGGTTATAACCATAAAATTCAAGATTTAATTGTGGTCGCGATGGGGAAGCTCGGTGCACAAGAGCTGAATCTGTCCAGTGATATTGACTTGATTTTTGCTTTTGATGAACAAGGTGAAACTGATGGTCGTAAATGCATAGATGTACAACAGTTTTGCATTTTGTGGGGTCAGAAACTCATTTACTTGTTGGACCATATCACGGCTGATGGTTTTGTATTCCGTGTGGATATGCGCTTGCGTCCTTGGGGTGATGGTTCTGCATTGGCCATTAGTCATGCGGCGCTGGAGAAGTATTTAAGCCAGCATGGTCGCGAGTGGGAGCGCTATGCGTGGATTAAGGCGCGGATTGTGACAGGGGGCAAAGAGGGGGATGAGTTGTTGGACATGACTCGTCCTTTCGTGTTTCGCAAGTATGTCGATTACACCGCTTTTGAAGCCATGCGCGAAATGAAAGCCATGATTGAGCGTGAAGTATTACGCCGAAATATCGAAGATGATATTAAGCTGGGTGCGGGCGGTATTCGTGAAGTCGAATTTATTGTGCAGGTTTTTCAGCTAATTTATGGTGGGGCAAAATTAGAATTACAAGACCGTCAATGTTTAGTGAGCTTGCATCATTTGGGGGAAGTGGGTTTGCTGGATGGTCAGGCGGTCAGTGAGCTGGAAGATGCCTACTTATTTCTGCGCCGTGTAGAGCATGCCATTCAAGCTCTAAATGATCAACAGACCCAGTCTTTGCCAACAGAACCAGAACTCAGACAAAGGATGATTGACACCTTGGGTTTTGTCAGTTGGGATGCATTTATTGAGCACTTAAACCAAAAGCGCGCCAAAGTCATTTACCAGTTTGAGCATTTAATTAAAGAAAAAGAACATGACCCTTTCGTAGAAAGCTTTAGTCAGTTAGAAGCGCGTTTAAATGAGGTGTTGGATGCGAATGCAAAAAACCTCATTCATGAATTTTGGAATGGTCATGCGCTGAAAAAACTGCCTGCAAAAGCGGTGCAGCGTTTAAAAATGTTTTGGCCGCATTTGATTGAAGCGATTTTACAGTCAGATAAGCCGCAAGCCGCGTTGCTTCGCCTTATGCCTTTGGTCGAGTCTGTCATGCGACGCACCGTATATTTGGTCATGTTGATTGAGAGTAAAGGGGCGTTACAGCGCTTGGTGAAAATGGCAACCGTAAGTCCATGGATTTGTGAAGAATTGACCCATTATCCAGTACTCTTGGATGAATTTTTGTCCATGGACTTTGAGCTGCCGCGCCGTCAAGATTTGGAAGATTCTCTGCGTCAACAGTTGCTTCGTATTGAGCTTGATGACGTTGAGGATTTGATGCGTGTGCTGCGTCTATTTAAAAAATCCAATGTTTTGGCAGTTGCCGCTAGTGATGTTTTGGCTGAAAGTCCGTTGATGAAAGTATCCGATGCTTTGACGGATATTGCAGAAGTTTCGGTCAGTACAACTTTAAATTTAGCTTACCAAATGACGGCAAAGAAACATGGTTATCCGCTCGATGTTGAAGGACAGCGCTGTTCGATCGATCATTTGGCATTTGCTGTTGTGGGTTATGGCAAGGTTGGTGGGATTGAGCTGGGTTATGGCTCGGACTTAGATCTGGTCTTTATTCATTATATGGATGAGCAAGCCGATACCGATGGGCTGAAGTCGATCAGTGGATTCGAGTTTGCAATGCGTGTTGCGCAGAAATTTATGTCATTGATGACCACGCAGACCCTCGATGGTCGGGTTTATGAAATCGATACGCGCTTACGCCCATCGGGTGAAGCGGGGGTCTTGGTCACCAGTTTAAAAGCCTTTGAGCAATATCAGTTGAAAAATGCATGGGTCTGGGAGCATCAAGCCTTGGTACGTGCTCGCTCGATTGCAGGTGAGCCAAGTTTGCGTGATAAATTTGAAGCATTGCGCTGTCGGATTTTGACACAGCCACGAGATGAGGAAAATGTACGCGCAGAAGTGCTGAAGATGCGTCAAAAAATGAAAGACCATTTGGGTTCTTCTAAAGAACAACAAAAAGATGGAATTTTTCATTTAAAACAAGATGCAGGTGGTATCGTCGATATCGAATTTATGGCACAGTATGCTGTGTTGGCATGGAGCGGATCTCATCCAGATCTTGCCCATTATTCCGACAATGTACGAATCCTTGAAGACGCCGCAAAAGCCAGTTGCTTATCCAGTGACGATGCGACTGCATTGATTCAAGCTTATCTCAGTGAACGAGCCGAGAGCCACCGTTTAGCCCTTGCGAATCAATCCATGCAAGTAAATGCTGCGGACTGGCGCGATACCCGAGTGATCGTTTGCAAATTATGGCAAAGATTAATTGATCCAAGCTCAATCGTGAGCATTGGGTAACATGACTGTGTATATAAATTTGGAGTGTGTGTCATGAATTTGGCTGATCGTGATGGTTTTATTTGGCAAGATGGACAATTGGTTGACTGGCGTGAGGCAAAAACTCACGTACTAACACATACCTTGCACTACAGCATGGGTGTGTTTGAAGGTGTCCGTGCCTATGAAACACCGAATGGCACGGCTATTTTCCGTTTAAAAGAACACACTAAGCGTTTATTGAACTCTGCAAAAATTTATCAAATGAAAGTCCCATTTGATCAAGCAACACTAGAGCAAGCTCAAATTGATGTGGTTCGTGAAAATAAATTAGCGTCTTGCTACTTGCGTCCAATTATTTTTATTGGATCGGAAAAATTAGGTATTGCTGCAACAGACAATACGATTCATGCGGTGGTTGCTGCGTGGAGCTGGGGTGCGTACCTTGGTGACGAAGCAATGGCGAAAGGTATTCGTGTGAAAACTTCATCATTTACCCATCACCATCCAAACGTGACGATGTGTAAAGCGAAAGCGTCAGGTAACTATACCTTGTCGATTTTGGCTCACCAAGAAGTAGCGCATTCTGGTTATGACGAAGCAATGTTGCTCGACCCTCAAGGTTATGTATGCCAAGGTTCTGGCGAAAACGTATTCTTGGTGAAAGATGGTGTTTTACATACGCCAGATATCGCGGGTGGTGCACTGGATGGTATTACGCGTCAAACCATTATTACCATCGCAAAAGACTTGGGCTATGATGTGGTTGAGCGTCGTATTACACGTGATGAATTCTACATTGCAGATGAAGCATTCTTTACAGGTACTGCTGCTGAAGTTACGCCTATTCGTGAATATGATGACCGTGAAATCGGTTCAGGTACGCGTGGTCCTATTACTGAACAAATTCAAACCACATTCTTTAATGCGGTTAAGGGTAAAGACCCGAAATATGCACACTGGCTAACTTATGTAAAATAAGTGATTCGGTGAAAAAAGGGCTCTTCGGAGCTCTTTTTTGTTGGTCTTCAGTTTAGTCATCGATACCGAAAATATCTCGAGTGTAGAGTTTATTTTTGACGTCATTTAGTTCTGATGTTTGACGATTGCTAATAATTAAGTCAGCTAGTTGCTTAAATTTTTTTAGATCGCGAATAACTTTACTATTGGCAAATTTTTTTTCTGAAATATTTGGCTCATAAATAATCACCTTAATGCCTTGCGCCTTAATTCGGCGCATAATCCCTAAAATTGCGGATGAGCGGAAATTATCAGATCCTGATTTCATGACCAAACGGTAGATACCAACCACTTTGGGATTTTTATGAATAATCGTTTCAGCAATGAAATCCTTACGGGTTCTGTTTGCATCTACAACCGCTTGAATTAAGTTACTTGGGACTTGCTCATAATTTGCTAAAAGTTGTTTAGTGTCTTTAGGGAGGCAATATCCACCATAGCCAAAAGAGGGATTGTTGTAAAACTTTCCAATACGCGGATCAAGACACACGCCATCAATAATTTGACGAGTATCTAAATCAAAAACTTGAGCATAGGTGTCAAGTTCATTGAAATAAGCGACACGCATGGCAAGATAAGTATTGGCAAATAATTTTATAGCCTCTGCTTCAGTCGAGTGAGTAAATAGTACAGGGCAGTCTTTTTTAATAGCACTATTAAGAAAGAGTTGTGCCAATGTTTCAGCACGTTCCGATTGCTCTCCTATAATAATTCGAGAAGGGTAAAGATTATCCTGAAGTGCTTTGCCCTCACGTAAGAATTCAGGTGAAAAAATAATATTGTTTGTGTTAAATCGCTGTCGCATTCTTTGTGTAAAGCCGACAGGTACAGTCGATTTAATGATGATGGTGGCAAGCGGGTTAGTGTGTTGGATGTCGTGAATAACTTGCTCCACACTCGAAGTGTCAAATTGATTGGTGATGGTGTCGTAATTGGTGGGCGTTGCAATGAGAATAACCTCAGCATTGATGTAACTATCTATTTTATTTGACGTTGCTTTAAAATGAAGGTTTTCATTTTCTAGGAATAATGAGATGTCTTTATCTTGAATTGGGGAGATTCGTTGATTTAACTGGTGAATACGACTTTCATCGATATCAAATGCAGTGACACAGTGATGCTGCGCTAAAGTCAAAGCATTAGAGAGTCCAACATAACCTAAACCGACCACTGTAATTTTCATTCTGTTGATTCTGAATTATTTTATAATACGGTGCAGGAGCAAGATGTCACGTAAATGAATAATACATTTCAGTTTAATTACCGTGTAATTACTGGGGATTTTATGGCTCTAATCTTCAATCAAACCTAGACTATGTTATGATGCAAAATACTATGTAGATCGGTAGTTTCAAGCATGTCTGTACATGAAAATGATGACGTTTTAAATACGACAGAGCACCAAAATCAGAATATTGTGCTGTGTATGAAGTGGGGGACCAAATATGGTTCGGACTACGTTAATCGCTTGTATAACATGGTAAAACGCCACACTACCGTTGACTTTAAAATGGTGTGTTTAACGGACCGTACCGATGGCATTGATCCTGCTGTACAGTGCTTTCCTATTCCTCCATTAGCACTTCCAGAGGGAAGCCCTGAACGTGGCTGGAATAAATTGTCTACGTTTGAACCAGATCTTTATGGTCTAGAAGGCAATGCTCTCTTTTTAGACTTGGATGTCGTGATTGTTGATAACATCGATAGTTTCTTTACCCATTCTGGGGATTTTTTGATTATTCATGACTGGAAGCGTCCTTGGCGTATTACGGGGAATAGTTCAGTTTACCGTTTTAAGTTGGGTGCTTTTCCAGGATTGATGCCATATTTTCGTGAGCATTTTGATGAAATTCGTCAAAAGTTCCGCAATGAGCAAGCTTATTTGTCTTGGTATGTCGATCAAGAGAAAAAGCTCTCTTACTGGCCTGACAGTTGGTGTAAAAGTTATAAGTATCATTGCTTGCAAAAAATACCTTTGGCGTACTTTAAAGCACCAGTAAAACCCGAAGGTGCAAAAATTATTGTTTTCCATGGGGAAATTAACCCACCTGATGCAGTAAATGGTGGTGGTGGTAAATGGTATCGCTATGTGTTGCCATCAGATTGGATTAAAGAGGCTTGGCAGTAATCTTATGTCGTTTGTATTAAATCAACAACCTCGACCATTCCGCTTAAGCGTCGTGATGATGGTAAAAAATGAGGCGAAAAATTTAGCAATATCATTACCTGCCTTAAAAGGTTGGATTGATGAGCTTATTGTTCTTGATTCTGGTAGTACTGATGATAGTCGGCAACTAGTGGAATCTGCTGGTGGTCAATGGTTCGTGAATACAAATTGGCAAGGTTTTGGTAAGCAAAGGCAATTGGCACAGAGTTATGCAACGGGTGACTGGATTTTAGCACTAGATGCAGATGAAGAAATCACCCCTCAGTTGAAGCAAAGCATTCTTGAGGTGATTGCGCAGCCACCTGCCAATACAGTTTATGGTATTAAACGAATCGATTGTATCTTTGGTCATGAAATTGATAATTCATATTGGGCATTAAAAGCCCATTGGCGCTTATACCCGAAGACGTTTCAATATAATGATAATTTAGTACATGAGTCAGTTGAACTGAATGGCGCAGTAACACAAACCTTGAAAGGAACGATGTTACACCATACGGCAGATACACCTCAGTTTTGGCTAGATAAACGTTTACAGTATGCAAAAGCATGGGCAGTTGATCGACATCAACGTGGCAAAAATGTTTCAATAGTTTCTGTTATATTGCATACAAATTGGGCGTTTATTAAACAATATCTGGTTGATGGTCGGTTTTTAAAAGGTCGATATGGTTTTGTTTATTCGTTATTGTTTACACAATACACGTTTAATAAATATGCCATTTTATACGATTTAGAAAATAACCAAGCGGAAAAGAATTTTTTAGATCTGAATAATAAACAGCAACTATTAGAACCTATTGATAAAGCGAATAAAAAGTCGACTTTATCTTTGGTCATGATACTCAAAAATGAATCGAAACATTTGGCAGCATGTTTAGATACGGTATCTGATATTGTTGATGAAATTATTATTTTAGATTCAGGCAGTACTGATTCTACAAAAGAAATAGCTGAAAAATATAATGCGAAATGGTACGTCAATTTAGATTGGCAGGGTTTTGGTAAGCAAAGACAATTAGCTCAGACTTATGCGATGGGAGATTATGTTCTCGTCCTAGATGCTGATGAGCGATTAGATCAACATTTAAGACAAGCGATTGTGAATGTGCTGAATCAACCTGTACAAACAGATAAGGTTTTTAGTGTCGCTCGAGTAAATCAATTTTGTGGTATCGAAGTACAGAAACGTTTTTGGTATGCAGATAAACTTGCTCGTTTATATGCACGTGAACATTTCCAATATTCCAGCTTAGAGGTACATGAGTCTTTAGATTCAAAGGGTGTGCCTGTCAAAAGATTAGATGGTTATTTGATGCATTTAACCAATGATGATTTACATCATTTTCTATTAAAAAATATTCGTTATAGCCACGATTGGGCAACTGAAAAATATAATAATGGAAAACAAGTTAATCTATTGATGGTTGTTCTCCGATCTATATTCTCTTTTATTCGTGAATATATTATTCGTGGGGATATACTTGGTGGGGCGTATGGTTTGTTTCTTGCAGTTGCATCATTGGGTTATACTTTAGATAAGTATCTGATGTTATGGCAAAAAAATCAAGATAAGCGGTAAGATGTATGTGCAATTATGTTATAAGCCTTAGTTCAGCTGATCAGCGACGAGAACATATAAAGCAAGAATTTGATAAAAAAGAAGTAGCTTTTGAATTCTTTGATGCATTGACTCCCAATACGGCTTTACCATTTGTAAAATCATTAGGTCTAAAAGTAGATAGAAGTTGTTTGACTGATGGTGAAATTGCTTGCCTCATGAGCCATGTTAGTTTGTGGAAAAAAATTGTTGATGAAAATATACCCTATATGGCAATTTTTGAAGATGATATTTACCTTGGAGAGAATGCTCAAAAGCTTTTAAATCATAGTGATTGGATTCAAACAGATTGGCATATTATTAAGTTAGAAGCATTCGCTGAACGTACTTTTTTAAGTACAAATTATGTAAGTATTGTGGACGGCACGCGTAAAGTATATCAACTTTTAGGTCAAAACTATGGAACGGCAGGCTATATTTTATCATTAAAGGGTGCGGAAACATTGTTAAACTATATTGCTGGAGGGGTTAGTCTTCCTTTAGATCATATTATGTTTGAAAAATTTGTTTTTGAGGGAAGTCTACCTGTTCATCAGTTAAGTCCAGCATTATGTATACAAGAAATGATGTTGTTTCCTGAAAAGAAAACGACGCTTTCAAGTGACTTAGTTACAGAGCGAAAAACTCGGATGAAAAAACAAAAGAAAAAGGGGTGGGCTAAAGTCAAACTTGAGATTTTACGTATATTGAAACAAGTCAAATATGCGTTAGTAGGTAAGCGTGTTGAGTTTAAATAAGAGCTGATCTAGCAGTTAAAGTGAATACTTTGATATTTTACTTAACAAATCAAAATGTAAATGTGATGAAATGATAGGAATAGCTTGATATGCGCATTCTTGTAACAGGTGGTGCGGGTTTTATTGGTTCAGCAGTAATACGCCATATTATTCAGAATACACAACACCAAGTACTTAATGTAGATAAATTAACTTATGCTGGAAATTTAGAATCATTAACATCGGTTGATAATAATGAACGTTACCAATTTTCCCAAACCGATATTTGTGATCAAGTTGAACTAGAAAAAATATTTCAGGAATTTCAACCAGATGCAGTCATGCATTTGGCTGCTGAATCGCATGTTGACCGCTCTATTGATGGTCCTGCTGCATTTATTCAGACCAATATTGTGGGCACTTATAGCTTATTGGAAGCCGCACGAAAATATTGGTTAAGTCTAACGGTAGAAACAAAAGAAGCTTTTCGCTTCCATCATATTTCGACCGATGAAGTGTATGGTGATTTAGAGGGAACCACGGATTTATTTATCGAAACAACGCCCTATGCACCAAGTTCACCGTATTCTGCAAGTAAAGCCAGTTCAGATCATTTGGTTCGTGCATGGCAGCGCACGTATGGTCTACCCACGATTGTGACCAATTGTTCAAACAATTATGGGCCCTATCACTTCCCTGAGAAACTGATTCCTTTGGTCATTCTCAATGCTCTAGATGCGAAACCTTTACCCATTTATGGCAAAGGTGATCAAATTCGTGATTGGTTATTCGTTGAAGATCATGCACGTGCTTTATATCAGGTTGTCACAGAAGGTGTTGTTGGTGAAACTTATAATATTGGTGGACATAACGAAAAGCAAAATATTGAAGTTGTAAAAACGATCTGTAAGATCTTGGATGAGCTAAAGCCTCAGTCTACTGGACAGAAATATGAAACACTGATTACTTTTGTGAAAGATCGTCCAGGGCATGATTTGCGTTATGCGATCGATGCGGCAAAAATTGAAAAAGAACTCGGTTGGACGCCACAAGAAACCTTCGAAACAGGTATACGAAAAACCGTTGAATGGTATTTAAATAATTTAGATTGGTGCCGTCGAGTTCAAGATGGTAGCTATCAACGTGAAAGATTAGGTGTAAACGTATAATGGCAATAACAACAAAGGGTATTATTCTGGCGGGTGGCTCAGGTACACGTTTGTATCCAATTACAAAAGGTGTTTCAAAGCAACTTTTACCCATTTATGATAAGCCAATGATTTATTATCCACTTTCTGTGCTCATGCTGGCAGGAATTCAGGATATCCTTATTATTACAACACCAGAAGATAAAGAGAGCTTTGAGCGTTTACTGGGTGATGGTTCACAATTTGGTGTTCGTCTCCAATATGCTATTCAGCCAAGTCCGGATGGTTTGGCACAAGCGTTTATTATCGGTGAAGCGTTTATTGGCAATAGTAATGTATGTTTAGTACTAGGCGATAATATTTTCTATGGTCAAGGCTTTACACCAATGTTAAAACAAGCCGTTGCTCGTGCAAAAGGCGCAACAGTCTTTGGTTATCAAGTTAAAGACCCTGAGCGTTTTGGTGTAGTTGAATTTGACGAACAGCAACGAGCAATTTCCCTAGAAGAAAAGCCTCAGTTTCCGAAGTCTCATTTTGCGGTAACGGGGCTGTACTTCTATGACAATGAAGTGGTCCAAATTGCCAAAAAAGTTAAACCTTCTGAACGTGGTGAATTAGAAATTACTACAGTGAACCAAATGTATTTGGAGCGTGGTGATTTAAACGTAGAGTTATTAGGCCGTGGTTTTGCATGGCTCGATACAGGAACACATGAAAGTTTACTAGAAGCAGCACAGTTTGTAGAAACCTTAGAGAAACGCCAAGGTTATAAAGTGGCATGTTTAGAAGAAATTGCTTTTAATCAGGGCTGGCTAAGTCAAGAGCAGATTTTGGAAATTGGTCAAAGCATGAGTAAGAATGACTATGGTCAATATTTGATTTCTTTGGTAAATGAATAAAATGAGTTTAGTAAAGTTAATTGACCTACCGAACTTTGGTGATGACCGTGGCGGGTTAGTGGCTATTGAATCCAATCAGTCCATCCCCTTTGAGATTAAGCGTTTATATTATATTTTTAATACAGTAGATAAGCCTCGTGGTTTTCATGCACATCTTAATTTAAAACAAGTGGCCATTTGTTTAAAAGGAAGTTGTCGATTTATTTTAGATGATGGTCATAAGAAAGACGAAGTTATTTTAGATAATCCAACACAAGGGTTGGTGATTGAGGGCTTGGTTTGGCGGGAAATGCATAATTTTTCAGAGGATTGTGTTTTGCTAGTTTTAGCAAGCGAACATTTTGATGAATCTGATTATATTCGTGATTACCAAGAATTTCTAAAGGAAGTCTGATCGTATGGTCATAAAAATTAATGAACTTAAATCAAAAACGATACATTTAAAATTAGTTGCAGAAAATGATGCAAAATTTATTTGTGATTTGAGAAGTAATCCAGAACTCAATAAGCATATTTCTCAATCTTCAGCTTTGGTTGAAGAGCAGCAGGCGTGGATAAGAAAGTATAAAGATCGGGAAAGAAATAACGAAGAATTTTATTTTATTATTTATAGAAATGATAACAATGAAAGAATTGGAACAGTTAGGTTATATGATTTTAAAACAACTCCTAAGTCCTTTTGCTGGGGAAGTTGGATATTAAATCAAAATAAAACAAGATATGCTGCAATTGAAAGTGCATTATTGATTTATAAATTTGCATTTGATCAGTTGAAATTTGATCAATCTCATTTTGATGTGCGAAAAGAGAACTTAGGTGTTCACAATTTCCATATGCGTCTTGGTGCTCAGCATATTAGTAGTAATAATTTAGATAATTTTTATGTGTACCCTGCTTCAAGCTATTATTCAATTTTAAGTGATTATAAAAAGTTTATAGAATAAGGAGTAGATTGTGAACATTGAAAAAATAAAAATAGGTGACAAGGTTGAGCTATTACGAGTTTTTTCGGAAAAGGATGTAGAAACTTTCTCTCAACTTTCAGGAGATGTGAATCCTGTCCATTTAGATGAAAGTTATGCCCAACATACGATATTTAAAAGTCGGATTGTGCATGGTGCTTTTGCATCAAGTATTTTTTCAACTATTTTTGCAAATACATTACCAGGGCCTGGGTGCATATACCTTAAATCTGAAAATAAGTTTTTGAAGCCAATTTACTTAGATACTCCCGTATTATTTACTGTTGATGTGGTTGATATTCTCTTAGAGAAAAGAAGAGTAATTTTTAAAACAGAAGCTATTTCTAATAGTAAAGAATGTATTGTAGGCTCGGCGGAATTATATATTCCTGAATGAATGATTGAAGAAAGTATTATGATCCCATTTTTAGATTTAAAAAATGTCAATCAGCAGTATCGCGAAGAGTTAATTACGGCTTGTACGCGAGTTATTGATTCTGGTTGGTATATTGGCGGAAACGAGCTGGAACAATTTGAACAAAATTTTGCAAACTATTGTGGGGTCAAATTTGCAATTGGTGTGGCCAATGGTTTGGATGCATTAATTTTAACCTTACGTGCTTGGAAAGAGCTTGGAAAGTTAAAAGATGGGGACGAAGTCATTGTTCCATCAAATACTTATATTGCCAGTATCTTAGCAATTACAGCAAATAACTTAACGCCAGTTTTAGTTGAGCCAGATCTTGCTACGTACAATATTGATCCATTAAAAATAGAAGAAGCAATAACAGCCAAAACTAAAGTGATTTTACCTGTCCATTTATATGGTCAATTGGCTGATATGCCTACCATTATGCAAATTGCAAATAAATACAAGCTCTTGGTTTTGGAGGATTCAGCGCAATCCCATGGGGCTGAAATAAACGGTACAAAAGCTGGAAATTGGGGGGATGCTTCAGGGTTTAGTTTTTATCCAGGTAAAAACTTGGGTGCATTGGGGGATGCGGGAGCGATTACGACGAATGATGCTGAGTTGGCACAAACATTGAATGCCCTACGCAACTATGGATCACACGAGAAATATAAAAACTTATTCGTTGGTGTAAATAGTCGATTAGATGAAATCCAAGCGGCAATGCTTGATGTCAAATTAAAACATTTAGATGCTGAAGTTAACCATCGACGTACAATTGCAAAAATGTATCTTGACGGGATTAGAAACTCTGAAGTGAGCTTGCCTTTATCCGAAGTAGATGCCTCTCAATATGACCAACATGTTTGGCATTTATTTGTCATTCGTTCAAGAAATCGAGAAGCATTACAGCAATATTTAGCAGAAAATGGTGTACAAACGTTAATCCATTACCCAATTCCTCCACATAAACAGCAAGCATATAAAGAATGGAATGATTTGAGTTATCCAATCTCAGAAAAGATTCATGATGAAGTAATGAGCTTGCCTATGGGGCCAACGCTGAGTTTGGAAAGTGCCCAGCAAATCATTGATCTATGTAATGAGTTTAGGCCTTAGAAATGGAAAATACAGAACTACCTTTAGTCACGGTTATGATCCCTTGTTATAACCATGAAAAATATATTAAGGAAAGTATACAGTCTGTGATTGATCAGACTTATTCACGTTTAGAATTGATCGTCATCGATGATGGGTCGAAGGATAATTCAGTCCAGAAAATTGAAGAAATGCGATTGGCTTGTGAGCAACGTTTTGAATGTTTCAAATTTATTTTTAGAGAAAACAGAGGTTTGAGTAAAACTCTTAACCAAGGGCTGAGCTTTGCTCACGGAGATTATTTCAGTACTGTTGCATCTGATGATATTATGCTATCTGAAAAAACAGCAATACAAGTCGATGTATTTAAAAAGGATCCTTTAATCACGGCAGTTTTTGGAGCACACCAATATATTGATGATGAAAGTCATGTTGTTAGTGTGAAAAAAGCATCATATAGAGAGTTTAATTTTCAAGAAATTTTCTATCATCAACATGATATTCCTGCCTCATCACAAATGATAAAAATTGATTTATTAAGAGAAATTGGTGGATATAATGAAAATACTAAAGTAGAAGATTGGGACTTGTGGCTTAGATTGACTGGAGCTGGAGCTAAACTGGTTTATATACCCGATGTTATAGTTGGTTATAGAATGCATGATAGTAATTTGAGTAAAAACAAATCATTGATGTTTGATGAAGTATTTAATATTGTACAAAGTTATAAGGATCGTAAAGGATTTCCTTATGCTGAATATAAAGTATACAAGTTGTATAAAATAAGACCAGCTAAAGAAAAAAGTTATTTGTTATACTTTTGGCTTCGAATGAAGTACCTATTACTTTATCTAGCAAAAAGTATGGGAAGATAACTGGGCTATAGTGTATGTTGGGTCAAAAATTAATTAATTATGTAGAAAGAAAGAAATTTAATGTGTCAGAATTTTTCTTTCTTTTACTTAAATTAAAAAAAATCTATAAGAAAAATATACTTTGGCTAGATCAGTTAGATCAATCGTATCTGATAAATCCCTGTGCAATTCATGATTGCGTCAGTTATTCACCCGTTATAGATAAATCAAATAAAGCAGCTGAAGTGCATTATTGTCAATCTAGAGTGTCAATGTATCAATTAAAAAATGTGCTGATGAATATACGTTCATCCAGTTTTTTATTACAGGATGGTGACACACTTGTTGTTGAACGGCTTGTTGATGTACCTCTAGAGTATTGTGATTATTCCGCGGGATTCATACGAATGCACAATGCAAATTATGCCTTGATACGTTTAAACCGCAAAATAATTAAGTTTAAAAAAATACTTTTTTTGGGAGGGAATGGCTGTTTTAATTATTATCACTGGGTTATGGAGATTTCACCCAAAATATTATTCTTGAGCAATCAGGTTCTTAATGAGTATCCTGTAGATTGTATTGTTTGTGATGCATCGATTGAAAATATAGAGTCGTATAGGAAAATTCTCAATATAATGCTGAAAGCTGCAAAAATTGATTTACCAATTGTATTTGTTAATAACTATCATGAGGTTTATGCGGAAGAGGTACTATATATTAACAATCTAAATAATGTGGTTTTTAATAATAAAAATAAATTGTCCTCGGTTAAATATTCACATTTTTCTGCATCATTTTTAAGTGATATTCGTAATACTTTAATGTATTCGGATAATTCAATGAAAAGTTTATACTCTAAAATTTTTCTCGCAAGAAAATCGGCTCAATTAAGAAAATACAATCAAGATGAAATTTTAAATTTTTTTATTCAACAAGGTTTTCAGCCTGTGTATTTAGAAGAGTATTCTTTTGAAGAACAAATTGCATTATTTAAACATGCTGACTTTATCGTTGGACCAAGTGGTGCTGCCTGGTCCAATATTATCTTTTGCAAGGCAGGTTGTAAGGGGATAAGTTGGTTACCAGAACAACTCTCAGAGTTTTCTGTATTTTCATCACTTGCAAAAATTTTTGAATGTGATCTAAATTTTGTGTTAACTGATCAGATAAGTGATGAAAAATATATTCACTCCGATTATACAATCGATCTTGCTGATTTAAAGCGTCTATACTTTAAACTAAGTACCTAATCTCTATCCGCATTTCCCTTCAAGACCATATAAATTAAGCCGACAAAAATGACAAAAGCACCCGCAAGGCTACTTACACAAAAAAAGACAATACGGTCATAGGTTGTTAAATTAAATAATTGATTGTCTAAAATATAGCGCATGAAAAACCACTGTACGATTGCAAAAACAATTAGCATAATACCACGACGACGGACTTCAGGACGCATAGCCATTCGGTTGCTCACAACTTATCTAAAACAGTGCGCTATTATGCCACTGCTGAGAATTGATCTCAAATGAATAAAAGTATTCTATTCAGGCCTCTAGGAAATAGCATACATTATTGTTTTCGAATTACTTGAGATCACGTGCTGGTTTGTGGAGCCTACATTGGTGGCTGTATCCGATAAGCATTGATATTGCCATAACAATTTCGAAAACGTCTATAGGACCAAATATACTGTTCAGGTGCTTGGTTAATCATGTCTTGCATGGCAAGATTTAAACTGTCTACAGATAGCTGTAGATCTTTCGATAAAATATCTTGAGATAATTCTGTACAGTACACATCAAAACTCGCTGCGTCAGTATTACGAATACAACTTAATCCAATCACATTGCATTGTGTTTTAGCCGCCATTTTAGAGACCAGTGTTGTGGACAAAGTATTCTGCTGGAAAAAATATGAATAAATACCGCCACTAGGTTTTGGCAGATGATCCGGTAAAATCACCGTCAGCCCACCTTGTTTTAAGTGTCTGAAGATACTGCGGATACCCGTTTCATCGGTGGGAACCAGAGTGGCATTAAACTTTTGCCGTGCAGCTAAAATATAGCGATTAACCCCTTTAATTTTATAGGGTTTATACATGATCATCGGTTGTGTATAGACATTTAACCATGCATTTAACAGCTCCCAACAACCAAAATGCGGAATGACCACAATCACGCCTTTTTTATTGGCTAAAGCCTCGGTTAGAACAGATTCCCCATGAATATTTTTTAATAAATCTAGGTTGTATTGTGGTGACATTCCCCAGCATTTTAAAAACTCAATATAGGTTTGACATTGACTTTGAATACTAAGTTGAACACGTTTTTGAAGTGTGCTTGGGTCGAGTTCAGGGTAGGCCAATTGCAGATTAATGCGGGTGATACGCTTGATTGAGGAATCACTAAGGTAAAGAAGATGTGCAATGCCGCGTGCGATGTATTGTAAAAAGGACAATGGAAAAAGTGAGATTATTTTAAGTAGATAATAAATAGCCATATTTTGACTCAGAAATCTTTTGAAAAGATGAGATGAGAGAAAATTTTGCAAAGAGACTTAAAAATCTAAGATAGATAGAATCAAAAAAAGATGAGCGTCTTAAGAACAAAATAAATGAATAAATCAATAGAGTGATTCAGTGCCAGAACTGCTGCAATAAAATATAGACTATCGTGAATCACTGTAAGGGGGATAGATCAAAAGTTCAAAAGAAATTTTGGAAAATTTGAAGCGAAAATAATATCTATGGAATGGGTGGTCTGGTCTTGAATGAAAAAACCCTGCGCATGGCAGGGTTTCTTTAATCAAAATCTAAAGATTATTTGGTTTCTTCAGCTTTTGGTTTTTCACGTAAGCGAATACCCAAATCACGTAGTTGATTTGATTCAACTGGTGCAGGCGCTTGCGTTAATGGACATTCAGCAGTTTTGGTTTTCGGGAATGCAATCACATCACGAATAGAAGCACCACCTGTCATGAGCATGACTAAACGGTCTAGACCGAATGCTAAACCACCATGCGGAGGAGCACCGTAACGTAATGCGTTGAGTAAGAAACTGAATTTCTCTTCAGCTTCTTCTTCACCAATACCTAAAGCTTCGAAGATTGCTTTTTGCATTTCTAGGTTATGAATACGCAGTGAACCACCACCAATTTCGGTACCGTTTAACACCATGTCATAAGCCACAGAAAGCGCAGCACCTGGGTTATTTTTCACATCTTCAACGCTTGATTTAGGCAGTGTGAATGGATGGTGAACAGAAGTCCATTTGCCATCATCTGTTTCTTCAAACATTGGGAAGTCAACCACCCAAAGTGGTGCCCACTCGCAAGTTGACATTTTCAAGTCATGACCGACTTTAATACGTAAAGCACCCATCGCATCGTTCACAACTTTAGCTTTGTCTGCACCGAAGAACACGATATCGCCATTTTCTGCGCCAACACGTTTCAAGAGATCAAGCACGATTGGCTCGATGAATTTCACGATTGGAGATTGTAAACCTTCGATACCTTTTTCAAGCTCGTTTACTTTGATGTACGCTAAACCTTTTGCACCGTAGATGCCGACAAATTTCGTGTATTCATCGATTTGGCTACGTGGTAAAGAACCTGCACCTGGAACACGTAATGCAACGATACGGCCTTTAGGATCTTTCGCTGGACCTGCGAATACTTTGAATTCAACTTCTTGCATCAGGTCTGCGACGTCAACCAATTTCAAAGGAATACGTAAGTCTGGTTTGTCCGATGCATAGTCACGCATAGCATCTGTATAGGTCATGCGTGGGAATTTATCGAATTGAACATCAAGAAGTTCTTTGAACATCTTAACGGTCAAGGTTTCCATTAAATCCATGATGTCATCGTCACTCATGAACGATGTTTCAACGTCGATTTGGGTGAATTCAGGCTGACGGTCTGCACGTAAGTCTTCATCACGGAAACATTTTGCGATTTGGTAGTAACGATCGATACCACCCACCATCAACAATTGTTTGAATAATTGTGGTGATTGTGGAAGTGCGTAGAAGCTACCATTTGAAACACGGCTTGGCACTAAGTAGTCACGCGCACCTTCAGGCGTTGCACGGGTTAAAATCGGCGTTTCAACGTCTAAGAAACCATTGTCTTCGAAATAGTTACGAATGAGATTGGTTAGCTTAGAACGGAAACGTAAACGATCTAACATTTCAGGACGACGGATGTCCAAGAAACGGTATTTCAAACGAATTTCTTCAGAAATATTGGTGTTGTCGTCATTCAATGGGAACGGCGGAGTTTCTGATGCAGCAAGAACTTCGATTTCTTTACCTAAAACTTCGATTTGACCGCTCACCATATTGGCATTTTCTGTGCCTGCATAACGGCGACGTACACGACCTGTAATTTTTAATACGAATTCTGAACGTACTTTGTCCGCAGTTGCAAATGCTTCAGGAGTGTCTGGGTCAATAACCACTTGCACAAGACCGTCACGGTCACGCATATCAAGGAAGATGACACCACCGTGGTCACGGCGACGGTGTACCCAACCGCAGAGAGTTACTGTTTCATCAATTTGAGCTTCGGTTAAAGAACCGCAGTAATGAGTTCGCATCATGGCGTTAAAAATCCAACTATATGGCTAAAGGTAGCGAATACGTAAACAGCGTACCGCCAGAAATAAAGGTAGGATTATGCCTCTTTGGACACCTAGTCTCAAGGTATAGCTTAAAAAAGGTATAAAATTGCTTGTTAGTCTTGCTGCAAACTTAGCCTAAACGGTGATCACGATCTAAAAATAAAAATAGAATGCAGCCAAAGATTAAAATCAGTAAAGCGACTTGGCTAAATTCATTGATACTCCGCCCAGTAAAATAATATAGGTCTGACTGCCAAACTTGCGTGGGAATATAACGTGTATAGTCCCAAACACTGACTAAACCGCCCAAAAGACTGAGTGTAAAGAGCCCAATTGCAAAGCGTTTGATTTTTAAACTGACAGGAAAATGCTGCTGGTATGTTTGGTAATAACGCCAACTCATCCATACCAAAAAGGGGAGGGCCAGTGCCGATGTGCCAATTTGTAAAATGCGATGTAGCGGATAATAGTGCCCTAACAAAGGAATCTTCTGGCTTAGAAACTCATGTCCGAACAAAGTTCGGTGATCAACATGGGTGAGTCCGTCCCATAACAGATGCGTAGCTGTGCCGAGCAGTATTGCGAGAATAACGGCCACAGAAAATTTAAAAAAACGCAGCATACTGCTCAGCCTTAACTCATGCTGAATGCCTAAAAAACGATAAAAACAAGGCCGTAATAGCACGTACCACAAAACACAAAAACTGAGTCCAATCCAAAGATCGGGGTGAATCAGTGAAGTCCAGTAGTGGGTAGTATTTGAATTGGCTTGTGTAAACAGTCGATAAAGATCGGGGGTCATACTGCCAATGGCAATGGCAGCAATCGGTAGACGGTCACCACTGAGTTTGGCTAAAGGAGGTGCGAGAACGGCATGTGAAATGGTAAAGGGCATTGATCTGTTGGTGTTGGCATCGACTTAGATGGATAGGGCAGTTTATCTTTTTTCTATGATTGGAATGTTTTTTTATTGCAATGAATTTGAAATGTTATATTATAACAATATTCAAAAATTGTACGCTTGAGTGAGTTCCATGGCTTTCCATAAAAATTTGATAACGCTCTCTATTTTGGCGGTGGTCACACCTGCCGTTTTTGCAGATGACACAACAACACAACAACTTGAAACGTTGACCAGCCAAGCACATCCACTCGTTCAGACCGCTGCTGATTTTGCAGTTGCCGATCAGGTCATCGAGCAAAAAAGCTTAAAAGAACGCGCACCGACCATTGGGGATGCTTTGGCCGATGAGTTAGGCGTATATTCAAATCAATATGGTTCAGGTTCAAGCCGACCCGTGATTCGTGGTCAAGATGGCCCACGCGTGAAAGTCTTACAACATGCTTCAGAAACTGCTGATGTCTCGACTTTATCGCCAGACCATGCCGTGACGGTCGATCCGATTTTGGCCAAGCAAATTGAAATCATCCGTGGCCCTTCAACCCTGTTATATAGTGCAGGTACCGTGGGCGGTTTGGTCAATGTCACCGATCAAAAAATTCCAACCAGCATGCCTGAAAAAGGTTTAGAAGGTACGGCTGGATTACGCTACAACTCTGGCAGTGATGAAAAGTTGGCCAGTGCTGGGGCAACGGTTGCTTTGGGGAGTCAGTTTGCTCTTCGAGTTGAAGGTTCAAAGCGTGAAGCAAATGACTATATTGCACCGAACTATTTCCATGAGCATGAGGGTGAACTCGAAAAAGAACGTCGTGTTGGAAATACCTTTGCCAAAGGCGAAACTGTCAGTGTTGGTGGTTCATGGATTGGTGAGCGTGGTTTTGCGGGTATCGCCTATACCAACCGTCAAGATCAATACGGTTTACCTGGGCACAGCCATGAATATGAAATTTGTACTGTATCAGGTAATTTATTAATGGGATGTGGTGAGGAAGATTATGGCGACGAACATGAGGTAGGGCCTTGGGTTGACTTGAAGTCGGAACGTTATGATTTCCGTACAGAAATCTTAAATCCGCTTGCAGGGTTTGAGAAGTTACGAGCCCATGCCAGTTATACCGACTACCAACATGATGAAATTGAAGGTGATAGCGTTGCAACTACCTTTAAAAGTAAAGGTTATGATATGCGTCTAGAAATGGTGCATCAGCCGATTGCGGATTGGGAAGGTGTGGTTGGCGTACAGTACAATCAACAAAAACTAGATATCACGGGTGAAGAATCTATTTTAGAACCGAACAAGACGCAAAAGTGGAGCGTGTTTGGTTTAGAACATAAACAGTGGAATGACTTCCATTTTGAGTTAGGGGCACGTGTCGATCAGCAGACGATTGATATTGAGTCAGATCGAAAAGACTATGATGATTATGCTGTTTCCTATTCGGGTGCTGTGAATTGGATGTTTGCACCGAACTATAAACTGTCTTTGGTCGGGTCACATCAAGAGCGTTTACCTTTGGCACAAGAGCTTTATGCTGATGGTAAGCATCTTGCAACCAATACCTACGAGCGTGGCAATGAAAATCTCGATGTCGAAAAGTCCAATAACCTAGAGTTAGGTTTCCATTACGATACGGATAAAATTGATTATCACGTTCATGTTTACCACAACTGGTATGACAACTACATTTATGCTCAAACCGCAGACCGTTACGAAAACTTCCGTCTAGTGGACTACACCCAAGACAAAGCACGTTTTTATGGGACTGAAGCGGAAGTCTCTTATGCTCTCAATGATGTTTATAAAATGAGTGTTTTTGGTGACTATGTACGTGGAAAAATTGACAATGACAATGCTCCACGGGTGCCTGCTGGCCGTTTAGGAACAAAACTGAATGCTAACTTTAGTGACACGTGGTCAGGAACGGCAGAGTACTACCATGTTTTTGAGCAAGATCGAATTGCAAGCTATGAGACCGAAACCGAGGGCTATAACATGGTGAATCTCGGCTTGGCGTATAATGGTCAGTATATGCAGGGCAATGATTATCGAGTGTATTTCAAAGCCAATAACCTCTTAGATGAGACGGTTTATTCGCATACCTCTTTCTTATCGACCATTCCACAAGTGGGGCGTAACTTCACAGTTGGACTGGACTTTAGTTTCTAAGGTGCTATTTCAAGCTTCAACCCAACCTTTTCCATAAAGAGGAGATGCTCTCTCTCCTCAAAGGAGAGTGTTAGGGAGAGGTTACCAAAACATTGACAACAGAAATCCTCTTGAAAAATCAAACAATAAAACCTAGTCTGAGTATATTGGATTAGGTTTTTTGTTATGCGTATCTTTCGAAAATTACATCAGAAGCTCAACTGGACATCGACCCGTTACGTCGGTGTCGTGGTGGGTTTATTGGCTCTGACTTATTTAACGTCTGCAGTTTACCATAGCGTTAAACCACTGCCTGATGGGCTGGACTATACTGGCAAGTTACGTCATGCCGATGTCAAATTTATTGCAGATCAAACCTATATCGATGCACAAGGCAAACAGCAACAAGATCATCATATTTTCAATGCAGTGTTTAAACTGATTGAAGATGCACAAACCACGATTGTGTTGGATATGTTCTTGTTTAACGATGAAGTGGGGACATCTCAAGCATCACAACGTGCTTTGACTCGTCAGTTGACCGATGCGTTGATTGTCAAGCGAAGCTTGCATCCGAATATTGAAATCAAAGTCATCACCGACCCGATTAACTCGGTGTATGGCGGGCTATTACCTGAGCATTACCGTAAATTGCGTCAGGCAGGTGTGGATGTGATTGAAACTGATTTACGTCCGCTACGTGCTTCTAACCCTATTTGGTCAGGTTTTTGGTATATCTGTTGTCAAAATGCAGGCAATAATCCCGACGGTGGTTGGTTAAAAAACCCGTTTGGGGATGAAAAAATCACCCTACGTAGCTATCTCAACTTATTTAACTTTAAAGCCAATCACCGCAAAACTTTGGTGGTCGATACCGCCGAAGGTTGGAAAACCTTGGTCACATCGGCGAATCCACATGATGGCAGTTCGCGACATTCCAATGTAGCGCTGTTGGTGACAGGCAATACCGCAATTGATGTGTTGAAAACAGAGCAAACTGTAGCACATATGTCTCAGGGCGATGTGCCGATGGTGATTCTAGGCGAAATTGCAGGAAATCCATCTCAACCGCAGGTACAGGTGCTGACGGAAAAAGCAATCCTAGACGCAACCCTCAACTTGTTGAATACGGCAAAAGCCAATGACCAGATTGATTTGGCGATGTTCTATTTGTCTGAGCGTCAAATTATCAATGCTTTAAAAGATGCACAGAAGCGCGGCGTTAAACTTCGGATTTTACTCGACCCCAATAAAGATGCATTTGGTCGTCAAAAGAATGGAATTCCTAATCGTCAAGTTGCGTCTGAGCTTAACGATGCAGGTATTACAGTACGTTGGTGTAATACTCAAGGAGAGCAGTGTCATAGCAAAATGATTTTAAAACGCCATGCGCAAGAAGCCGAGCTTATTTTAGGTTCTGCGAATTTTACCGCACGGAATTTGAAGAATTATAACTTAGAGACCAATTTACGTGTGATTGGCCAGTCTAATGCAGCGGTGTTTACAGATGCACAGCAATATTTTGATGGGGCATGGTCGAACTTAAATGGTCGTCAAATGAGTGTGGGCTACGAGCAATATAAAGATGAGTCGAAACTCAAATATGGGCTATACCGCTTTATGGAGTGGAGTGGTTTATCGACATTTTAATTTCGAATTCCTTTTGCCGTTTCATGAAAAGCGGCACTCCCTCTATTGTGCAAGATGAAAAGTCCCTCTTTTTAAAGAGGGATTTAGGGAGATTTAATTTTTAAGATTTTACTGTTCAGGATTTGGCGGGATGATTTGATCCAAATCTTTATCGGTCATGTTATCGAGTTCATGTAGATCGGTTTTGATTTTCCATTTTTCGGCATCTTCCACTGGACTCGGTAGACGTGCTTCTAACCAGTCGCAAATGACATCGGGTGGAAAGTCAGGGTGGTTACACTGAATGACCCATGCCAAGAATTGTTTGGCTTCACCATTCATATACGGCGGCGGTGATACAGGTAAAAACTGCGTCGGTAGGCGCTCATTTTTCGAAATATAGTTCAGTACATGTCCCAGCTCTTGTACCGTTTGCCATGCCAACGGGTGATCTACATCAATTTGAAACTTAAACCACCATGCACTTTTTCCATCTGTGCCATAAGCATCAATCAGATTTTTTTGAATACTGGGCACTTTTGCAAAATATTCATAGAGTCGATCAAAACTTAATTCAGCCACGATTGTTCATCCAATACATTTATAAACAAAGATTAAGTATAAACTGAAAACATATACGATTTTTTGCTTTTCAAAGAAATCCTGCTTCAAACCTTATAGTGGTGATAACGGCCAGTGATCTAAAATTGATAGTTTGTACATTTTTTATCCGTAAAATTGGTTTAAAATAATAATATTCACCTCAGTGGAGGAAGATGATGAAATATTTAAAAATAATCTATGGAATAAGTTTACTCAGCTTATGTCCTGCACTGAGTTTTGCTCAACCCGCGACGCGTTATTATGGAAAACCGCTGACTTCGCAAACCCAGCGTTTCCCAACCTATGCTGGACCGTATCAAGGTGCAATGCCCAGACCTACATCACCGCCTCAAATTGAGCCCCCTCATCACAGACCACCTCCGCACCATCCACCACATGGCGGATATCCGATGCGACCAGGTGTGAGTATTATTTACCGAGCACCCAGCTACTCAACCTATAGTCAGGAAACCAATAGCTATGTGTATGGGGATGGCGACTCCAGTATTGAAAGCCGTGATTATGTGTTGATTACCGATTGGCGACGTTTGGGATTGCCAGACCCACCTGAAGGCATGCACTGGATCTATGAAAATGGACGTTACGCTTTAGAACCTGATTCAAAATAAATGAATCTTTGGCTGATACAAAAAACCCTCCTTTGTTTAGACGGAGGGTTTTTTAGTGGTCAATAAAGAATTAAGCGAGTTCATCATCTTGTGGGCGTGGTGTTTTCCCTTCAGGTAAAGGCTTGTCGGCATGTTTATCCCGAATTACTGAAGGATAATTCCACGATGCATAACGCACCACCAAAATTGCAATCGCCATAATTAAAATTGAACCCGTAATAATCACCAAATCCATATCCGCTTTGTGGTCATGCTGGATATCGGAAATTAAAAGTCGGGTGAGCGCAGTGATGGCGATATAAATTAAAAAGCGGACAGGCATGTGGTTGGTTTTAAAATAGATACCGACCATTGCACCCAGTTCGAGGTAGATGAATAACAATAAAATATCATCAATCGAGGCATATTGTTTAATGGTCAGAATCTCATAAACGGTATGTCCTGCCGACCAAATCACCATACAGCCAATAATAAATAAAGCCACATAGTGAAAGCTTTCTACTGCAGTATTGCCCAGTTTATCGAGGAGGGTTTCTATTTTCTCTATTTTAGGGTCACGGTTAGTCATGGCTGCCTCCTGATATGTTGATGGTGGTTTATTGCATCATAAGCAAATTTCATGCACATGACGTATAAAAGCAAAAATAAAGCTGAGTAATAAAAAAACGCCTGACGAAGCAGGCGTTTTTTTATTCAGTCTTTAAGCGATTAAGCTTGGCTGGTGAAGTAGTCTTCAGAGAAGTTCATGATGACTTCTGCACCTGCTTTTACTTTTGCAATACGTAAGTCGATTTCAGGCAAAATACGTTGAGCAAAATAAGCTGCAAGTGCCAGTTTGTTTTGATAGAAGTCACCATCTTTAGCTTTTGCAGCATTGGCAATTCTTGCAAACATATAGGCAAAGCTGAGTAGGCCGACTGCATGTAAGTAATCTACTGCTGCTGCATTCGGGAACTCTGCACTTTCAGCAGCACGTTCAAGGATATACTTGGTCACTTCTTCCACTTCAGTTGCTGCATCGAGTGTTGCATCTTTAATGAAGTTTAGGTCTGCATCTAAGCCGTTAGCAAAGTCACGGATTTCAGTAATGTAGTCTGCGATGAATGCACCACCACATTTAATGGTTTTACGACCGATTAAATCTTGAGACTGAACGCCGTTGGTGCCTTCATAGATTTGTGCAATACGTAAGTCACGTACACATTGCTCCATGCCCCATTCACGAATATAACCATGACCACCGAAGACCATTTGTGCATCTAAAGTTGCTTGGAATGCTGTGTCGGTTAAATAAGCTTTTGCAATAGGGGTTAACAGTGCAACGCGGTCATTGGCTGCTTTCACAGCTTCAGGGTCTGTTGAGAACTTAGTGATATCCAGTTGCTGACCCACGTAAACTGCAAATGCACGAGATGCTTCATTGTTCGCACGTGCATTAAGCAACATACGACGCACATCACCATGAACTAAAATGCTGTCCGCAGGTTTAGCCGGTGATTGAACACCAGACGCGCTACGACCTTGTAGACGATCTGTTGCGTACTGTGCAGCATTTTGGTAGGCAAATTCAGATGCACCTAAACCTTGAATACCCATTGACAAACGTTCGTAGTTCATCATCACGAACATTGCCGCAAGGCCTTCATTTTCTTTACCCACCAAGTAACCTTTGGCACCGTCAAAGTTCATTACACAAGTTGCAGACGCTTTGATCCCCATTTTGTGTTCAATTGAACCTGGACCTGCTGCATTACGCTCGCCCACAGAACCATCTGCATTCACTAAGAATTTAGGTACGATGAAGAGTGAAATACCACGTGAACCCGCAGGTGCATCTGGTGTTTTCGCTAGAACCAAGTGAATGATGTTTTCAGCTAAGTCGTGGTCACCGCCAGTAATAAAGATTTTGGTTCCTGTAATGTTATAGGTACCGTCTTCGTTACGTTCAGCTTTAGTTTTGATAATGCCTAAATCTGTACCTGCATGTGGCTCAGTTAAACACATGGTCCCAGACCATTCGCCTGAGTAAATTTTAGGTAAATAGGTTTCTTTTTGTTCTTGCGATGCGTAGCTGTTCAGCGCCATACCAGCACCGACAGAAAGAAGCGGGTAGAGCATGAATGATGGGTTGGTTGCGAACAGCATTTCATCTGCAAGAACCGTCAGCATTTTTGGCATGCCTTGACCGCCCCATTCTTCATCAGCCGCTAAGCCAATCCATCCGCCTTCAGCATATTGCTTAAACGCTTCTTTAAAACCAGCAGGTGTAGTCACTGCACCGTTGCTAAAAGTTGCGCCTTCTTCATCACCTGTACGGTTTAAAGGTAGGGTTACGTTTTGCGCAAATTTAGCCATTTCTTCGAGGATCGCTTCAGCCGTCGCACTGTCTACATGAGCTAGATTTTCATTAGACTGCCAGAACTGATCTGCATTGAAAACGTCATTGAGGATAAACTTCATATCCGCAAGTGGGGCATTATAAATTGGCATGTTCGTTCACCTGTTTATTGTTTGAATCTCTGTAGACTTAGGACAGCTTAATTAACAACGGAGAGTGTTGTCAGATGACCCAAGCGAAATAACGCTCTATTTATAAAGAAAAAGGACTGCCAAAGCTATGACTGTCCTTTTTCATTTCTGTACTCAAGAGTACAACTATTTCGAATATCGAATTAGTTATTAATTACTTAGAATGCAAAGTGCTCTGCATCTAATGCAAGTAACGGTTCTACGCCACCAGCAATCACGTCAACGTGTGAGCGAACACGTGGCAGAATCTTCTTAAAGTAGAAGCGCGCTGTCGTTACTTTCGCATTGTAAAAGTCTACATCACTGCTGCCCGCTGCAAGCTTGTCTTGTGCAACCAAAGCCATACGTGCCCATAGGTAAGCAAGCGTTACATAGCCAGAGAAATACATGTAATCAACTGCAGCTGCACCCACTTCATCAGGGTTTTGCATTGCGCGCATACCAATTTGCATGGTTAAGTCGCCCCATTCTTTATTGAGCGCTGCAAGCGGTTCAACAAACTCTTTTATTGCAGCATTGTCTTTGTTTGCTTCAACAAATTTATGGATGATTTTGGTGAAGTCTTTCAACATTGCACCTTGTGTACCCAACACTTTACGGCCTAAAAGGTCAAGTGCTTGAATCTCAGTGGTTCCTTCATAAATGGTAGAGATACGTGTATCTCGTGCAATTTGTTCCATACCGTATTCAGAAATGAAACCATGACCACCCAATACTTGAATACCGTGTTTTGCTGACTCTGAACCTGTTTCAGTTAAGAACGCTTTTGCAATTGGGGTTAAAAGAGACAAGATATTGTCAGAAGATTTGCGTTCTTCTTCAGTTGCACCTTGTTCAACGATATCTGCGTGTAGACATAACAGATACACTAGTGCGCGACCACCTTCTGCAAATGCTTTCTGCGTCAACAGCATGTTACGTACCGCAGGATGCACAATGATTGGATCTGCTTCTTTTTCAGGGGCTTTCGGGCCAGAAAGTGAACGCATCGCTAAGCGATCTTTGGCATAAGTCAAGGCACCTTGGAATGCACCTTCAGAGGCTGAAAGACCTTGTACAGCAGTACCAATACGTGCAGTGTTCATGAACGTGAACATGCAGTTTAAACCACGGTTTTCAGGGCCAATCAAGAAACCTTTCGCGTTATCAAAGTTGATGACGCAAGTTGCGTTACCATGAATCCCCATTTTGTGTTCGATTGAACCACAACGAACTGCGTTACGCTCGCCTAAAGAGCCATCTGCATTTACATTGAACTTTGGTACGATAAATAAAGAAATACCCTTAGTACCTTTAGGTGCGCCAGGAAGACGAGCAAGAACAATATGGACAATGTTCTCAGCCATGTCATGTTCACCCGCTGAGATAAAGATTTTCTCGCCTGTGATGGCATAGCTACCGTCTGCTTGAGGCTCAGCTTTGGTGCGAATGATACCTAAATCAGAACCTGCATGTGATTCAGTAAGACACATGGTGCCGGTCCAAACACCTGAAACCAAGTTAGGTAGGTAGGTGGATTTTTGTTCGTCTGAACCATGATGTTCTAGGGTACGTACTGCACCGTGAGAAAGGCCAGGATACATTCCCCATGCCCAGTTCGCAGTACCCACCATTTCAGAAATCACGTTACCTAAAGATACAGGAAGGCCTTGACCGCCGTATTGCTCTTCAGCCGACAATGATGGGAAACCCAGTTCGATATATTTTTGATACGCTTCTTTGAAGCCCGCTGGTGTTGTGACCACACCATCGTTCCACGTACAACCTTCTAGGTCACCGCTTTGGTTAATTGGAGATAATTCATTTTCACAGAAGTCTGCAGCAGCTTCTAAATATTGGTCAACCAATTCACGATTTACAGTTTCCTGAAATGCAGGCAATTTAGAATAATGTTCTTCTGCGTTAAGTAACTCATGCAGTACGAATTGCATATCACGTAAGGGCGCTTTGTATTGTGGCATATCGGTTTCCTCAATACTGGTTTAACCAGCTTATAATCCTAATAAACATAAAAACGTGTCTTCTTTGACACGGATTGGAATAACTTAATCGTGCAACATCTTCTAATTTGGTACAAGCGGTTCGGGTGCTTTTCTTGGTGACTGTAAAGTCAAATAAATATTATTCAAAATCGCTAAGTGCACTGAGTGTAAACAGTTTTGCTGCTTTTGGCATGACATAAATAGTCAAAAAGCGTAAAAAGTTATGTCCAATAAAAAAGGCGCAATTTGCGCCTTTTTTATCTATTTATGCTTTTTAGAGTGGCTTAAGCGGCTTTATTCGGTGCTGAAACAGGGGCTTTAGGCTGGAAGTGAACGATACATTTGCCATCTACTGTTTGTGCGCCAACTTTTAACTGCACGGCTTTACCATCGGTTTGACCTTGGCAGGCTTTGGTCGTAGCTTGTTGACGCGCTTGACGTTCAGCTAAACGTTGATCGTATTGCTGGGTTAACTCAGCACGTTTCGCATCGGTTAGTGGTTCGCCGCGTTGCATATGCATGCCACGGAATTCACCACGATCGGCTTGATCACCACGCATTGGGCGATGTTCACCACGTTTCATTTCATCACGGTTCGGTTTAAACGAAATTGCACATGTGCCTTCTAGTGTTTGCTCACCTGCTTTGACTTGGACTGCTGAACCCACTGCTTTGCCATCGCAGGCTTTTTTAATGTCTTGCATGATCTGTTTGCGTTCAGTACGCATTTTTTCAAACTGTTCGCGTTGTTCAGGTGTGATGTGACGGTCTTTTTGATAATGACCATGCATATGTTGCGACTGCTCCATATCTTTTGGTGCTTGGGTGGATTGACAGGCAGTCAACGCACCTACAGATAAAACGCTGGCAGTGGCTAAAGCAATTTTTGTCATCTTATTCATTCTACAATTCCCCCATACAAGAGCATGTGATTTTGGATGATTAAAGATTAAATAATAAAGATGTAGAAACAATGGAGAGTTTTTTGATGCAGTGTTCTATACAATAACAAGGCAAAAGAACGACCGAGAGATTGCTTTTGAAGATTCGCCGCGTACCGATTGCTTTACGCTTATTCCTCACTGTATTGCTGACCACTTTGGTGATTACCACGGTGAGTTTAGGTGTGCTGCATTGGACGATGCAAAAGAATTTTGCCAAATATGTGGCGGACGTGGAAATGCAAAAGCTCGATCATCTGATTGATAACTTGGCAGGTGTTTATAGTACTTATCATGACTGGGGCAATGCTATTCAAGCGCAAATTTTGCAGATTGAAGGACATGCTGCGCCAGATGATTATGACCGTCTCTCTCGTTGGTGGTTACGTCGCCAGTACGACATTGCTTTGCAACAGCGTTATTTTAAAGAAAATACCAACACCTTACTCAGTGATGTCTCTACCACTGAAGTCAAACATGAAAAACAGATTTTAACCGAACAAGAATTGCAAGCTTTGGAGAAAAACTTACCTTCGGAGTTTCAACCCTTTGAAGGTTTAAAGTTTCCTCTCAGCGCCAATCAAAATGTTTTCCGTCCAGATCGTAAAAAAGAAGAGATTGAACAAGAGAGCAAACAAAACACAGGCAAAAAACAGTTTATTTCCACGCCTGACCGTTTAGGTCTTAGCTCGCGTTTATCTTTATACGATACGCAGCGTCAGTTCGTGGTCGGTGAACCTTCGGATGATCAAGTTTCTTTCCGTCCTATTATGGTGAATAACCAAGTGGTGGGCTACTTGGGGCTGAAACCAGTCCTCGATCAAGATGATGCGTTGAGTATCAACTTCTTTAGTAATCAAAAGCGTTATTTATTACTGGTCTATGGTTTAACCGTTTTTGCGAGTTTAATTGCTGCGCTGTTACTTGCGACTTATTTTAAGACACCGATTCAACGCTTGTTGAATGGTACGCGTGAATTAACCAAGGGTAATTTTCAGTATCAAGTTAAAGTGAATCGAAACGATGAGCTGGGTGATTTGTCCAATGAACTGAACCAACTGGCGGTGATTTTAGATCAACATGAAATTTCACGTCGTCAATGGGTGTCAGATACTTCACACGAATTGAAAACGCCGCTGGCCGTGTTACAAGCGCAGATCGAAGCGATGCAAGACGGGATTCGAAAACCAACACCTGAGCATTTTGAATCGATGTTACGCCAAGTCACCAGTTTGAAAAAACTCACGCATGACTTGGCCGATTTGGCACAAGCGGAAGCACAGCAATTAAACTGTTACTTTGCAACCGTGAACCCTTGGACGGTGATTGAGCAAGAAGTGGAAAACTTTAAGCCCAAATTTGAACAGGCCCATTTAAGCATCAGTGTCGAAGGTGAGGGCGCTGAGTTACAACTTGATATTGACCGCTTTAAGCAAATCATGGTCAATTTGTTGGGTAATAGCATTCGTTATACCGAAGCAGGTGGTCAGGTTCGAGTTCATACGGAACAGTCCACAACATCTTGGACGGTCTATGTTGATGACAGTCCTTATGGTTTAAGTGATGAGCAACTAGCAAGACTCGGTGAGCGTTTCTACCGAGTAGATGACTCGCGTACGCGTAGCACAGGTGGTACAGGTTTAGGTTTGGCTTTATCGGCTAAACTGGCACAGGCTTTAGGCGGTGAATTGAGTTTTGATCATTCACCTTTGGGCGGTTTACGTTGCAAGTTAACGTTCCCAAAAAAATGAAACACAAAAGGAAGTATGTATGAAACATATTATGCTGGTTGAAGATGAAGTAGAACTTGCACAATTGGTCCGCGATTATCTTGAAGCAGCGGGCTTTGAAGTCAGTATGTTTCATGATGGTCAGGAAGCTTACGATAGCTTTACGCAGCGTAAACCGAGTCTGATGATTTTAGACTTAATGGTGCCGCGTATGGATGGCTTGACCATTTGCCGTAAAGTCCGTGAACAGTCGGATTTGCCGATTATTATGGTCACCGCACGCACCGAAGAAATTGACCGCGTGCTTGGCTTGAACATGGGGGCAGACGACTATGTATGTAAACCCTTTAGCCCGAAAGAACTGGTTGCGCGTGTCCAAGCCGTGTTACGTCGTTTAGAGCGTAAGGCTGAGCCTGAAGATCAGTCTTTGTTCCGTATGGATAAAGCGCAGCAACGCATTTGGTATCAACAAAAGCCTTTAAACCTAACGCCGACCGAGTTTCGTTTACTGGAGTTGTTTTTAGAGCATGTGGGACAAGTCTATTCGCGTGCACAGTTACTGGATCATATCAACCCAGACAGCTTTGAAGTGGCTGACCGTGTGATTGATAGCCATATTAAGAACTTACGTCGTAAGATCTCTGATGCGGCTGAAACAGGTAACCGTCATGAATGGGTTCAGGCGGTATATGGGGTAGGCTACCGTTTTGAATATCCTGAAGATTAATTCAGTTTTCTAAACGAAAAAAAAGCGGATAAACCAAGGTTTATCCGCTTTTTTATGGGGTTCAAGCAAAGGCGACAATCAAAATCCGTAGTTCGCTTAAACCTCTAGCTTGTGAAATGAAACCGAGCAATCGGCGATTTTAAAGCACAAGACTGGTTGATCGTCTGTGCAAGCGGTACAATTCATTTTTTTATCAGATGAGCATGTGTTTTGAGCAGTGAGACGCCTAAACTTCAGCGCCGTTTAAAGAACCGCCATATTCAATTGATCGCCATGGGTGGTGCAATTGGCACAGGGCTGTTCTTAGGTTCAGCACATATTATTGAGTCTGCTGGCCCATCTATTATTTTGGGTTATATGATTGGCGGTTTGATTGCATTTTTAATTATGCGTCAGCTCGGTGAAATGATTGTACATGAGCCAGTGACGGGTTCATTCAGCTACTTTGCCTTTAAATATTGGGGGCGGTTTTCAGGCTTTTTAACGGGCTGGAACTACTGGGTACTGTATATCTTGGTGGTGATGACTGAACTGACCGCGATTGGTAAGTATGTGAATTACTGGTGGCCACATATTCCTGCGTGGGTCTCGGTGCTGGTATTTTTTGTGGTGATCACACTGGCCAATCTTGCCAATGTCAAACTGTATGCGGAGTCTGAGTTTTGGCTGTCGATGATTAAATTTGTGGCGATTATCGCCATGATCATTTTCGGGGTTTACCTGTTGTTGACGGCTGATGTCGGTTCAACCGCATCTGTCACGAACTTATGGGCACATGGCGGGTTTTTCCCACATGGCTTTGAAGGCTTATTTTATATGCTGGCCTTTATGATGTTTGCCTTTGGCGGCATTGAGCTGATCAGTATGGCGGCTGCGGAAACCGAAGATCCTGAAAAGAACATTCCAAAAGCCGTCAATCAAACGGTGATTCGGGTTTTCCTGTTCTATATTTGCTCGCTGGCGATTCTTTTGTCTTTAGTGCCTTGGAATCAATTGGATTTGGGGGGCTTAGATAAAAGCCCATTCGTACTTATTTTTAAGCAAATTGGCATTGATTGGGCAGCGCATCTACTCAATTTTATTATTCTGACTGCATCGGTTTCTGTTTGTAATAGTGGGATGTATGCCAATAGCCGCATGCTTTTAGGTTTAGCGGAACAGGGCAATGCCCCGCAAGTTTTTAAGCAGGTGAATCGGCAAGGGACACCGATTGCGGCGGTTTTATTTTCAGCATTACTGATTTTTGGGTGTGTGCTGCTAAATTACTTCTTGCCTGAAAAAGCGCTCAGTTATCTGATTTATATTGTGGTCAGTGCGGCTGTGCTGAATTGGATGATGATCAGTTTGATCCATCTTAAATTTAGACAGAGTATGAAAAAACAGGGCATTCAAACCAAGTTTCCAGCGTTATTTGCACCGTTTAGCAATTATTTTGTTTTAGTGTTTATGCTGATGATTTTATATATCATGTGGAATCAGGGTTTTATGCTTTCCGTGTTGATGCTTCCTGTGTGGATCCTCGTGTTATTTGTTTTATTTAAAACATTGAAGCCGAAGAAAAGCTAAAGCTTAGGTGATGATGTTGAAAAGGACTTAATATGAGTCCTTTTTTATTGGGCTTTTGATCGGTATATAAATTATAGATATTTCAAATCATGTGTCAGTTTGTCTTTTTACTTTTACATTTGTTTTAGACAAGGTCGATGAGTCTGTATTCAAATCAGCGAAGTATTCTTCTAGCCATTTGCATACCACTTAGGGTTGGATTGTGAGATGGCATTCTAACTTTTCAACAATGGAATCAAATAAGCAACTTAATATGAAAATGACTAAGACTTTACTGATTCTCAGTCTGTCTTTGTACGAGTTCAGCATGGCTTTCTGATTAACTTGGATGGAGAGTGAGCTACTCTCATACTTCATCTTTTCGGATTGATATGTATAGATAATTAAATAGGCAAAATCGAGAAAGAGTGATTGTATTTCCAACAGATTGAAGTACTGAGCTATAAAGTTGCTTTTAAATCACGCAAAAAGTAATTTTTAGGAGTAAGGCTCAGCTTTAGTCATCCTGAAAACTATCCACAATTTCTGCGGATAATTTTGGGGGTAAGTCTAATTAAGCTTATTTTTCTATGTACGTTTTGGCTTACACTAATTCAAGCGGATTGCGTCTAGGTCAGTCCCAAGATTTTTTATATGATGCAGTCATAGAGAACAGGAAGTTCCAAAACATAAAACAAAAATGATAAGTTCAACACTAGGATGTGAGGTACGACAGGAGTTATACCTAGCTAACCAATACGAAAAAGCCCGACAGGATGTCGGGCTTTTTTTTATCATCTATAAATGTCTCATTTCGTTTTTCTTTTCAAAATTTAGGTTCCAAATGGGCAATACGTAAAAAACGTCGAAAAGCTGCTCAGCAGAGACAATATACGTTCAAATCCATGACCTGTTTGATGTGGTGATAGGGTTGAGCTTTAGGAAATGTAATAGGAATAATTTAAAAATCTTTTTCATTCAATACGGATTTAGGTGATGGCTTTAAGCGCAGCGATTCGCTGTCTTTGTAGTTTATTCAGCTTGGATACCACGAGCTCATAAGAGCTATGTACCAGATCAATGACTAAATCAGGATCTAAGTCTTCATCTTCATAAATTGAAATCCAATGCTTTTTATTCATATGCCAACCTGCATGAATATAGGGATAAATATCACGTAGCATCGCGCCGTGGTCAGGCGTGACTTTTAAATTACTTAAAGCCGCCCCACTTAAAGATGAATTGAGCAAAAACATTTTATCCATGACTTTATAGACATCACAGCCTTCACCAAAGGGCTGACTACACGTCACTTCTGGCAAGGCAAGTGCAGCTTTTGCAGCAATAAGGTGTAAGGACATGGTGATCATCACTCTAGTGGGCGAAGCCCTGTGGATTTTGTTTACTTTATCCACAGTTTAAGCCAAATGCTTAAGAGGAACAACTCACCATCACCTCAGGAACATCCGTTGGTAAAGGTGCTAAATCCTCAGCTTTCTCTAGTGCTACATTCCGCTCAAACGGTTGGCTAAGCAGGTCAAATAAGCGTTCGACTTCTGAGAAATCATTCCGCTCAGCCAGTTCAATCGCTTTTTGTGCCATGTGATTGCGTAGGATATAAACGGGATTGGCTTGTTGCATGGCCATATTAAGTTCTGCCGTGTCTTGATTCGCACGAATTTGTTCATATTGCGCAAGGAAACTTTCAAACTGACGGCGGTCAAAGCAGTCATCTTTAATCATTTCATAGTGTTGATTCTGTAAACGCGTAAAGCTTTGTGTGTAGTCAAGCTGTTCAGTTTGTAGAATCCGTAAGAAGGTCATGGCACAGTCAAAACTGTCAGTGTGGAAATGAGGTAAGCCCATTTTCTGACTTAAACCCAGTTTGTAGTGCTCCAAGAACATGGGTTCATAGTGTTCTAGGCAAGTGGCAAGGTCTTGCTTCCATTGTTCTTTGTCATAGTCTTGCGGACAAAGCGGAATCAGGTTATTCAACCATGTCCATAAGTTCCAGTGTCCAATGCTCGGTTGCTGCTGATAGGTATAGCGGCCTTGATAGTCAGAGTGATTGTTAATCCAATTCGGACGGAAGCGCTCCATAAAACCATAAGGGCCAAAATCGAGGGTTGAACCTGTAATGTTTAAATTATCGGTATTCATCACCCCATGTGCGAAGCCGACCAGTTGCCATTTGGCAATCATTACTGCAGTCCGTTGAATCACTTGAGTTGCAAATGCCAAAACAGGTTGTTCTGCCTCTAAACATTCGGGGTAATGCCATTCGATGCATTTTTGGGTAAATTCGCCAAGTAAATCAGGTTGGTACTGGTTGATCCACTCAAAGTGCCCCAAGCGAATATGACAGTCCGATGTACGTAACATCATCGCGCCGAGTTCTAATTTCTCCCGCTGCACACCTTGAGCTGATGAAGTAAAGCCCACCGCGTTGCTTGAAGCCACGCCTAAACTATTCAGCGCATGTCCAGCCAAGTACTCACGAATGACGGAGCGAAGTACCGCACGACCATCTCCCATACGTGAGTAAGGAGTAGAGCCGGCACCCTTTAAATGCAGGTCAATGGTTTGCCCATGTTGATCGAGAATTTGTGCGATCAATAAACCCCGACCATCACCGAGCTGTCCTGCCCACTGACCAAATTGATGTCCTGCATAGACCATTGCCAATGGTTCAAATTCACTAAAGGTTTTTTGTCCGCTGCAAATCTCTACCCAAGACTGTTTGTCGGCTTCAGACCATTGCAACTGTTCTGCCAATGCAGCATTGAAATGACCTGCTTTTGTCCCTTTCAGTGGCAAGGGCTGTTGATGGTGATAAAGCTTTGAAGGAAGGAGAGAGTAGCGTGAATTGAACTGCATAGTGAAGGATCACAAGGGATAAGCCATGACCCCATCAATATAGCAAAGTTTTAGTGTTAAGACATATATCCAACTGTTTTAGTCAACTATAAACAGTTTGGCACCTTTTGAGGTGGACGAGCGATGGGCTTCGGCTTGATCCGCAACTTGGTAACTCATGCCAGCCGTGAGTGTAAAAGTTCGACCATCATCTAATTCGGTGTGTAGTTCGCCTTCTAAGCACAACAGAATATGCCCTTTAGAGCACCAGTGGTCGGCCAAATAGTTCTCAGAATACTCCACCATACGCACGCGAATCGCGTCAAATTGCTGAGTACGCCATAGGGCATAACCCTGATCACCTGTATGGCGGGTGGTTGGTATCTCGGCCCAGTTGGTGAGACCGAAAGGAATATTCTTAATATCCATGTTGTTATCCTTTATGAACTGCTAAAAAAAGCCCCTTGCGGAGCTTTTTTTGGAATGGTGAATCAGATAATTAATTACTGAGAAACAGGGGCTTTTTTAATGCTGCGCATCAGCGTGGTTAAGGTTTGACGGTGATGACCTAAGCGCTGTTCGACTAACTGAAACTCAATTTTGAGCTTTTCATCCATTTGATGGATTTTTTCAGCCACAGCCGTTTTCTTAGCTTGAATTTCTTGCTCTTTCAATTTTGCCCAGTCATTCAAGGTTTGGGTGAATGCATCATACTCTTGCGCAATACGAGCTTTCGCCGAGCTGATGTCATCACTGACATTTAGACCATGAACTTCTAAGTCTTGTTCTGCGTATTTAAACTTCATCGCAAGTTCAGCTTTTTTAATATTAAAGCTCGGAATACGACGTAAGTTTTTAGCTAAACCAAGTTTTGAGCATGACCAAATCAACCATTTAGTTGGGTCATACTGCCACCATTTCACCCCGTTACGATAGTCGTATTGGAAAATGTGGTGGTAGTTATGATAACCCTCACCCCAAGTGGCAATAGCTAACCAGAAGTTGTCACGTGCGGTATTTTCGTCTGTATATGGACGTTTGCCCCACATGTGGCATAAAGAGTTAATGAAGAACGTGACGTGGTGGCTGAGGATTAAACGCATTAATCCGCCCAACAATAACACGCCCCATAAGTCGCCTACAGCCCAACCAATCGGTAATAAAATACCAGTGTGGACGATGATCACTAAAGGAACATAGTATTTGTGTTGGAACATCACCAATTTGTCATTCAGTAAATCGGGTGCATTTTTAAAATCAGGTTCTGCTGATGGATAGTCACGAAGCATCCACCCCATGTGCGCATACCAAAAACCATTGTTAATCGAGTATGGATCTTTCTCGATATCATCGACATGGCGGTGATGGGTACGGTGACCTGAACTCCAAAATAAAATACTGTTTTGCACGGCAAAGGTACCCATAATCATCAAAATGATTTTTAAAGGTAAGCTTGCTTCATAAGCACGGTGTGCCCATAAGCGGTGATAGCCAGCGGTAATACCTAAGCTACTAACACCCAGTAATACAAACATACTGATCCAAGCGGCTAAGCTGAAATCATGCTGAAAGGCATATAAGGGAATTGCAATCACAGCCACAATGGGAAGAAAAACCAATGCAAAAATTGCAACCCAGTTAAATGGGGCTTTGGGTAGGGGAGCATTCATCTCCAACAGCACTCCTGAAACCTTGGGAGGTATAAATGGAAGGTCAATCCATTACTTTTTGCATGGATTAAGCTACAGCATATTAGCATGAGCGAACCTTGGTTCACTAGCATTATTGTACAGATGTATTGTACTAAACAGTAACAGAATACGAATGTTTAGATATCGAAATTACCGAAGCATTTCTAGGCTTTATCGTAGCAGAGCGATCAATATGAAAAATCAATATTTTCAGTGTCACTACTCATGTAAAACTCAAGTCAGTCGTTGGCTTGTTCAATGTGCATCTGCCAAATGTTGTAGCATCATTTTAGGAAAATCGGTAATTAATCCATCAATGCCACAGTCACGTAAATGTTTGGCGCGTTCGATGTCATTCACTGTCCAAACACTAATGGCTAAATTCGCTAGTTGTGTGGCTTTTAACAAGTCATCGGTTGCCAGTTGGTTCATCCAGCCGATTTGGCAACAGTCGTATTTGAGCGCTTGTTCAATCGCAAGATGTTGAATATCGTCTTCAATCAATAAGCCACGTTTAAATGTTGAGTGTTGATCTTGGAGTGCTTGTAGGATTTTAAGATCAAAACTGGTGATGACCGCACTATGCTCAAAGCCTCTAAGTTGCTGTGTTAAATGTTGTATCAGTCGCTCCGCTTCAGCTTGTGTTTGCACGGCTTTGACTTCAACTTCAAGATGTTCAAAGTCCTGCATAATCTGGAGTGCTTGTCGTAGTGTTGGGGTACTTTGCTTTTCCCAGTCTAGCCAAATATGTGCTTGGTTATAGCTATCAAGTTCTGTGCTGTTTAATGGGTAGAGTGCTTGGTCGATACCGGTAGTTCGGAGCATGTTGTCATCATGCATAATGATCAGCTCATGGTCGTTGAGCTGACGAACATCAAATTCGACCGCACGTATGCCTAGATCATGAATATATTGAAAACCGCCGAGTGTATTTTCTGGGGCTTCGCCACGTGCACCACGATGTCCGATGATTCTCATAATGAATCTGATTTATACGTCTTTTGCGTGATTGTAGCGCTAAAACATCGGATTGGGGGATAGTTTCTACGGTGGAAATATCAGATATGCGTAAATGCGATTCGTAATGGTTTGCGGCAGAATTGAATTTGAATGAAATGTTTCTGTGATCTTTAGGATAAGTGATGGTATTTGACGAGTTTTACGCTTGGAAAATGGTTTTGGTTTCTTTTCACAAAAGAAAAATAATATCAAAAAGTCTTCCAGTGAATTGATCACAGGAAGACTCTGAAAAAATCTATTTCGTTCTAAAAACTTAGAATCGTTTAAATAGTTTCATTGATATTTTTTTGCCAAAGTACTTCCGAGCCACCTTCAGCGCGTTGTAAAGCACGCGATGCAACAAAAAGCCAATCCGATAAACGGTTGAGCAACTGTAATGCGGTGCTTTGAATATTTTGATCACGAGTGTGCACTGACATTAAGCTACGTTCAGCTCGGCGACATACCGCTCTCGCTTGATGTGCATAGCTACATGCTAAAGAACCCGAAGGTAAGATAAATTCTTTCAGCATGGGTAAGTCTTCATTCATACGGTCAATTTCTTGTTCAAGAAACTCAATACAAACAGGTTGGAGCAAGTGATAGTTGGGAATACAGACTTCACCGCCTAAGTCGAAAAGCCAATGCTGAATCAGGCTTAAGCTTTTATCCCATGTGGCTTTGTCCGTGATTTGACTTGCGGTAATTTGAGCACAAAGCACACCAATTGTTGAATTGAGTTCATCGACATCACCCAGTGCGGTAATTCTTAGATCATCTTTAGTCACACGTGATCCATCACCCAAACCTGTGGTGCCTGAGTCGCCAGTACGGGTATAAATTTTACTTAAACGGTGGCCCATAATTTGTCCTGCCTAAAGAATGAAAAAAAGGATAATGCCGGTCAAAACATTATCCATAAACTGCGCTGTTATTAAATTTTTTTTGAGTCTTTACGTTAAATTAATAACGGAAAGTGACTCCTGCGGTAGCTTGGCGACCACCGTTGATGTAGTACACGCCGTTACCGTTATAAGCAGTTTTATAATTTACATCACCAATATTCTCAATATTTGCAAAGAGTTTGATCATTGGGATAGGTTGCCAATACACATTTACATTTGTTGAGACATAGCCTGGTGTAATTGTTTGTGGAGCAGTTGCAGTATCCGCAAAATCTTTTGAATCTGATTTAGCAACTACCGAAGCAGAAACACCATATTCTCCATCATCCCACCCAGTTGTTAGAGTTAGACTTTGACGAGGGCGACGGGTTAAATCTTTTTTGGTTTCATCATCTTTTGCTTGTACATAGGCATAGGTTGTACTTAAAAATAGTTCATTTTGCTGCCATTTGAATGACGCTTCACCACCTGTAAAGGTTGCTTTCTTAATATTTTCAAGTTTCCCAGCTTTGGAACTAATCAAATTATCAACTTGATTGCGGTAAATAGATAAACCAAGATTAATATTGTAGTTTAACTTTTGATCTAAACCAATTTCATAAGAAAAACTTTCTTCTGGTTTTAAGTTTGGATTAGCGCCCCAAGGTGTTGCATATAAGTCATTGGTTGTTGGTGCACGGAATGCGGAACCAATATTCGCGTAGACGCTTGTTATAGGTAATATTTGATAACGAATAGCCCCTTGGCCAACAGTATGAGTACCAAACTTATCATTATCTTCTAGACGAATACCAACTTGTGTATCTAAACCATTACCTTGGTATTGATGTTGGACAAAATAGCCAGTGGAGTTAACCTTTTCATCGTAAAGAACGTCGACTCCTGGATAGAATACACCTTCCCATTCATAACCTTGTCCTTTAGAAAAAACATTTCCTCTAATATCTTTGTATGTTGAACCCACTAAAATATTTTGAGCAGGTGTCATTTGCCATTTCGTATAAAGTTCAGCTTCTTGTGTAGTACTGTAAACATAGTCTGGTGAGTTATTTTGGTTCAAATCATCTTTAAACTGAGATAAGCGAGCGTGAATAGCTACATTATCAAGAATATTTACACGACCTTTTACATTAATAACTTCATTTTTGAAGTCTTGAGAAACTAAGTTGCCATAGTTGTCATAGTCGCTATAGCCTTCGTTTTCACTATAGTCGACAGACGCTGCAAATTGCTCTTTTTCAACACCGATTTTTGCGCTATAGCCTTTTTGATCAAAGCTCGCTTTTTTATTATCTTTTGCATCAGTCACTGGCGTACCATCAGTTTCTAAACGTTGCCCACGAATTTGAGCATAAAAACCATTTTCAGCAAGATCTGCACCAATGACTGATTTATAGGTTTTATTCTCGCCAATTTCACCAGTAACAAATGCTGAGTTTTTCTCTGGAGTTTTTGAGATTAACTGAATTACACCACCTATCGCATCTGCACCATATAGAACTGATGCAGGACCTTTTAATACTTCAATTTGTTTAATATCAGTCGTATCGATAAATGGTAATGATGCTGCACCAGATGTATTTGAGTTAAGACGGACACCATCTCTTAATAATAGGGTTTGATTCGTTTTAGTGCCTCGTAAGAATATTTCCGTATATTGTCCATAACCACCGCTTTGAACCATATTGATCGAAGCATCTGTTTGAAGCAAATGTGGTAATGACGCAATCGGCGATTGTTCGAGAATCTTTGGTTCAATAATAGAGATACGTGCTGGTACGTCTTTAATCTTTTCTTCAGAACGTGTTGCAGTTATAACTAGTGTATCTAAAGAGGCATTAATGCTGTCTTTTGCAGATGCAGACACGGAGAAACCCATCGCAATCGCGATTGCGCCCACTAAAGCTGTAGGCTGACATAAATTTGACATGCTGGCTCCATACATTCACCCCCCGTGAATGATTGAGTTAAATGGCGCAATAAGCAGGTCTCCGGACTTAAATATAAATATTGCGAACAATATTGGTATATCCATCTTCCCACACGAGTGCAGTGATGTAAGTGCAAACACTTATAAAGATATACGTTTCGTTTTACCGTTGCGGGGGCAGTGTTGGACTCTCACCAACTTCCCTAAAGCATAGTGCTTAGACTTATTGCATTTGGGCGAAGTATAAGGTTTGTATGTGAATTAAACAATCTATGTAAAGATTTTTCAGGATGAACTTTACGCAAGGTGAAAAAATTGCATTACAATGATTCGCCCTGTTATTTATAGATCAGCTATAAATAGGGTTGAGCCAGAGTCATAACCTATGCGAACCCGTGCCAAAATTTGTGGAATTACCCGTAGCCAAGATATTCAAGCTGTGGTCAGTGCCGGGGCAGATGCAATTGGTTTTGTATTTTTCCCGCCTAGTCCGCGCCATGTCAGTGCAGCTCAAGCTAAAGAATTGATTCAACATGTGCCTGCCTATGTGCAAACTGTTGGACTGTTTGTGAATGCCACTGCGGATGACATTGCCGATGTGTTAAAACAAGTGGCGCTCGATATTATTCAGTTTCATGGTGATGAAACACCAGAAGACTGTCAGGCAATTGCGGCACAAGTAGGACGTCGTTGGTATAAAGCCATTCAGGTGAAACCTGAACTGGATGTGGTTGTAGAAGTTCAACGCTTCCAACAGGCCGGGGCAAGCGCAGTGCTCTTAGATGCATGGCATCCCGAATTGAAAGGGGGAACAGGGCACAGTTTTGACTGGTCACAATTCCCCAAACTGGATATTCCTTTAATTTTAGCTGGTGGTTTAACCCCAACTAATGTTGAAGACGCTATAAAGACGACTGGGGCTTATGCTGTAGATGTCAGCGGAGGCGTCGAATCCGCTAAAGGTATAAAAGACCAACAACTTATAGAAAACTTCATGCAAGGAGTCCATCGTGGATCAGCAAAGTAATGTGATTGACTATACCCAATACCCAGATGAACGCGGGCATTTTGGTATCCATGGCGGACGTTTTGTGTCAGAAACTCTAATGGCAGCATTAGAAGATTTAGAAAAGCTCTATTTCCGTATGAAAGATGATGAGCAGTTTCTGGCAGAATTCGACCGTGACCTCGCCTACTATGTAGGTCGTCCTAGTCCTTTATATTATGCTGAGCGATGGTCGAAAGAGTTGGGTGGTGCGCAAATTTACTTAAAACGTGAAGACCTGAATCATACAGGTTCACATAAAGTGAATAACACGATTGGTCAGGCTTTACTGGCAAAACTGTCGGGTAAAAAACGAATTATTGCTGAAACTGGCGCAGGTCAGCATGGTGTTGCAACGGCTACGATCGCAGCACGTTTAGGTCTTGAATGTGTCGTTTTCATGGGTGCGGAAGATGTAAAACGTCAAGCTATGAACGTTTATCGTATGCGTTTATTGGGTGCGACCGTTGTGCCTGTGGAAAGTGGCTCTAAAACATTGAAAGATGCCATGAACGAAGCCATGCGTGATTGGGTGACCAATGTTGATTCAACTTACTATGTGATTGGTACAGTTGCAGGCCCGCACCCATATCCTCAATTGGTTCGTGATTTCCAATCGATTATTGGTCGTGAAGCTCGCAAACAAATTCAGGAACAAGCAGGGCGTTTACCTGATGCCTTGGTAGCATGTGTAGGTGGTGGTTCAAATGCAATGGGCTTGTTCTATCCATTCTTAAATGACCCAGATGTGAAAATGTATGGTGTTGAAGCGGCGGGATATGGTATTGAAACAGCTAAACATTCTGCACCGTTAAATGCAGGTCATGTTGGTGTTTTACACGGTAACCGTACGTATTTAATGTCGGATGAACAAGGTCAAATCATTGAAACCCATTCGATTTCAGCAGGTTTAGATTATCCAGGTGTAGGCCCTGAGCATAGTTTCTTAAAAGATATGCATCGTGTTGAATATGTGCCGATCAATGACAATGAAGCTTTACAAGGTTTCCGTGATTTGACTCATATTGAAGGGATTATTCCTGCTTTGGAAAGTTCTCATGCGATGGCTTATGTCACTAAACTTGCGCCAACGATGTCTAAGGATCAAATTATTATTGCGACGGTTTCTGGTCGTGGGGATAAAGATTTGATGACTGTGGCACGTATTGATGGCGTGGAAATGGTTGAGATGTAATTCACAATGACTATTGAATAAAGCTCCTTTTGGGGCTTTATTTTTGTTGATTAATTGATGGAGAGGATATGGAAATTAAGGAGGGATTTGGTTTTAAAGAAATCATTTTAGAAAATGTGGATGAATTTATTGAACTCATTAGACCAGACAAAAAAAATATCAATCAATACTTAGAAAGTGTGAATGGTGAATTTATTTATCGCGGTCAAGCAGATTCAAATTGGGAATTAGAGCCTAGTTTATTCCGACATTCACCTGCAGACCAAATTTTATCAAACACATTTGATGGACTTTGTTTTATGTATTGGGTACGTTTAAAGGAATTTATAAACGGCTGTGATTTAAATTCATCAAAAATTCCTTTCGATTCCAAAGCTTTAAGAGATAATCATTTTAACGAGTTCGATAGTGCAGTTGTCTTTAAAACTAAGGCATGGCCGCATGCTGAATTGTATGAGTTAATCGCTTTTGCCCAGCATTATGGTCTATGGACAGAGTTTTTAGATTGGACAAAAAGTCCGTTGGTTGCATGTTACTTCGCTGCTTCTCAAGCTATCAAACAACCATCATTTGATGATCTATTGTCGGTTTGGATATTTGATACCGAAAAGGAAAATTTACTGAACAATGGTACTGAAAAAAACTTTGAAATTATTGAAGTTCCTAAAAGTGCTAATCAAAATATATCTTCTCAACTGGGTTGTTTTACTTTAGTTCGTCAAAACTTGGTTAGAGGAACAGCATTAACTTTTGAACAGAAACCTAAAAGAATTAAACAGCTTAAATTATTAAATGAGCTGGTTGCTGATAAAAAGATACAAGCATTATTAAAAATTTCTTTACCCCAAAAATATGCTGCTGAACTTTTACAATATTGTTCAGCTTATTCAATCAATGCCGCTACTATTTTTAGAGGAATTGAGGGGGCGGCAATTTATGCTAAAGAAAGCTTTGATATTGAAGCATTTAGAAGAAAAGTAACTTCATCAATTTAAAGGAAATAGAATGCCCAACCTATTTATGGTTATGCTAGGTGGTCGTCATGCACGTGCCAATACCGAAGTCCATGATGTTGTGTTTGCTGTCGCTGACAGTTTAGAAGACAGTTACCCGCAACTTAAAAATGCATGGTTTGGTGAACAAAAAGGCTTACATATTGATGCTTGGATGCAAGTGGAGGGTGTCGAAAGTGCAGGAAAAAAATACCAAATACAGTTTAGTGATGCCCAACCCCAAGCAGAGGATGAAAAACTGTGGCTCATAAATTTAGGTGGTTATGACGCACGTGAATTTGGGGAGTTACATCGTTATGTACTCGTCGTTGCTCCGCATGCCGCGGAAGCTAAACAACTTGGCAAACAATATTTTGATCAAAAATGGCAAAAGCAACATACTGACCGTGTTTTAGACGTTGATGACTGTATTGCGATTGATTGTGTACATGGTCGTTATGTGGTTTTGGTTGAAGCTGAGTTTGATGCAAACATCTGGGAAAATACATATCTGATGTTAAATTAAGGTTGGATCATTCTTAATTTTTAAGTGGTGTCTTCAAATGAAAGAGAGTAGGTTTAGCGAACAATTTGATGAAAAAACAAACTAAAGACTTTTCACCTTTAAAATTATAGGCATAATAGGCTTAGGGATATTAATTAACTTTTGCTTAAGGATAAAGCATCAATGGATTTGATTCAGTCCAACGGACAACCACATTATGGTCGGTTTAGCGAACTTCCAAAAACCATTGATTTAAATAAGTATCAGTATAAAACCCCATATGGTGAAGTACTTACGGGATGGCGGAAAAAGCTGAAATATAAGAAATTTAAGTTTTGTAGCATTCAACATGAGCATTACACCATTGGCTTAGCGATTGCTGATATTGCTTGGGCTGGGCATGGTTTCGTTTATATTTACGATCATCTCAAAAAAGAAGTACTTGAATGGAACGCCGTGAATTTTCTAGCGCGTAAAACCGTATTAGATGAACAGCCTTTGTATAACCAAAGTGTGTTTGCAAATTCACCGTTTCAAATTGAAATTCAGCATGCCAATGGTGTGCGCTATGTTCAAGTCACCAAGTATGGTGAAATTAAGCTGAGCGCCCGTATTTTCTGCGCAGGTACTGATCCATTGAGTATGTGTAGTCCAACAGGGATTAATGGTTGGACTTATACTCAAAAATTGACCACCTTAGCGTGTGAGGGTTTTTTTACCAACAAAGCAGGGCAGATCATTCAGTTTAATGAGCGGACCTTGGCTGCGCTAGATGATACCTGTGGTTTCCTCCGACCGGAAACAGCTTGGTTTTGGCTTTCTTGTAGTTTTTGGGATGCACAGGGTAAGCGTATTGGTCTGAACTTAGCCTCTGGTGTGAATGAAAGTTTTGGTAATGAAAACTGTCTGTGGGTGAATGGAAAGCTCTACACTGTGAGTGATGTTCTGTTCCAAATGGAAGAAGAAGGACGTTGGAGCATTCGTTCGCTAGATGAGCGCTTAAATTTAACTGTGACTACGGGCTGGCGCCGTTTTGAAAACCTAAATTTGCGTCTCGTGGGCAGTCAGTTTAGTCAGTGGCAAGCCAAAATTAGCGGTACGATTCAGCAGGATGATCAAGAAATTGTATTGCTAAATGAATATGGACTGCTCGAACAGCACTATGCAAAGTGGTAAAAGACCTATAACAAAAAAACCAGCATCATGCTGGTTTTTTCTTTTGTTATGTTTATGAATTTATTTCCCTGCTTGCCAAAAAGCTTCACCCGCTAAAATCGGATCATGACTTTCTGCAAGGGTATCGATCCAAACATCGTACTGTGCAATCACAGGATGTTGATTGGGATGAAAGTCTTTCTTAAACCAATCGAGATATTGACCACGCATGCGGGACAGTATCCCTTTTTTACCAAAGAACCAAGGCAGCCCTTTACGCATCATTTGCAAGCGCTGAATACGGCTAAAGCCATCATGCTTGAGCATGACATCTGCACGATAAGTGGTGAAACCAAACATCATCACCGTGGTAAAGGCCAATGCAAATAGACGCGTCGCTTCAGGCACATGTCCGACTTGTTTCATCACATCAAACGCGACATCACGGTGTTCCATTTCTTCAATGGCATGCCATGCAAATAAAGAACGCACATAGGGGTGGGCCTCAGCCAACGTGGCTTTATGGCTATAAAAAGTCTCGGCCATCAGTGCGGTTAAATGTTCTGCCGCAGCCGTCATGGCAATGTTGTACTGCGGCGAGCGTTTGCTTAATTCGAACTTAAAAATTTTATTTAAACGCTGAATAAACTGATCGACAGGCATGCCTTGTTCTCGCATGACTTGATTCATTTTGTCATGGGCAATGCCATGCTGTGCTTCCTGCTTAATAAAATCGGTGACACGTGCAGCTAAGCTTGGGTCTGTAATTTGGTCCCTAAACAAACGCACGCTTTGAATAAAATAGCGTTCTCCATCGGGGAAAGTGAGGCTGAGTGCATCGAACATGCGCGTCCGAAATGGGTCGCCGCCAAACCAAAAACGGGGTACTTCATCGAGCTTAAAATTGAGTTGGGTTCGCACAATCGGTTCAACAGGGGCTTTAACAATGGCATTCATTTTGTTTTACTTCATTTGCCTTGGATGATTGCAGTATGTCGGAGAAAATGCAGTTTGTTTTGACAGATATTGCCATTTTTTATACATTTTACGCCAATGTGAAAATATCGCATGTCAAATAGCGGGTGGGCCGTCATGCAAGAATTACAAATCCCCAATGGTTATTTTCAGCTCTGGAATATGTATCTCATAGAGCAAGGAATTGATTTTCATCAACTCGGTTTTTTAGCGCAATATCAGTATGAACTGGAGCATGTATTACAACTGCCAATCGATACCCAATCGCCATTTTCATTCTTTCAAACGATTTTACAACTGACGCGAGAAAAGTTGGATTGTCCTCAGTTGATTATGGAGATGGCAAAATTTATTCAACCTGAACATTTTGGTGTTTTGGGCTATATGGCCACTCGCAGTAATAGCGTGGCTGAAGCACTGAGTTATGTGATGCGCTTTAGTCGTTTGGTGATTGATGGTGCAGAAGTTAGTCCCATGCAGATGCAGCAAAGGGGCAATGAGATTTGGCTGACTTGGCCTTTTCTGAATGAGAAATATGCTTCACTGAATGAAATGACCATGGCATCCATTGTGCATTTGGCCAAGAAAATTTTCCCCGATCAATTACAGTTCTTAAAAATCCAAATGGCGCATCCAGCCCAGATGGCACAGTATCATTATCAAAAATTTTATGGCTGTGAAGTGAGCTTTAATCAAGGCTGCTATGCCTATGTGATGAGTGCGGACAGTTTGAGCTTAAAATCGGGCTTTGCTGATCCTTCTTTAACGCAGCTTTTACTGAAACAAGCAGAGGTAGCAATTGCCCTTAAGCCTCGTTATGAAAGCGTATTACAACAGATTCATAGCACCGTGGCTGATTATCTTAAAGCACATGCGGAAGCTCCTAAAATTGAACAGATTGCCAATGAATTACACCTGTCAACGCGGACCTTACAACGCCAGTTGCAAGACTGGGATAGTTCATTTAAGCGGGTACTTGAGTCAGAGCGCATGAAGCGATGTGAATATTTATTACAACAAGGTTTGAGTTTAACTGAAATCGCCTTACAACTCGGCTATTCTGGGCAGTCAGCTTTAGCACGTGCCTATAAACAGCATAGTGGACAGACCTTATTGCAGTTGAAACGACAACTGAAATAACAGCTGGCATAAAAAAAGCGCCTTTGGGAAGGCGCTGAAATGTATGCAATGATCAGGCTGATTTCAGTCGTGGAAAACGAAATACAATTGCAAGGATGGCAAAGATCGCCAGTATCCAACAGTAGTAAATGCTGCCGATGAGTTCAACAGGCGAAAGCTTTGCAATTGAGCAGGCCAATAGAAGCTGTGCACCATAGGGAATAAGCCCTTGTACAACACATGAAAAGATGTCGAGCAAAGCGGCTGCACGTTTGGGGTCTACGCCATATTCTTTCGCGACTTCACGTGCCATATCGCCCGATAAAATAATCGCTACAGTGTTGTTGGCCACAAAAATGTTGGAAAACACCACTAAAAAGCTCAATCCGATTTCACCTGCGCGCTCGCGACCGACTTTAAATAAACGGGTGAGGCTGTAAATGCGTTGAATAAGCCAGTCGAGTCCACCTTCTTTTTGCATAATGGTTGAAAGACCGCCCAAGAACATCGACAGTAAAGCGACTTCAAACATACCAACAAAACCATCATAGATGGCTGTGTTGAGTTGAATGACGGTAAATTCTGGCTGTGCAATCAGTCCCATCACCCCAGAGAGCACTACACCGACTGTAAGTACCGCAAGCACGTGTAAACGACTGAAGGCGAGGAAAAACACCACGACATAGGGTAATACCAGCCAAGGATTAAAGTCTTTGGATTGAATGGTTTCGGTTTGATGGATGCTAAAGACATAAATCGCGATAGTGACTAAAGCTGCAGGTACTGCAATCCAGACATTCACGCGAAACTTGTCTCGAAGCTGAACGTTTTGACTGGTGGTAGCTGCAATGGTGGTATCCGAAATCATCGATAGGTTATCACCAAACATTGCACCGCCCACGACCGCACCTATGGCATAGACAGCAGCAATATCGGTGGCTTGAGAGAAACCAAAGGCAATGGGTGCGCAAGCCGCAATGGTGCCCATCGAGGTGCCCATTGCTGTTGCAATGAACGCTGAAATAATGAATAGCATGGGCAGCACAAAGGCTGGTGGAATCGCAGACAAGCCCATTTGCACTGTGGCATCTACACTACCAATGGCGTTGGTGGTACTGGCAAATGCACCTGCCAGCATGAACACCATAAACATTAAGATGAGGTTCGGGTGACTTGCACCGCGCAGAAAGGTTTCGATGCCTTGATTTAACTCACCGCGGTAAATCAACACCGCCAAAATAATGGCAGGAATGGCCGCAACAGGCGCTTTCATTTGATAGAACGCAAACTCGGTTCCAATCACAGAATGGTAAATACCACTGCCTAAGAAAATGGCTAAAAAAACAATAAGCGGTAACAGCGCAAGCGCACGTGCTTGCACTAAACCTGAGTTATCGGTGGTCATAGGAGATAGGGAAATGAAAGAATGTGCGTAGTATAATGCAGGTTTTGCTATTTCATAAAACTTTAAATGTAAAAGCTAAGCCGCCTATTTTTATCATTTTTTTGCAAATAAAAATAAGTTTATCTAAAACTTAGACATTTTGGTATTTCCTAAAATTAGGCATCTTTGATCATTGAGAAAAAAACCGAAATATCAGTAAATGGTGCTTTACGGTTGTTCTGAAAATATTTGACGAAAAATGAATTGGAACGCGAACGCGATGTGCTCTATTCAATGAGTAAAAAATAGCGTTACAATGCAGCGTCTTGTATTTTTACAAAGCCAACTCCTCAGTAGTTTTAATTTTAAACAAGTTAAGGAAAGCACAACCCTATGTCACGTTTAGCCACTCGTTTTGGACAGCTTAAATCTCAACAGCGTAAAGCTTTGGTTTCTTATGTTATGGCTGGTGACCCTCATCCACAGGTAACAGTTCCTTTGTTACATCAGATGGTCGAGGCGGGTGTAGATGTGATTGAACTCGGTCTTCCATTTTCAGACCCTATGGCAGATGGTCCTGTGATTGCCCTTGCTGCAGAACGCGCATTGGCAGGTGGTACCAATACCTTAGATGCTTTGAATATGGTCAAAGAGTTCCGTCAAAAGGATCAAGAGACCCCAGTCGTATTGATGGGTTATCTGAATCCAGTTGAAGTCATTGGTTATGAAAAGTTTGTATCGACTGCGCATGCATGTGGTGTCGATGGCATTCTTCTGGTGGACTTACCACCAGAAGAAGCAGCAGAGCTTGATGTTGTATTGAAGCAATTTGATATGGATCAAATCTTTTTACTAGCGCCAACCTCAACGGACGAACGCATTAAACATGTGGTGAAACAGGCGAGTGGTTTCATCTATTACGTGTCTTTAAAAGGGGTCACAGGTGCAGCAACTTTAGACGTTGCTGAAGCTGCAAACCGAATTGCGAAAATTAAAGCAGAAACAGATATTCCTGTCGGTGTTGGTTTTGGGATCAGTGATGCGACATCTGCCAAAGCAATGGGCGGAGTGGCTGATGCTGTGATTGTTGGTAGTGCTTTTGTTAAGCAATTTGCAAACTTAGCACCAGAACAAGCCGTGGTTGAAACGGTTAATAAAGTCAAGGAGCTTCGAGCAGCGCTCGATGAGTTAGTATGAGTCAAGATGTTAAATCAGGGAAAATCCTAAGCCCATCGACGCCATGGACTGAACGTGGTGTACCCGGTATTCAAGTACCTGATGAGCAAACCTCACTCAAGGCGACGTTTACAGAACCAACGATTGAATGCCCTGAGTGCCATGCACTTGTTACACGTACTGCAATGTCATTTAACGCTTATGTTTGCCCTCAGTGTGATGAACATTTGCGTATGAAAGCCCGTGATCGTTTGAATTGGTTCTTTGACCAAGTGCAAACAGAGTTGGGACAAGAATTTAAAGCCAAAGATCCGTTGAAATTTGTCGACTCAAAGCCATATCCAGCGCGTATGAGTGAAGCACAGACCAAAACAGGTGAAACTGAAGCCTTGGTGGTGATGCAAGGTTTACTTAAAGGTATTCCTTTGGTTGCCTGTGCCTTTGAATTTGACTTCATGGGGGGGTCAATGGGTACGGTTGTTGGTGACCGTTTTGTGCAAGCGGCTGAAAAAGCCATTGCTGACAAACAACCTCTGATTTGCTTTGCTGCTTCAGGCGGTGCGCGTATGCAAGAAGGTATGTTGTCTTTGATGCAAATGGCGCGTACTTCAGCGGCCATCCAAAAAATGAAAGACGCGGGTCTGCCATATTTGGTGGTGTTGACGCATCCAGTTTACGGCGGTGTAACCGCATCTTTAGCAATGCTCGGTGATGTACATATTGCTGAGCCGAAAGCGATGATTGGTTTCGCTGGTAAACGCGTGATTGAACAAACTGTGCGTGAAAAGCTAGAAGAGCCGTTCCAGCGTGCGGAATACTTGCTTGATCATGGTGTAATCGATCAAATTGTTCACCGTCACGCATTACGTGATACAGTTTATCGTATTGTCGCGAAACTGATGAATTTGTCTTGAACACAGCACCACTTGCAACAGACTCTTTAGAAACATGGCTCGATTATTGGGGCCATGTTCACGTTACGGGGATTGATTTAGGATTGGAACGGGTCATTCCTGTAGCTGAAAAGCTCGGTGTAACGCGTCCCGATGCCAAAGTTTTAACTGTAGCGGGAACCAATGGAAAAGGTTCGACCACCACTACACTGGCTGCCATTTTAAATGCGCAAGGCTATAAGGTAGGACTGTATCAGTCACCACATATTTACCGTTTTAATGAGCGGGTTAAATTGCGTGGTATCGAGGTCGATAACCAAAGCTTGGTCGATGCTTTTGTACAAGTGGATCAAGCGCGCCGTGATTGTGATTTAAGCCTCTCGTTCTTTGAGGCGACCACACTCGCGGCTTTTGTCATTTTTAAAGACCAAGCATGTGATGTTTGGGTGCTTGAAGTGGGTCTAGGCGGTCGCTTAGATGTGGTCAATGTGATTGAACCCGATGTTGCGGTGATCACCAATATTGGTTTAGACCATACTGACTGGCTGGGCGATACCATTGAAAAGATTGCCTTTGAAAAGGCAGGCATCATCCGTCCCAATATTCCTGTGGTGTTTGGTGGCTTACAACAAATCCCTCAAGCGATTATCGATAAAGCGGATGCTTGTGCTGCAAAACTTTATGCAGTGAATCGTGACTATTTTTATCAACGTAGTGAGCATGGTCAGTCGTGGATGTTTGCATCTAGAGGCACCACTTTAAATTTACCTCTCGGCACATTGGCGGTTGAGAATATTTCAACAGCTGTTGCTGCTGTTTTATTGAGTGGTTTAACTGTCACTCAAGCGGCTATTTCTGAAGGAATTCAAAACGCAAAATTGCAAGGTCGCTTTGAAATTCGCCAAATACAGAACAAAACGGTGATTTTTGATGCAGGGCATAACCCGCATGGTGTTGCTTTTTTATTAAATCAATTGCGAAATTTCCTAAAATACAATAAACAGTACACTGAAGTAGTCAGTGTTTTCTCGATGTTGGCAGATAAAGATGTGAAATCTGTCACAGAGTTATTGAAAGATTCCATACAAATGTGGAAAATTGCGGCATTAACTGTCCCGCGTGCAGCTCCAATTGAACAATTGGATCAAGCGCTGCAAGGGCAACATGTGCAGCACTTTGACAGTGTGAAATTGGCTTTTAAATCAGCGCTCGACGAAACAAAGAATAATCAGCTGATTTTGGTATGTGGTTCATTTCATACCTTAGAAGCGGTATGGGAGTATTTGGAAGAATGTCAATGAATAGCAAACAACGTTGGATGGGTGGCGTTGTTTTATTAGGTGGTGGTGTCCTTTTGGCGGCATTACTGCTTAAAGGCAAAGAAGAAATACATCAAAATAATATTAAAACACCAGAGCTAGTCACACAAAATGTGCAACGCAATGCCGAAGGTGAGTTGGTTCAACTTCAGCCGTTAACGGTTGATGTCGAAACAGAAAAGCGTTTATTGGAACAGCAACGTGTAGCACGTGAAAAATCGGTTGCTGAACAAGAAGCTCGTGCGGCCGAATTTTTAGCAATGCAACAGCAAGCCGAAGCAGATGCTGCACGTAAAGCAGCAGAAGAATATGCTGCCTTGAATGCACACCGTAATGCTGCACAGCAAAGCTCGGATAACATTCCACCAGAATTGGTCGAAGATGAAAAAGCCAAACAACAGCGAATTGCTGCGGATAAAGCCGCTGAGCTAAAGAAGCTGGAACAGCAAAAGCTGCAAGCGCGTACTGAGGCTGAAAAAGCAGCGGCTGCAAAAAAACTGGCTGAGCAAAAAAACTTAGCAGAAAAGCAAGCGCTTGAAGATAAAGCTAAACGTGAAGCGGAGGCTAAACGTAAAGCAGAAGACGAGCGTAAGGCTGAAGCGAAAAAAGAAGCTGAACGTAAAGCCGATGCTGAGAAAAAAGCGGAAGACAAACGTAAGGCAGATGAAAAGCGTAAAGCTGATGAAGCCAAGAAAAAGGCGGAAGCTGAAAAAGCACGTGATTTGCTTGAACATGGCGATAAGCAATGGATGGTACAGGTGGCATTGGCTGCCAATGAAGCCAATGCGGATGCACTGGCTGCTAAGCTTCGTGCCAAGGGCTATAAGGTCACTAAAAGTCCAACCTCTAAAGGCGTACGGATTATGGTGGGGCCATCTAAAGACCGTGATACTGCCGATGCAGCCCGCAAGAAGATTACTTCAGATGCGAGCCTTGGCATGAAATCTGCATGGGTGATTGACTGGGTGCCACTCGACAAACGTTAAGATCGGGTTAAAACCAATTGCCTTCACTAAGATGGATTTAACAGTTGCTGTTGAATCCATTTTATATTTTCAGGGCTGAATAATGGCTCAATATTTTGCCAAATTGGATGAAAACCATAACCGCCATGTTTCATCTCAGCCAAGGCATCAGCGGTAGACCAGTTTTGAAAGATAATGCGGTACATAGCCACACTCGCACCTGTACGGTCTGAGCCATGGTAGCAATGCAGTAAAACTTTTTGCTGGTTTTGCTCCGCATGTTGAATTTGCTGCATCACCTTTAATAAATCTTCTCGGTCAATCGCCTATGTATGAATCGGGATATGCACCAATTCAAACCCTTGGTTGGACAGTTTTTTCAGGTCTTGATTGTGTGAGCGTAAATTAATAATCACATCAATTTCTTGTGCTTTTAAACTCGGAACTAAATCTTGATCGGGTTGCTCACTACGAAAAACAGTTTCACTGATTTGATAGAAATTATGCGCAGGTTGGATCGACTGTCCCCAGTGTTGTGGACGCTCGGTCTCGGGCAGCGCAGGCGTAGTCATACAGCCAGAAACACTGATACACAGAGAAAGCATAACAAGATATTTGGTCATAGGATCAGGCTCTGATGGTGTGAAAGTTCAACAGGGTCATGCGCACAAAAGATTTCTATACTTGGTTCAGACTGTGCCAATTTTTGAATCTTATGCAGGTTGCTTAAGCGCTGTGCATTATCTTCGGCAAAAAATACTTCCAAGGTATTTAAGCTACGAAGTTTATTTTGAGGGTTAAGCTCTAGGTGGGAGTAGTAAGCATCCCCGCAGAAGAGTTTCCAGCCCTGTTGGGTTTTAATGGCAATTCCACAGTGACCTTCAGTATGCCCAAATAACGGAATCAAAAGAATATCATTATGAAATAAGTCAAACCCTTGTACTTGAGTCAAATTAAACCATGCGTCACCGTGAATCGGCTCAATAAAGTGCCAATGGCGATGCTGCTGAAATTGTTGTGTTTTATAACGGGCTTTATTTTTGAATGATTTCAGGTTTTGTGCCGCATTATATTCGTTAGACAGGATATGTACTGTTGCATTGGGAAAGTCGGAAATACCCCCCGCATGGTCAAAATCCAGATGTGAAACCAAAATGTGTTTGACATCCTTTGGGCTAAAGCCAAGTTTTTGGATTTGTGCAATGGCTGTTAATTCTAAGTTTTGTTCAATTTTTCCAATTCGAGCCACCAACTGCCCCAAACGCTGTTTGGTGTGTAGATAGTCCTGTATGCCTAAGCCCGTATCAATCAGCACCAGCCCTTGATCTGTTTCAACCAAAAGACAATGGCACACGACCTTAGCTTGAAAACCTTTTTGACCAAAGAGTGGGGCACACACTGGACACATGGTGCCGCAATGTAAATGGTGAATGTTATAGATCATAAAGTCATTTTTATCGTATTGTTTTGACTGTTATAGCGGAAGATTTTAGTTTTAACAGTTTGATTTTGTTAAAGAGTCATGCATGCCTGCTTTAAGCGGAAAAAAGCCTGTCGATTGACAGGCTTTCAAAAGTTCAAACCCGGCTCGTCATTGGAGTTTGAAACGATCATACAAGGTGACTCAGAGCGTATTTTTATGGGTTAGTCTCCTCTTTTGATTGCTTGAAGCTCGGTACCCTATTTTTGTTTTCAATGGAGCTGCTCGGTCAAAACCTCGGGCTTCACTTGTCTGCTGCCACAGCAGAATATTTTATCTTTGCTCAGGCTGTGGAGTCAGGCGTAAATACGGGGTAACTGCTTTATAACCTTTCGGAAAGCGCTGTGCGATTTCAGCTTCATCTTTGAGTGACGGCACAATCACCACATCTTCGCCTTGTTGCCAGTTCGCAGGAGTTGCAACTTTGTGGTGATCGGTCAGTTGCAGTGAGTCAATCACGCGTAAGATTTCATGGAAATTACGACCTGTTGATGCAGGATAAGTGATAATCAAACGGACTTTTTTGTTTGGATCGATAATCACTAAAGAGCGAACCGTTAATGTTTCACTGGCATTGGGATGGATAAAACCATATAACTCAGACACTTTACGGTCTTGGTCGGCAATGATCGGGAAGTTCACCGTGGTATTTTGGGTTTCATTGATGTCTTTAATCCAACCCTGATGCGATTCGACATCATCGACCGAGAGGGCAATGGCTTTTACTCCACGTTTTTCAAATTCATCTTTGAGTTTTGCAGTAAAGCCAAGCTCGGTGGTACATACTGGTGTGTAGTCAGCAGGATGTGAAAAAAGTACCCCCCAGCTATCGCCTAAAAATTGATAAAAATCGATTTCGCCTTCGCTCGAAGCCTGTTGGAAATTGGGTGCGATATCGCCTAAACGTAAACTCATGTTGAACCTCAAATTATCTTTATGTCTATGGAATGAACATCACTATGGCGCAATTTCTTATGCATGAAAAATAGTGTTTTATTATTTATTTATAAAAAATATTCATAATTGATCGGATACGTGTTCTGTATTTGTTATGGCAAAGATGACCTTCATTGTTGCTCTAGACACCGCTTATTTGCATATTTGGTAACGGTGTTTAGACGAGATTTTTTCTGCTTTTGTGAAGTGTATCGCTCTATAGAATTGATCGCGCATAGGATCGGCTATAATTATTTTCATGATTGATTTATAGTTGTTTTTTAAAGCAATTCCACAAAGTATAAAAACTTGAGCATTCCAACAATGAAAAAAATAGGTATCGCCCTGACTTTAGTGTTATGGGGAATGGAAGTAACCCATGCGCAGAATGGTGGGCAATTGAAACAAGCCCAAGTCAGTACTGCTCGTCAAACGCCACAACAAATTACAGATCAATATCTAGCGTCTCAAAAAAGCCTTACACAGCGGAAAGTGGCGCTGTCTCAGGCTCTCGAACAGGAGTTAGCTCGAGGTCAGAATGCGAATAATATTTATCAAGTTGCTTGTGTACAGCTCATTCCGATTCTTACCGCAATGCGAGTCAATGATGAACAACTCTTGAGTTTCCTACAGAGCATAAATCCAAGTCAGTCCAATAATGGGGTGAAAGCCTCGCTGCGGCAAAATCAAGCACTTGAAAGCAAAACCTTGAATAACTGCAAACAATTAAAGTCACTACTTTAAAAAAGACCTTGAATCCTGATGAGTTCGGATGAAATCTCTATGTCGGCTGTTTAAAATTTGTTACATTAGTTTGCCTTAGATTCGACGGGCTAGAAACAATGAATAGATTTTTTAAATGGTTTTGTGTAAAGCCCTTGTACTTCAAATTTCTAGCACCATAATAACGACTAAGAAAACATATTCATTTGACAAGCAAGATTTAGAGAGTCTATTCATGTTGGCAAGTCTGATCGGAGGAATCTTCGGTACCAAAAATGAGCGCGAACTCAAACGCATGCGTAAAATCGTAGACAAGATTAATGCGCTCGAGCCGACGATATCCGCTCTTGGCGATGCAGACTTATCTGCAAAAACTGAAGAATTTAAACAACGATATAACAAGGGCGAAAGCCTCGATAAATTACTCCCAGAAGCATTTGCCGTTTGCCGTGAAGCAGCTAAGCGTGTAATGGGCATGCGTCATTACGATGTACAGTTGATCGGTGGTATTACCTTACACGAAGGTAAAATTGCAGAGATGCGTACAGGTGAAGGTAAAACCCTGATGGGTACCTTGGCGTGTTATTTAAACGCGATTAGTGCTCAAGGTGTTCACGTCATTACCGTGAATGACTACTTGGCACAGCGTGATGCTGAGTTAAACCGTCCGCTCTTTGAATTCTTGGGTTTAAGCATCGGGATTATCTATTCCATGCAAGATCCAACAGAGAAAGCTGAAGCCTATCGTGCTGATATTACCTACGGTACCAACAACGAATTTGGCTTTGACTATCTACGTGACAACATGGTGTTCTCGCTTGCTGAGAAAAAACAACGTGGTTTGATCTATGCCATCATTGATGAAGTCGATTCGATCTTAATTGATGAAGCGCGTACGCCTTTGATTATTTCAGGCCAAAGTGATGATTCTTCGCAGTTGTATGCCGCAATCAACAGTATTCCGCCCAAACTGCATGCGCAGAAAGAAGAAAAAGTGGCGGATGGCGGTCATTTCTGGATTGATGAAAAACAACGTTCTGTTGAAATGACAGAAATTGGTTTCGAAACGGTTGAAAATGAACTGATTGAAATGGGCTTGTTGGCTGAAGGTGAAAGCCTGTATTCATCGACCAACCTAAACCTAGTTCATCATGTTACTGCTGCCATTCGTGCGCATTACTTGTATCAACGCAATGTGCATTACATCATCAATGATGGTGAAGTGATCATTGTCGATGAAAACACAGGGCGTACCATGCCTGGTCGTCGCTGGTCCGAAGGTTTACACCAAGCAGTTGAAGCAAAAGAAGGCTTAGAAATCCAGCCTGAAAACCAAACGCTTGCAACCACAACCTTCCAAAACTATTTCCGTCTATACAAAAAGCTTTCGGGTATGACCGGTACTGCCGATACTGAAGCTGCGGAAATGAAAGAAATTTATGGTCTAGACGTGGTCATCATTCCAACGCACCGTCCAATGATTCGTCTCGACCAAAACGATTTAATTTATTTAAATCGTAATGGTAAATACAATGCAATTATTCAAGAAATTCAACGCGTACATGAGTCTGGTGTAGCCCCAATTTTGATTGGTACAGCAACCATTGAAGCTTCTGAGATTCTCTCGGATAAATTGAAAGAAGCAGGCATTCAGCATGAAGTGTTGAACGCAAAACAACACGAACGTGAAGCAGATATCATTGCACAAGCGGGTGCACCGCGTGCAGTAACTATTGCAACCAACATGGCAGGTCGTGGTACAGACATTCTGCTTGGTGGTAACTGGAAAGCTTTACTGGCAAAAATTGAAAACCCAACCCCTGAAGATGAAGCGCGCTTAAAAGCCGAATGGGAACAAAACCATGAAATGGTATTGAGTTCTGGTGGCTTACACATCATTGGTTCTGAGCGTCATGAATCACGTCGTATTGATAACCAGCTTCGTGGTCGTGCAGGTCGTCAGGGTGACCCTGGTGTGTCACGTTTCTACTTGTCACTTGAAGATGACTTAATGCGTATCTTTGCGGGTGATCGTGTTGTGGGTATGATGCGTGCGATGGGCTTACAAGAAGACGAAGCGATTGAGCATAAAATGGTGTCACGTTCGATTGAAAATGCGCAGCGTAAAGTTGAAGCACGTAACTTCGATATTCGTAAGAACTTATTGAAATACGATGACGTCAACAACGAACAGCGTAAAATTATTTACTCGCAACGTGATGAAGTTTTGGCTGAAAGCACATTGCAAGATTACATCGAAGAGATGCAACGTGATGTGATGAAAGGCGTGATTTCTAACTATATCCCACCTGAGTCAATTCATGACCAATGGGATATTGATGGGCTTGAAAAAGCGTTACGTGAAGACCTCGCGATTGATTTGCCAATCAACCAATGGTTGGAAGATGACCGTCGTTTAGATGAAGAGTCTTTGGTTGAGCGTATTACTGATGAAGTGGTACAGCGCTACCGTAGCCGCCGTGAGCAAATGGGTGATGAAACAGCAGTTATGCTGGAGCGTCACTTCATGCTGAACTCGCTGGATCGTCACTGGAAAGATCACTTGGCGGCGATGGATTATTTACGCCAAGGCATTCACTTACGTGGTTATGCACAGAAAAATCCTGAGCAAGAATACAAAAAAGAAGCGTATAACTTATTTGTAAATATGTTGGCGATTATCAAATCGGATGTTGTGACTGACTTATCTCGCGTACATGTACCAACGGCTGAAGAGCTGGCTGAAATGGAAACTCAAAAGCAAGCTCAAGCTGAAGCGATGCAATTGAACTTGTCGCATGCAGACTTTGATGGTTTGTTGGCCGATGATCAAAGCCAATTCGCAGAAGTAGATGCACAGTACGAGCCTGTAGAAGAGTTTGCGGCACCTGCGAGTCGTAACGCGCCTTGCCCATGTGGTTCAGGCTTAAAATACAAACAGTGTCACGGTAAAATCTAAACTGTGAACGAGTGAAAAAGCAGAACTTCGGTTCTGCTTTTTATTGGTATGACTGAAAAATTGACGTTAAGATCAATCCAAATACGATTCTGATTACAGCTAAAGCGTTGCATAATGTGAATAGCATTTGCAGTGTTAGGCATTAAATGCTATTTAGTTGCTCATCATCTAAACCTCTAAAGTGGAAAGACAATGAAAAAAGTATTAAAACCAATCATGATTGTAGCTTTAGCGCTTCCAACTTTTGCATTTGCAGATACCACTACCGCAGCTAAAGTTCAACAAGCGCGCGGTGCAACCACAGCACCTGCGGCACAAGCCAATGGCAATATTACGGTACAAAGTCCACGTACAGGGATCCGTTATACCTTTGCCAACCCAAATCAACGTCCAGTAGTTCTGCAAACGGCTGCTATTGCTCCTGTAAATGCAGCAACGGTGAACCGCATTGTGGCTTCAAACCCAGCGCTTTCTCCTGTAAGCCAAGAAAATGCTAAACAAGCGCTTTTGTCTAGCTCAGCACAGCTTGCTTCAAATTAATCAAATGCTGCTGCATAAAAACCAATCTTCGGATTGGTTTTTTTATGTCAAAAATGAGTGTGCATTGAAAAGTTAAAGCAAACAAAGTCTTCTGCTCGATTTTTTCTGAAAATTCTAATAAGCTGTGTTTTTTCTAACAAATGAATTGGACGTTTAAAATGCCAGTAGGTGACGTATCAATGCCACAAATGCACGTGGTGAAAGGGGTGAGAATCGGAACGGCTGAAGCTTATGTACGCTATCAGAACCGACGTGATCTTGTCATTTTCGAATTTGCTGAAGGAACGAATGTTGCGGGTGTTTTCACTCAAAATGCGTTCTGTGCAGCGCCCGTGCATGTGTCAAAAGCGCACTTACATGTGGCGAATCCGCGCTACCTCATTATTAACACTGGCAATGCCAATGCAGGTACAGGCAAGACAGGCATGCTGAATGCTGAGCGTACTTGTGCACAGTTGGCTGAGCTTGCCGGTGTGCAAGCAACGGAAGTGTTACCATTTTCAACAGGGGTGATTGGTGAACAATTGCCGTTGGAGCGTTTGTTAAATGGATTACAGCCTGCATTAAATAGTTTGCGTGCTGATGCTTGGGGTGATGCTGCTACTGGGATTATGACCACAGACACCACACCGAAAGGCGCATCTGAGCAATTCGAATTGGATGGCATCACGTATACCATGACGGGTATTTCTAAGGGTGCAGGCATGATTCGTCCCAACATGGCAACGATGTTGGGCTATGTTGCAACCGATGCACCTATCAGCCGCGAGTTGGTTCAGCAACTGTTGAGCGAAACGGTTAATGTTTCGTTCAACCGAATTACCATTGACGGTGATACATCAACCAATGACTCCTGTATCTTTGCGGCTACGGGTCAAGCGGGTGGTGTTGAAATTAGCTCAGCCCAAGATGCACGCTATACCGTAGTGCTAGATGTACTCACGCGTATGATGAAACGTCTTGCACAACTAATTGTGCGTGATGGTGAAGGTGCAACTAAGTTTATTACGGTTGCTGTTGAAGGTGGTCATGACACGCAAGAATGCTGTGATATTGCTTATAGTATTGCGCATTCACCTTTGGTTAAAACTGCGATTTTTGCGTCAGATCCGAACTGGGGACGTATCTTGGCTGCGATTGGTTATGCTGGGGTTAAAAATTTAGATGTTGAAAAAATCCAAGTTTGGTTAGATGATGTGCAAATCTGTAAGGATGGTGGCGCAGCTGCCGATTACACGGAAGCGGAAGGTGCTCGTGTAATGTCACAAGCTGAAATGACCATTCGTGTAGATCTAGGACGCGGGGCAGCGAAAGACACAGTGTATACCTGTGACTTATCTTATGACTATGTGAAGATTAATGCGGATTATCGCTCTTAATCTTCACAAGTGTAAAAAAGCCTCCTTTGGAGGCTTTTTTAGCATAAGAACTTTTGAATGATTGGTCAAAAGCCGAGAAGCCATTTGACCAATAAATTAAGTGCGGGACTTGCTTGCCGACAAGCATGAAGGGATGATGAATGATGAACAATGCGACCAATTTAATTGCCAATGACGCAAAATCAATTGTGCAGGCGCATTTGGACCGTTTGGGTGAAACCAAAGACTCAAAGCTCAGTGAAGAACTGAAGCAAGAAAAATTTGCTTTAATCTTGGACGAGTTGAAAAAGCGCGATGCGGTATTGGTAGCGCACTACTATTGCGATCCTGAAGTGCAGGAATTGGCCGAGTTAAGTGGCGGATGTGTATCCGATTCATTGGAAATGGCCCGCTTTGGTCGTGATCATCCAGCATCGACCTTGGTGGTGGCGGGCGTTAAATTTATGGGGGAAACCTCAAAAATTTTATCACCGAATAAAACCATTCTGATGCCAACTTTAGAGGCCACATGTTCTTTAGATTTGGGTTGTCCTGTTGAAGAATTTAGTCAGTTTTGTGATGCCCATCCGGACCATACCGTAGTGGTCTATGCCAACACTTCAGCAGCCGTTAAAGCCCGTGCTGATTGGGTGGTGACTTCAAGCTGTGCGGTCGAAATTATTGAGCATTTAGACAGTTTGGGTGAAAAGATTATTTGGGCGCCCGATCAGCATTTAGGCCGTTATATCCAAAAGAAAACAGGCGCAGACATGTTGCTTTGGGATGGTGCATGTATTGTGCATGAAGAATTCCGTGCACGTGGCATCGCGCAAATGAAAGCGCTTTATCCTGATGCTGCGGTGCTGGTACATCCTGAGTCGCCTGAATCGGTGGTAGATGTTGCTGATGCTGTTGGAAGTACGTCACAACTGATTAAAGCTGCGCAAACTTTACCCAATGAGCGACTGATTGTGGCAACCGATCGGGGTATTTTCTACAAAATGCAACAAGCGGTGCCCAACAAAATTTTGGTTGAAGCACCAACAGCCGGAGAGGGTGCAACCTGTCGTTCTTGTGCACATTGTCCATGGATGGCAATGAATGAGCTGGATGGTATTTTAGAGGTATTACAGCGTGGCGATCAGGAAATATTTGTAGACCCGGTACTTGCTGAGCGTGCGAAATTACCTTTAGATCGCATGTTGGATTTCAGTGCATCGCTAAAACGTTAAAATTTGTATAAAAAATGCCTGAAACGCTTGATTAATATACATTTGACGTGATTTTTTTATTTTTTTTAAATATAGGTGTTGACGTTATCAAGCGTCACGCCTAGAATGCACACCGTACCGAACGAGATGTTCGATACAAAAGCTGAGATGAATCGGAGCATAGCACAGCCTGGTAGTGCACCTGGTTTGGGACCAGGGGGTCGTAGGTTCGAATCCTACTGCTCCGACCATTTATTGGAATGGTCGAGATAAAGATACCGCGTTAAGCGGTTTTTTTATGCCTGAAATTTAGTAAAGTACATAAAAAAGCCTTCGTGACGAAGGCTAAAGATAAAACATAAATATTTATGGAATAATAATAATATTCACGCGACGATTTAGCGCTCGATTTTCCTCGCTGCTATTTTCTACCAGAGGTTGTGATGCACCGCGACCCATACTCTGAATATTTTGAGTTTTAAACCCTGTTTCGATAAAAATCTGGCTAACAGTTGATGCGCGTTTCTCGGAGAGTGTTTGATTGTAGCTTGGGTCACCAATATTATCTGTATGCCCAACCACTTTAATTTTATTCAAATTATACTGCTGCAATTGTTTGGAAAGCGCTTCGAGTGCAGGTTTTTGAGAGGCTTGAATATCGGATTGGTCAAAACCAAACAATAATTTTTCAGGCAGTCTCAGCGTCCAGCCTTCTTCGGTCAGGGTAAAGCCTTGTTTCTCCAGCTGCGTGCTTGCTTATAGTTGAGATGTCCTAAACTCAAGCAGCCAGATAAAGCAGTGATAAGACCTGCGATAAGAATAAATTTACAAAGATGTTTTAACATGAGGATTCCTGATCCGGATTTAGGCAAGGTGTGATGTACCACCCTTGAGCTAAGTTTTTGGCTTTATACATGGCATTGTCTGCTTCAGCAATCAAATCTTCAGGCGTTGTTGCACATTTTGAAAAAGCAACGCCAATACTGAAACTAAAATGAATCTGATGTTCATCAAAAGATAATGGTGCTTTACTGCATTCGATTAAATGCTCACAAATCAGTTCTAAATGATCATAGTGTTTGATATTACGAAGCAGAATTGCAAATTCATCACCGCCTAAGCGCGCAACCACATCGTGGCTTCTGACATTCTTTTTCAAACGTTGGGCCATTTCTTTGAGGACGGCATCACCTGCTAAGTGCCCATAAACATCATTAATGTTTTTAAAGTTATTGTTGTCAATAAAAAAGAGAGCCGTCTGGTTTTTCTCAGGGTGCTCAAATTGATTGAACAAAATATTGTAAAAATAATGACGATTCGGGAGTTCAGTTAACTGATCATGCAATGCTTGATGTGATAATTGAGAGTTTTCGCTTTGTAGCTTTTCATTGGTACGCTGCACCTTATCTAATAAATTATTAAATGCACCACTGATGACGCGAAACTCATAAATGGGGGATGATGGAAGACGTGCTTGATATTGAGTATCAAGATTAAGGCTTTCAACGGTATTGACCATGGGTTGAATCGAGTGCATCAGTTTTTGATAGCTTGAATGTACCAACCACAACATAATCAACAGGATGATAAAAATCCCAGCGGAGAGACAAATCAAGAGCTGAAAGAAAAAGCTCATGAGTTGAGTGGCACTACCGTAAATGATCAATGTCCCGTACTGGTTATTTTGATGTTTGATGGTGCGTGTCACAGGGTGTTTAAAGAAGACCTTATCAAACAGATTTTCCATCCATGCAAACTCAGGTGTGGGTTTGTATGCTTCGGCCAGTGGTTTCCCTTGTAGGTTGATGACTTGAATAGCGCGAATTGGATATTGCTGAATATGATTGTTTAGTGTTTGCTGTAGTGTAATAGGATCATTGAAAATGACAGCAGGTTGAATTTGCTCACTTAAGGTTGCGCTAAAAATATTAAGGCTTTGCTTGGCGTAGGTATTCATGGTGTAGATGGAAATCACCACGAAAATTAAACTACAAATTCCAAGAGTAAGAGCAAAAATCAGCAATTGAGACTGACTAAAAATTTTTTGTAGGGAAGTATTAGAGCTTTTACGAAACATTGACTTAAGGCTCCGTAGATTTTGCTAATAATAAAACACGTGGATCTACACGTGCTTGGGACTGGGACAGGCTGGCCAAGTTTACCTTAAAGGAAGTTCGCGTTTTGTTTTGATATAAGCAAAATGCGCTACCTAATTCGCATTCAGTATTGTTAGAGCTAAAAGTCAGTGGAGCATCTTTTAGGTTATTTATAATATTTTGCTCTTCACGTGGTGTGTAGGTTGAGAAAAAAACAGCATTGCACATAATCTTATTTAATTCAGACAAACTGACCGCTTGAATTTGATACGCACTCTTGAGTTGCTGATTGACTTGAATGAACTGATTGGATAATTGGCTGTTATTTAAAATGCATAAAGAAATAGGATTGGGTGTATTCCAACGCACATAGCTCAAAATCGTCAACGTGGTTGCAGGGAGATTTAGTTGTGGCTGTGCCTGTACCTGAGAAATCATTAAGCAGGACAAAAGGGTTAAATATATTTTGTATTTAAAAGCTGTCATTATTCATTTTGCTTGGCAGCGAAAGTGAGCTTATTTTAACGAAAAATAAACAGTGATGGTTAAAATTGCTTTAATAATCGACAAAAATCACATTTTTGACCAAAAAATATGCGCTTGAAATAAAATAATAGAAAAAGGCGTTGCAAGGGATTAGAAATACTGTAGAATGCACATCCATCGGCGGTGATGTTGATTAAAACTTGTTGAGAAACAAGGATTTAGCCCAAGTGGTAGAATCTAAAAGTCTTGAATAAGTTTGAAAATAATTAACAAAACCAGTTGACTTCTTCTTGAAAGAGAGTAGTATAGCCGACCTAGCTTGCTGATGACGAATCAGCAAGAAGATCATTAAGAGATTATGAAGAACAACTTGTGTGGATTTTTACTGATTGATCG